>Ga0265797_10002213_pt1 | contig 33085 bp, 30 predicted proteins | sample P2T30metagenome_FD_192433 | JGI IMG/M metagenome (GOLD analysis project Ga0265797, IMG submission 192433) | Plant litter microbial communities from East Loma Ridge, Irvine, California - P2 T30 | ecosystem: Environmental > Terrestrial > Plant litter > Unclassified | place: USA: California... | reverse complement strand
GCGAGCGGACCGTCTCCGGGCTCTGGTCCCTCATCGGCAATCTGGTCGATCTGTTCCAGCCGCAGGAATGCGCCAACTACTTCAGCTCCTGCGGCTATGATCCGGACTGAATGGAATCCGCTCTAAAAGGAAGACCAGCGCTATCTGCCTCATTCGCCCTGCCCACTCGCCAAAACACTATTGGTAGCAACCAGTCGCTCAGCCCGCTTAACCTCTGCTGCGAAGTTACGGAGAAAATGCATACGGTCGAAATTTCGTGCGTTGGCGATCGCCGTGGCAGGTTTGAAGCTGGGCAACCATTGGTCGAAACGGTCAAGCGCTTCAATCAGCGAATCTGCCGTCTGACTGTGGAAATGGATACCAGTTTGGCCATCGATAACAGTTTCAGTACCGCCACCACGCCCGAAGACAACCACCGGCCGTCCCGCCGCTTGAGATTCTACCGGAATAATGCCGAAATCCTCCTCGGCAGTGAAGATTAGCGCACGCGCCTGCGCGTAAGCAGTTCGTAATTCGTCGAAACGCATTCGTGTAGTAAAACGCACATTGGGGCCGGCGCGCGCCTTCAACGTACCGAGCATTGGGCCATCCCCGATGACGTGCAGCTTGCGACCGGTTCGGGTGAAGGCGTCGACCGCTATGTCGGGGCGCTTGTAGGGGACCAATTGACTGATCCACACACACTCGTCGCTTACTGCATCGCTTTGCTGAAACAGGTCTACATCGACAGGCGGGTAAACGACGCTGGCCTCACGTCCCCAAAATTTGCCGATCCGTCGTCGGACAAACTGGCTGTTAGCAACGATAACGTCAGGGCGCGAGGCACTCATACGATCCCAAGCACGCATCCGGGGCGCAATCAGCCGTAAGTACAGCCCCGCCAGCCGGCCGCTCGCCGCACGATAGGCGTGATATTGGTCCCAAATATAGCGCATCGGTGAATGGCAATATGTAACGTGGACTGCATCGGGGCGAGTGATGATGCCCTTGGCTGGTCCTGCCTCACAACTGATGACGAGATCATAGGCGCTGAGGTCGATTGCCTCGAGCGCGGCAGGCATCAACGGCAGATATTTTTGATATTGCGTTTTCGCCAGCGGCAATTTGGCTATGCTGGTGGTGATGATGCGATGCCGCATCAGCGCTTGCGAAAGCGCTGCCTCATCTACCACATGGGTAAAGATATCGGCGTCGGGATACAGTTCACAAATTCGCTCGAGAACGCGCTCGCCGCCACGCATCGTCACAAGCCAATAATGGATAATCGCAACCCTGCGCTGGGGTGCCAGTACGGTTTCGTTTGGTGTCGTGACGTCGGTCATGGCTATGATCCTGTTAGGGCCGAGACTCAATCACAGCCAGAAAGCGATTGCCGTGGCGATGGCAACTCCGGAGAGGAAATTATCGGCGAGCTTGTCGTAGCGGGTAACGACGCGTCGGAAATTCTTGAGGCGGCAGAAAGCGTTCTCGATCAGGTGACGGCCACGGTATCGCTCTTTGTCGTATCGGATAGTGCGCTTGCGGTTGTGCTGGCCGGGAATGACGGGAACGGTTCCGGCGTCGCGCAGTGAACGGCGCAGTCGGTCGGCGTCATAGCCCTTGTCGGCCAACAGGTAACGCATCCTGCCAGCGTGTTCGAGAAGCGCAGGTGCCGCCTTGATGTCGCTGACATTGCTGGGTGTGAGCATCAGCGCATAGGGACGACCAATGACGTCGGTGAGCACGTGGACCTTGGTCGTCCAGCCGCCGCGCCAGCGACCGATCGCCTGGGTCTGCCCCCCATCCACCGAACGCCGCGCTTTGTGCCCTGATGTAGGTGCTGTCGATCGCTGTGCTTTTCGCAACCGTCCCTGCATCCACCAGCGTGCCGAACAGTTTGAGCCAGAAGCCCCGGCGCGACCAGCGGTTGGACCGGTTGTACACCGTCGCCGACGGGCTATAGTCGGCCGGGCAGCCGCACCAGCGGCAGTTAACCTTCAGCACATGCACGATCCCCGAGATCACGCGACGGTCATCCACGTGCCTCGCGCCAGGCTGGTTTTTGGGCAGATGTGGCTCGATCATTGCCCACGCTTCGCCCGACAACCAGAACAGTGCCATGCCCCAACCTCCATCATCCACGCACCCGTGAATCAAAAAACACACCGTCGCTCAATAGGCTGATTGGGTTTCGACCCCTAGGCAGGGCACACGAGACGTTGTTGTACTAACAAGAAATGGGTTGGCTCGACTGGCGGCTCGGGCAATTGGAGCGGCATCGGCGGAGCTTTAGGGCTTGCGTACGGTGCAGCGCCGCGCTGTTCTGCCGCGCGCGCGTGAAGTGATGCCAGATACCTCGTTGGCCTTCCAGCTGGCTGCTCTGCGATTAACAGGAACAACTTCGGCGGTGCTTTCCGGCCGCACGGGCTATCCATACCTATTGCCTACAGCCGAGTATCGGGCAGCAGCGGTTCGCTGGCATTGGTGAAGAAACGTACTCACAACTGCGGAAGGCGGGATAATCATAGAAGCGATTAAGCAGGCTTAAAACGGTGATGCCGACAATCCCTGTTTTGGGCTGCTCATTTGCCCGTTTTTAAAAAGACACAAAGCGTGTGGCAATATATTGCTTGGCCGCTCGGCCAAGGTCTGATCCTGATCGATCTTACTATCAATTTCGCGCCTGAATCAGGCTGATAGCTCGGCCATTTCGGGTCTGGGTGCTGTCCCACTGAACCGTGGGCGGCTGTACCGCCCCCCCCTCGCGCAGGACATTCAGGACCCTTGCCGAAGAGGCAAGTCGGTCGAAACGATTGCGCTCGATAGTGAATGACGGAACGATACCGCCATTGTCGCTGGCATTGACGATCGAGATCGCCACCGCAAACGGACCGGACACGATATTACCTGCAATCCGCCCCGCCGCAGCGCTGTTATGATCGTTTTCTACCACTTCGATCGCCATAGTTGCCGCACTGGCTGGTACCGGACCGCGACAAACGATATGGTTTTCCTCTATTAGTACGGTGCCGGGTGTTCGTATTCCCGATATCATCTGTACTTTGGATGATCCGGCCCGAATCGCCGCTCCAGCGGACAACGAATAGGGAAATACGATTCGGTTGTTGCAGATGACGGTGCGATGCATATTCATATGGGCAGTATCGACGCGAACGTTCGATAGTTGCGCACCTATCATCGTGAATTCACGAACCGGCCCGGACATAGTATCGATCGTTGCTGGTCCGGTCTGGTCGGTACACCAGAATTTTCCGCCTCTTATCTCCAGATGCCGGTTTGCCGTACTGTCTTGAGACGAATTATAGACGCGCAGCAGGGGAAATGCCTTGTTATCAACCTGCCCCTCGCAATCGACAAAACGCACTCCGTTGCAGTAGAAAAAGATTGCGAAGCAACCGTTGCGGGCGTTGCGTGCGACGCAGCGCTCGAAGCGGACATCTGTTGAGCCCTCAGCATCAAAGCCGACATCGTCGCAGTTGTCTACCAAGCAGTTCTGTACCACTACGTCACGGCCCATGGATCCCCAAATCCCGCCAGTCACATTACGGACCGTTACATTGCGAATAACGATTCGGCTGCACTTGCGCTCATTTGTAAACTCGCCGTTCCTGCTGAAATTTGCATCGCCTCCCCACCATTGCACACCGTGCGTCATATTTTCATATTGCGCGCCGTCTACTTGGCAATCCTCAACATAGGTCAGATAGCACGCACCATCGCCATCAGGTGCACGCGCTTTGAATAGGGCGCCGCCACCATAAATTCGTATGTTGCGGGCAGTGTTCGGGTTGGCGCCCGTCGTTCGTACCGCGTCATAGCTTGTCGCCAACGGACCAACAAAAACATGGCAGCAGTTGATACCCCGAATGCCTGTAACCGATAATCCACGCCGACCACGCATACCTACGGCATATAGCTTCGGATTAGGCTGCAGGCTTTCGACCGTCGCTTCCTGTTCATTGGTGACCGCGATTGTCACGTTATCGCCGACCACCTTGAAGACAGAGGCTGGCCCCTCGTCGGCCGGTTGCACCGCCCCTTCCCACAGGAAGCGCGTACCCGGGGCAATAGTCAGATGTACCCCCTTACCTAGGAGAAGTGGGCGCGAGAGCCTATAGGGGCGGTCGCGGCGAGGGATGTGCGACGGCTGTTGCATCACTAGGCGCGCGAGCAGGGCATCGTCATCTTCGATCGGCTGCGACGCGACGATGTCCGAACATGCTGCAAGGTACCAGCCTGCGACCAGCGCGGCGACACCCCCGCCGCCCAAGCGGTGCAACGCCCGGCGCCGCGAAATCCTCAAACCCTCGATCATGCGAATCCCGTATCGATATGGCCCTTAGAACGGACACCATCGCCGTTGGATGCTCCCTAGGGTCATCTTGTTGATGTCTTCCAACCTGCCTATAGGCCGTCGCCAGTAGCCGGCGAGACCGTCGTCAGTGAGGAACGTTTGGTACATATCGGCATCACATCAGGCAAACGTCGCGATCGGGCGAAGGACCCGCTATCCCCGTTGTTCCTAGCGACCGCGGGCTTCCTTGTCGCGTGGGTATTGCTGGGTGGCAACATGCCAGGCAACCTGATCATATTCGGCGTGCTTGCGCTTGTCGGTACAATCTTGGTTGCGACGTCGGTGGTACACGGCGGCTTAGAATCGTGGACGTCGCTCTCGATAGTACAGCGGCTCGCATTGGCGTTCTTTTGCCTGATGCCGTTGCTCCAGTTGATCCCGCTACCGCCCTCGCTTTGGCAGATTCTACCCGGCCGGGCACTGCCGTTGGCAACGCTCGGTGCCATGGGGCTGGCCGAAAATTGGCAGCCGGTCACTCTGGCGTTCGGTGCCACCCTGCGGACGTCGCTGATATGCATCTGGCTGGTCGCGTTTTTGCTGGCGGTCCTGCGGCTGTCAACGCCGGACCTGCACCGGCTTTTCGCGCTGATCCTACTACTGGGCCTCCTGAACGTCGTAATCGGATTTGTGCAGATCATATCGGATGGCTCTGCCCTGATCTTCTATCCCAGCCGACAATCGATGTTCTTGAGCGGATTGTTCGCCAACAAGAATCATACCGGCTTGTTTATCGCGATAACGTTTTTAGCTGGCTATGTAGTGCTATACAGCCGCAGTGGTTGGACTCGCAGATGGTTGGGGCTTGTCATTCCCGGCAGCCTGATGTGCATCGCAGCCTTGTTAGCAACGTTCTCACGCGCGGGCATCGTACTGGGTGGCGTGGCTATTTTGTCAATCGTGTTATCGATTGCCGGGCCGCGGATGAAGGCGGGCCGGGTCCGGCATACTGCCATAGGCATCACGCTGGCGATGGTCGTTCTACTGCTGATCCTCATTGCCCCCAGTGATCTCGCTACCCGCTCGCTGACCCGTTTCGAAAGCGTCGATGCCGATCTCCGATGGTCGATTTGGCAGTGGAGTTGGCCATTGGTCGGGACTTATTTCCCCGTCGGTAGTGGTATTGGCACCTTCACGACGGTGTTCCCGGCTGCTGAGCAACTAGACTGGGTCAAGCCCACTTATGTTAACCACGTTCATAATGACTATCTAGAACAAATGATCGAAGTCGGAATTGCAGCGCCAATATTCTGGTTTTTAACCACTGTTGCGCTAGTCCGTCCACTACGATTGGCGTGGAATGAGCGGACAGGTCAATCAGGTAGGATTGCCTTGGCAGGTGCGATGATATTGTTCCTGATCGCAGCACATTCAGTTGTCGACTACCCGCTTCGCCGGCCAGCAATCGCAGTGGTAGCAATGGTCGCAATCGGTGCGTTGTTGCGGATAGGCAATCTTAAAAGGCGGTTGTATCAGCCCGTTAGGCATGTAAGGCAAATCGCCAATGCGCCCTGATGCGAATACCACCCTTTTGCGCTTTATAGCCATCAATTGCCGGAGAGCCGGATTGCGCCTTCTCGTCGTTTCAATGGGGATTCTTGCTTTGGCGGGTTGCGCGTCCCGAGAAAGCACCATTCCGCTCAATAGCTATCAGACAGTGGTTCCTCCCGAACCACCTATGCCTGCGGCCGTGCCCGTTGACTATCGGATAAATCCGCTTGATCAGCTACGGATCAATGTTTTCGGTGAACCCGATTTGTCATTTACTGAATTACCCGTTGGTCCGAACGGCAAGGTTGTTTTGCCGATGGTTGGCGAGATCATAGCAGAGGGTCGCACGACCGCCGAACTGTCCCGCGATATTGCTGCCGCCCTCAACCGGTACCTTCGCAATCCGCAGGTGGCGGTAAACGTCACAGAATTTACGTCCCAGAAAGTTACTGTTACTGGCGCGGTACGCAACGCAGGCGTCTTTTCGTCGATGTCGCAGATGACGTTGATGGATGCAGTGGCCTTAGGTCAGGGGCTGAGCGATTATTCCAAGAAAGAAGAAATCCTCGTTTTTCGGCGCCAAGGAAGCCAACGCTACGTTGCTCGTTTCGATCTCAACATGATTGAAGCTGGTCAGGCTGCGGACCCATCGATATTGCCAGGCGATATCGTTGTTGTCGGTTACTCAAATTCTCGACGCTTCTTCTCCGATACGCTGGCTTTGCTGCCGGCAGCGGTCGGTATCTTCATTGCTCTCATCAACTGATCGCTCTGGGTTATTTATGTATCAGGACAATCTGACACAACCCGGCGGCACTATTGCCGACGGCAATCAGGCATTGATGCGTTCGGTCAGTCTTCGGAGCCTGTGGGCACCGGCTTATCGGTCACGTTATGCTATTATTTGCATTTTTATATTCATGTTCAGCCTCGCTGCGATCGCAACTCTGCTGATCCAACCTCGATATCGCGCAACCGCCACTGTCGAGATTCGGTCGGAAACTCAGAAAGTTCTGGGTACGGAAGACACGGACGAAGGCGGGACATCACCCACAGATGCCTCTCGATTTCTCGATACCCAACTTGAGATAATCCAAAGTCGCGCAACGGCCACTGCCGTTGCCCAGTCCCTTGGCCTATCTAATAACGACAACTTTTTGAATGCGATGTCTGTCGACATCGGGGATGGAGCAAGCCTTCAAGCGCGGCGTAAGCTTGTCGTTGATGTACTTCGCGCAAATTTGAAGGTGTCGTTTTCTGAAGAAACGCGAATTGCCAAGATTGCCTTCGCAAGTCCTGAACCACAGTTATCGCAGCGTATCGCAAATAGTTATGCCGATAATTATATAAAATTGAATCTATCTCGTCGCTTTGATGCATCAAGTTATTCACTTAGTTTCTTGCGCGATCAAATCCACGAAGCGCAGCAGCGTTTGAGTGAGAGTGAAAGACAGACGATTAAATATGCTCGGCTTGCAAGGGTTATCGACGCCAGCAATGCTGCTGGCGGATCGGCACAGGGTGCGGCCGGGCCTCAATCATTGACGACCGCCAGCTTGGTTAGCCTGAATGGGGCATTGTCTGAGGCGGTTGCAAAGCGCATCTCAACTCAGCAGCGCTGGGAACGTGCCCGTTCGGCACCGTTGCTAAATATTCCTGAAGTCGTCGGCAATGCCAGTGTTCAGCAATTGCAGCAGCAACGGGCCGCCTTGCAAAGTCAGTATCAACAGGAACTGCAGACGCGCAGAGAGGATTACCCCTCTGTTCGTCAGCTTTCGGCTCGCGTTAGCGAGATGGGTCGGCAAATCAACATTATCGCTGGCAATGTACGTGCGACGCTACGCCAAGAATACGAAACGGCGCAGGCACAGGAAGAAGCTCTGAGGAGCAACATTAATCAGCTGAAAGATACTACGCTTGATGAGCAAGATCGGACTGTTCAGCTGTCTATCCTACGCCGCGAGGCAAATACTAATCGCCTGCAGCTGGACGCCCTTCTGACTCGCTATAACGAACTGAATGCTGAATCTGGCATTCAGCTCAATAATCTGGCAGTCATCGACCGGGCCGAGGTCCCAGATGGGTCATATTGGCCCAGTGTGCCGCTGAACGTCGCGCTAGCATTACTTTTGTCGATAGTGACCGCTGCGATCTATGTACTTGGTCGCGAGAACCTATTCGAGATCGTACGTACGCCGGATGATGTTGAAACGCGTCTGCAACTGCCATTTTTAGGCGTCGTGCCGATAGATGATGACATTATGAATGCGATGCGTAACCCTAAGTCGGCAATATCAGAGTCGTTCAATTCTATCCGTACTAGCTTGTCGCTGGCATCACCCAATGGAACACCGCGGTCGTTCATGGTGACTAGCACCCAGGCGGGTGAAGGTAAAAGTACAGTATGCTATGCACTCGTCCAAGGTATTGCAAAGTTAGGTAGATCGGTTGTGCTGATCGATGCGGATTTGCGAAGGCCGAACGTACATCGTCTGTTTGATATCAAAAATCAGACCGGTGTAAGCAGCATTCTGACTGGTAGCAGTAGCATTGATGCTTGCCTGATTCGTAATGCTGCATCAAATGTAGATATCATCACCGCTGGTCCTATCCCACCTGACGCTACCGAACTACTTGCCGGTGCTCAATTCGGAATGTTGGTCCGGGATCTTTGCGGGCGATACGATCATGTCGTAATCGACAGTGCGCCTTTGCTGGGGCTCGCCGACGCACCGTTGGTAGCGTCCAATGTCGACGGGGTCGTCTACGTGGTCGAGGCCGCTAGAACTAGTGTGCGTAATATTCAGAATGCTGTCGGTCGTCTGAAGCAAAGTGATACGCCATTGATAGGTGTAATCCTTTCGCGATTCGATGCCAATCAAGCTGGCTACGGTTACGACTATAAGTACGCATACGAATATTCCTATGGATCGACTACGTCGGGAACGTAAGGTGTATGCAGGGTAAAACGTATATTCTAGCGGGTGTTGCTGCGCTCGTTTCTATCAGTGGCGCTGGCTATTCGGGCTATACTCAGGTTGACGACGCAAATGCCCTTCAGGCGGGTACGAACGCGGCGCTTGCCCCGGTACCTCCGGGCATATTGCCGGCAAACACGAAATTGCTGGCACAGCCTAGACCCATGACGGCAGTTCAACGTCGTGAACTGGGCCGTGCTGCGTCTCATACGCCTTTAGACCAAGAAATATTTAACCTGTTTTATGCAAATCAGGTAAGAAGCGACGTATCGGTCGAGCAACTCCGCCGACAGGCGCGACATCTTTCCGAACTGGGTTGGCGCTATACGCCTGCCCAACAAAACTTGATCCTACGCGACATGCTCGACACAGATTTCCATACGATCGTGGATCGGGCGGACAGCTTGATCCGACGTCAGAAGATGCCGGAATTCGCATTCGCGATCCTGTCGGCGATGGAAGCTATCCCTGAAATTCAGCCGGATGTCATTAGAAAGCTACGATCAAATCCGTCTTGGCGACGCGATTATCTGTCGGTCATTATGCCCGGTTCGCCGCCTGCGCTTCTGACAGCACGTGTCCGTACGATCAATGCTCTGCTTGATTCACCAAGTGGGATTGCCCGGATAGAAGCCGCACAATCTCTCACGTCGCTGATCGAATCTGGACGCGGGCGCCTTGCTCAGCAACTATGGCGACGGTTAGGAGGCTATACCGATCGCGGAAATCTCGTCTACGATCCTATGTTTAGTCACGCGGCGGTTTTGGCTGGCACTGGCGATCCCACCGTCGCCTTCGACTGGCAATTTGGTCAGAATCTTGGTTTTTCGGCCACCCCCTCTGCTGAAGGTGCGGTAATCGACTGGGACCATCGTGGCGCCCCAACGTTCATGACACAGACGGTGGCAATACCTAGTGGGCGCTCGCTCGTCTTAACCATCAAGGGCAGCGCTGATCAAAGTGAAATTTCCAAATCATTACGTGTAACGCTCGAATGTGCTGGTAAGATAATTCAGTTCACGGGATCTGCTACATCGAGCGGAGCACGATATTACTCGCCAGTAGTCCCAGAAGATTGTGACATGGGTATATTGGGTATCGGCGGTGTTGTCGATTCAGCAAAAAATCAAAGCGCAATTCGCGTTAAAAAGGTTGATTTACGTCCATTATAGTGACGAGTTATCAGGCGATGATTGCACTGTGGAAGCGGTAGTTGATGAAGAGCGCTGCGCAGATGCTGTTGGGCGTGAGCGAAGCGGTCGAGGCTGCACGAGAGGCGGAGGTCGAGAAGCTGTACGCTAAGATCGGACAACTCGTGGTGGAGCGGGATCTTTGAAAAGAGTTTGCGTGCGGTACCTTATGGCGAAGATGGGGCCGTCGCCAATCTAGGGTCAGGACCCATAGATGTGAGCGTCGCGATCTGATTCAGGCTCCGTAAGGAGACCGTGGATGAGCGAGCTGTACTGGCTGACGGACGAGCAAATGGCACGCTTGGTGCCTTACTTTTCCAAGAGCCACGGCAAGCCTCGTGTTGATGACCGACGGGTGCTCAGTGGCATCGTTTTCGTCAATCCCAACGGGCTACGCTGGTGTGATGCGCCGAGCGCGTATGGTCCATACAAGACGCTCTACAACCGCTGGAAGCGGTGGGGTGAGCGGGGTGTCTATCTACTATGCGCCGGTGCTGGAGACGGCCGGCACGCTGGCGCTGATGGCGGTGATCGACGCCTCGTTCCTGGATCATCCATGGTACGGCAGCCGCCAGATAGCGCGACACCTGTGCCGCCTCGGTCATGCGGTCGGTCGTCGGCGGGTGCGGCGGCTGATGGCGAAGATGGGGCTTGCGCCCATCTAACAGCGCCCACGGACGAGCGATCCGCACCCCGAGCACCGGATCTACCCGTACCTGCTGCGCGATCTTGAGATCACGCGGCCGGGTCACGTCTGGTGCGCCGACATTACGTACCTGCCGATGCGGCGGGGCTTCCTCTACCTCGTCGCCGTTATGGACTGGGCGTCGCGCAAGGTGCTCGCCTGGCGGTTGTCGGACACGATGGACGCGGCGTTCTGCGTCGAGGCTTTGAAGGAAGCGCTGGCGCGCTTCGGCAGGCCCGAGATCTTCAACACGGATCACGGCAGCCAGTTCACCAGCACCGACTTCACCGGCATGCTGCGCCATGCCGAGGTGCGGATCAGCATGGACGGGCGCGGTCGCTGGATGGACAACGTCTTCATCGAGCGGCTCTGGCGGTCGATGAAATACGAATGCGTCTACCTGAACGCATTCGAGACCGGTTCCGACCTGCGGACCGGGCTCGGCAGATGGATCGCCTATTACAACGGGCAGCGGCCTCACTCCCGCCTCGCCGGCCGAAAGCCGGACGAGGTGTATGGGCAGATCACAGCAACGCCATATCCGGGTCATGCCCCGGATATGGCGTTCACCAGAATGGCGGCGTAAACCAACCAGGGTATAGCTTAGCTTAGCTGCCAAACTGTCCAGAATGGCGAGACCACCTCATTTGGAGCAGGTCGTTTCCTAACAAGTGCAGGCTGGTCTGCGTGCTGCATGCATTGGCCGGTTATGCCGCACGACGCATTCCCAAGTGCCGTTGAAACGGTTAGTCGCTAACCGTCTTTGATCCCATTTCGGAATTACGGGATCGCATGGGACGAATGGGAAATAATCGCGATGAGTATCGAAGACCGGTCGGTTGCTAAAAAGGAGCGGCGTGTTTCGCAATCGAAGCATGGCATGCGGGCAAGGCTGCTTGTCATGCTCACCGCGCTCGATGGGCTAGCAATTGCAGCAGGTCTTATGGCCGTTGCATGGTTATACCTAGGCAGTGTATTGCATGACCGCCTTATGACGTTCCTGCCGATCCTATTGTTAGTCTATTATCCAATAGCAATACGGCAACGTGCCTATCAACTTAATGTTGTCATTACTGCTACGCGCAGTACCCGACGTGCATTTCTATCATTATCGACGTCGGTATTAGTCGTCATCAGTATCGTTTTTTTAGTCAAAACATCAGAAGAGTTTTCTCGGCTGCTAGCGACTCTAGGTAGCGCGACGAGCGGTATTCTAATCGTCATGGGACGCTTTTTCTTCGCTCGTATTGCGTTCATGGCATTAAATGGTAGTCCTGAAAACGAAATCGTGCTTGTTGACGGGCTTGCTCCCCCTGAGGCATGCACCGCGTATAAGATTGATCTTCAAGCGGCTGAGATCGAACCTGACATTAACGATCCAGTCATGCTGGACAAGATTGGCAGCCTGATCCACGAGGCGGATCGGGTAATAGTTTGCTGCCCTCTCGAACGACGGGCAGCTTGGTCTCTTGCCTTAAAAGGAGCAGGTGTCAATGTAGAGGTTCTGGCACCGGAATTGGATGCCATCGGTGTCATCAATGCTACCAGTTATCATGGTACTGCAACAGCATTGGTTGCCTCAGGACCGTTGAATGCCGCCGACCGCCTGCTTAAACGAATATTTGATTTGTCGATTGCCATCATCGCGGTAGTTATATTATCGCCATTTTTTTTATTAATCGGTGTTTTAATTAAACTGGAATCTCCGGGTTCTGTGTTCTTCGTTCAACAACGGATTGGCAGAGGAAATCGGATGTTTCCCATGTACAAGTTTCGTAGCATGCGGTCGAATGTCCTCGATCATGAGGCAAGCAAGCTAACTACTCGTAATGATCCTCGAGTTACACGAATTGGTAAAATAATACGAAAAACAAGCGTAGATGAACTTCCACAGCTTATAAATGTTTTATTAGGGGATATGAGTATTGTCGGTCCTAGGCCTCATGCAGCAGGAGCGCTTGCCGGAGATGCATTATACTGGGAAGTTAGCTCCCAGTATTGGAGTAGACATGCAGTCAAGCCTGGGCTGACAGGATTAGCCCAAGTTCGCGGATTTCGTGGAAACACGGAAACTGGCGATGACCTTTTAAATCGTTTGCAATCTGATCTTACTTATCTTAACGCTTGGACAATATGGCGAGACATAACATTGGTGGCCAAAACATTTGGCGTCCTAATGCACCGTAACGCATTTTAAGTAATGATACATTTGTCTGTGCTGGCTTGGCGCCAGATTGGGGCAAGATTTGGAAAGATGATGCTGACATATTCACTGACCTGAAAATCCTATCCAATTTGTATACTAGGTAAAGCAGTAATTGGTTAATATGCCATATTTAATCTTAAAAGCCTAATAAAAAATTTGGTCACTCCCAATAAAATTGACGTGATGCGGTCGTAAATGTTTCACGGGATCTGACGGGAGGCGGTGGATGCATTAGGCGCGCCTGTCAGGACTATCGGATCAGTCAAAGCGGTCATTGAACTGCGGCGATCCGCTGGAGACGATGGCACAGGTAGTGAACTTCGAGGTGTTCCGCACTGCGTCGGATAAGGGTTCGGCGTATAACAACGGCGCAGAAAAGTGGTTGCCTAACCAATACCCGGTGCCGATGTTCAAGGTGCTGGTCTTGGCGGCGCAGAACACGGTGAGCGACGCACGCATGAAATTCCTGATCCGCGCCGGCTGAACTGGCTGCGGTTCCTAGGCTTTGACTTGAGTGTACCGACGCCTGATAAGAACATGATCTGCTTGTTTCGCGAGAAGCTGACCCGCGCGGAAGCCATTGACACGCTGTTCGTCGCTTCCGACCGATCATTGCGCAAACGCGGCTATCTGCCGATGGGAGGCCAGATCGTCGACGCCACGTTGGTGGCCGCTCCCAAGCTGCGTACCATCGCTAGCGAAAGGCAGGCTATCAAGGGGGGCAAGAGCGCGGCAGAAATCTGGCTAGAGTATCCTGCCAAAGGCGCGAAGAAGGGCACCGACGTACGCTAAACTCTGAAGTTCGCGAAGCACTGGCGCTGCCAGATGATCGGCATCGCCATTCCTAGCTTTGGCTACGAAAGCAGCATCGCGATCTGCCGGCGGTACGCCTTCGCCCCACTTGGCAAGGTCGTTCACGGTGCCCGCTTCGACGGGCGGATGCTGCATGACGTAGTGACCAACGACAACACCGCCTCGGACGTATGGGCGGGCACCGCCTATAACCGCCTATAGCAGCCGCGCCAACGAGGCGCGGCTCAAATCGATCGGACCCGTCAGCTGCGTCCACCCTAAGAAGCCCAAGAGTAAGCAGATGTCGCCACGCACCGCCAGCGCCAATGCGAAACGTTCCGCCGTTCATGCCCGCATCTAGCCTGTGTCCGCCCTGCAGAAAGATCAGATGGGACTATTTATCCGCACCATCGGCATCGCTCTTGCCGAGGCCAAGGCCGGCTTCACCAACTTCGCCTACAACATCGATCGCCTGATTTCCCATGAACGGTGTGCCGCCATGGGATAGGTGTGCTTGGAAGACGCTTAATGGCGGTAGAGTACCGCATAACCATGCCATCAGGCCATAGAAAGGGCGCGCCACGCTTTCAAGACACCGTCTTTGGCACACTTCGATACATTGATAGTAGTGCCCATCTATGTCCGATAACATTCCTTATCGGACACTCGACACCCACCCACAAAATCGCCAGGATCGCTCACCGTGGCACCACCCCAACACACCTCCGACGATCACGTGACGGGCGACGTGCCGTTATCGCGATCGCTGGTCGTCGTCGCGCCGGTGCCCGCGCTTCGATCGCAGCCGTCGCTGCCGGGGCTGGTGCAGGCGGAGACCGAGCGGGCGGATGCCTATGCGCGGGCGGCGCGGGCGGAGAATACGCATCGTGGCTACCGGGCGGACTGGACGATCTTCACCGCCTGGTGCGCGGGGCGGGGGGAAAGCGCGTTGCCGGCCGGGGCGGATGTCGTGCGGCGCTTCATCGGGGCGGAGGCGGATCGCGGCCGCTCGCCGGCGACGATCGAGCGCCGGCTGGCCGCGATCGGCCATTATCATCGGCTGGGCGGATTCGTGGCGCCGACCGACAGTCCCGATGCCGGTCCCCTGCGCGAGACGATGGCGGGCATCCGCCGCGCGCGGGGCGGGGCGGTGGTGCGCAAGCAGGCGGCCGATGCCGCGATCCTCGAACGGCTGCTGGCGACGATCGCGGGGGACGGCGTGCGGGCGCGGCGCGACCGCGCGGTGCTGGTGATCGGCATGGCGGCCGCGCTTCGGCGCAGCGAGCTGGTCGCGCTGACCATGGCCGATGTCGCGCTGGTGCCGGAGGGGCTGCGCCTCACCATCCGCGGCTCGAAGACCGATCAGGCCGGGCGGGGGGTGGTGATCGCCATCCCGGAGGGGATGCGGCTGGCGCCCAAGGCGCGGCTGATGGCGTGGCTGGCTGCGGCCGGGCATGACGAGGGGCCGCTGTTCCGCCGGCTGACGCGCGGCGACGAGCCGATGGCGGTGGCGATGTCGGACCGGGCGGTCGCGCGGCTGGTGCAGGGGGCGGCGGTCCGCGCCGGGCTGGACCCGCGCCGCTTCGCCGGCCATTCGCTGCGCGCCGGCTTCCTGACCGAAAGCGCGGCGCGCGGCGCGACCATCTTCAAGATGCAGGAGGTCAGCCGCCACAAGACGGTGCAGATCCTGGCGGATTACGTCCGCAATGCCGAACTGTTCAAGGATCACGCCGGCGCGGGCTTCCTGTAGGCGGGCGACCGCATCGGTCCCGGCCATCGTCGCGGCGCCGCTATCCTTTCCGACATCGCCGCGCGGCGCGGGGGAGGCAGCGCGATGGAAAGGTTCTTAACGCATTGAATATAGGGTGAAGCGATGGACAAGGATCGCTCGATCGATGCCCTGCGACTGCATCAGGATGCAGCGTTGCGGCTGCTGGCACAGAGTGCGGAGGTACTCGCACAGGGGCAGGAGGCGCTGCTCGAACACTCGGCCGGCCTGCGGCGGGACCTGATGCAGGTGCTCGGCGCGTATCAGGTCTTCAAGCACGACGTCATCTTCGATCCCGCGATCGCGTCGGGCGATGCGGAGCGCGAGGCGCTGGCGCGGGACATGAAGGTGCACTGCATCGCGGCGGGCGAGGTGTTCCGCGTGCATATGATGCAGTGGACGCCGGTGCGGATCGCCGAGGACTGGGCGGGCTACAGGGTCGCGGCGCGGCTGACGCTGAACCAGTTGCATCGCCATATCGCGGCGGAGCGGGCGGGGATCGCCGATCTGCTCCACCGCTACCACGATTGAAGGTGCGGATCGGGACGGTCGATCCGCAACCGTCATCACCGCGATAATTGCTCAATGTAAGCATGGTCTTACGCCATTTGCCGGAACGTATCGGCGCATGCCGCGCTTCATCGCGAAACACCTGTCGCGGAGCCTGACATGACCGATACCGATCGCCGTACCTTCGTGACCGGCGCCGCCCTGGCGGCCGGGGCCGTCGCCGCCCCCGCCGCGGCGATGCAGGGTGGCGCGAAAGCGGCGACCACGCCGGCCGCGGCCGCCTATTCCAAGCCGCCCTTTCCGGTGCAGCGCCAGCCCTGGCCCGGCCTCGCCTCGAAGATGACGCCGCGGCCCGATCATGGCGAGACCAGCTACAAGGGATCGGGCAAGCTGGCCGGCAAGAAGGCGCTCATCACCGGGGGCGACAGCGGCATCGGCCGCGCCGCGGCGATCGCCTATGCCCGCGAGGGCGCGGACGTCGCGATCAACTATCTGCCCGCCGAGGAGCCCGACGCACGCGAGGTGATCGCGCTGATCCGGGCGGAGGGGCGGCGGGCGGTCGCGATCCCCGGCGACCTGCGCGACGAGGGCTTCTGCCGGAAACTGGTGGAACAGGCCGCGACGCAGCTCGGCGGGCTCGACATCCTCGTCAACAACGCCGCGCGCCAGCAGACCCGGCCCGGCATCGCCGATATCTCCGCGCAGGATTTCGACGATACGATGAAGACCAACGTCTATGCCCCGTTCTGGCTGACGAAGGCGGCGGTGGCGCGGATGGGGGCGGGGGCGGTGATCGTCAACACCTCGTCGGAGCAGGCGGGCGATCCCTCGCCGGATATCGTCGACTATGCGCTGACGCGCGCGGCGGTTCTGAACTTCACCAAGAGCATGGCCAAGCAACTGGCGTCGCGCGGCATCCGGGTGAACGCGGTCGCGCCGGGGCCGTTCTGGACGCCGCTGCAGGTCAGCGGCGGGGCGACCCCCGACAAGCAGCGCAGCTTCGGCCAAAGCTCGCCGATGGGCCGGCCGGGACAGCCGGCGGAGATCGCCGCGCTATATGTCGCCGCAGCCGATCCGTCGCTCAGCTACTCGACCGGGCAGATCTTCGGGTCGACCGGGGGCAACGGCCAGCCAGCCTGAACTCCGGCCAGCCTGAACTCCGGCCCGCCCGAGGCGCAAAACAGCGGATTCACGTCGTTTTCCGCTTTCGTTCCGGGCCGGGATGAATCAGAGTCGGTCGCACGATGCCGATCCGCGCCGATCATCTCTGGCTCTACCCGATCGACTGGACGCAATTGTCGCGGTCGATCCGGTTCGGGCGCGCCGGCGGGCGCTGCGAGCATTGCCGCCGGCCGCATGGCGAGCGGGTGTTCCATCTGGGTGACGGCCTGTGGTGGGATCGCCACGACCGGCGCTGGCGCGACGGGCAGGGGCGTCGGGTGCGGATGCCGCGCCGTGACCTGCTGCGCGAGGGCCGCTGGACGCAGGTGGTGCTGGCCTGCGCGCACCTGAACCACGATCCGACCGACAGCGTCGCGCACAATCTGGCCGCGCTCTGCCAGCGCTGCCACATGATCCACGACGGCCCCGAACACCGCCGGCGCCGCTGGCTGAACCGCCACTATCGCTGCGCGCTCGGCGATCTGTTCCACGGGCCCTATCCGCAACTGGGCGCGCCGACGATCGTACCGGTCGGCGGGTGGGGGATGGCGGCGTGATCCGGTTCGACCTTGGCCGCGGTATATAGCGCCACGCCGAAGACACAGGTTAAAAACCGTGCCTTTTCAAGCGGAACGCCAGGTGCCCGATGCCGGTTGTCCCTGTAGCCACTACCGGCCGCAGGAATTCCGGATGCTGAAGCGGACCCCCGATACGACCCTGCCCGGTGAGGCAGCCGCTACCGATCCCGTCGCGATCGTCGCGGCGCGGATCGCGTTGCGCGACGAGGCGCGGACGCTGGCGGTGGTGCGGGACGGGCAGCGGGGGGAGGCGATCGCGAAACTGGTCGCGGCGTTCGTGCCCGATGCGGTCGTCGTCCACCTGATCTCCAGCGACGCGTTGCCGGGCGAGGCCGCGCCCCCCTCCGCCGGCAATGTCGGGCAGCGGGTCGCGGCGCTCCGGCGGTTGCGCGTGGCCACCACGGAGGCGCCCGGGGCGCGCATCGTCGCGATCGTGTCGGCCGCGGCCAGCGCGGTGCGCTATCCAGAGCCCGCCGCATTCGACGAGCATCCCCCCGCCTTCTCGGTCGGCGATGCGATCGACCCGGCGGGCTTTCCCGCACAGGCGGAGGCGCTTGGCTATACCGAGGACGACCGCGTCGACGAACCCGGCGAGATCGCGATCCGCGGCACGGTGATCGACATCTTCCCCGCCGACCGCGCCACGCCGGTGCGGATCGAGTTCGCCGACGAGGTGGTGACGGCCCTGCGCGCCTACGACCCCGTCACGCAGCTCGGCACCGAGGCGGTCGACACGGTGGTGATCGGTCAGGCGAGCGAGCCGGAGACCGGCGGCGACGGCCAGGGGGGCGTGACGATCGTCGATCACCTGCCCGGGGCCGCGATCGTGATCGAACCCGGCGCACAGGCACGGCGCGACGCGTTTCTGGCGCTGGCGCACGACGGTGCGCCGCGTCGCCGCGCGCCGGCCGGACTGGTCGATGCGAAGACATGGGCGATGGCGATCGGCGACACGCCCGCAACGCTGGCGGACGACGGCCCGGCGGACGCGGCCCCGCCGCGCTTCGTCGAGCGTGCCGATCCGATCCGCGCGTTCCGGCGCTTCGCCAAGCCCGTGCTGGCGGACGGGCGGCTGGTGCTGGCGGGAAGCCCCCGCGACCTGCGGTTCCTGCGCGCGCGGATCGGCGCGGCTGCGGCCCCGGCGGAATCGCTGGCGGCAGCGATGGCGGCCCCGGTCGGCAGCGTCGCGCTGCTGGAGGCGCCGGTCGAGCGCGGCTTCGTCCATGCCGGCTGCACCGTGATCGCCGCGGCGGACCTGCTCGGCAGCCGTGCGCAGGGCGAGGAGGCGGCTGTCGCGGTCGCGGGTTTCGCGGGCGGGGCCGAACTGCACATCGGCGACGTCGTGGTGCACGAGGATCACGGGCTGGGCTGCGTCGCCGGGCTGGAGGCGCCGCAGGGCGAGGCGGCCGGCGATCATATCGTGCTGGAATACGCCAGGGGCGCGCGCCGGCTGGTGCCGGTGGAGGAGGCGAACCGTATCTGGCGCTACGGCGCGGACCGGGATGCGGTGACGCTCGACACGCTGGACGGTGCGAGCTGGCACAAGCGCCGCGCCGCGATCGATGCCGCCATCGCCGAAAGCGCGCGGGCGCTGGCGGCGCTGGCGGCGGAGCGGGACGCGCGCACCGTCGACCCGATCGTGCCCGACAATGCCGCCTATGAACGCTTCGCGGCGGGCTTCCCCTTCACCGAGACCGCGGATCAGGCGCGTGCGATCGCCGCGGTGCGCGCCGATCTGGCGAGCGGTCGGGCGATGGACCGGCTGGTCGTCGGCGATGTCGGCTATGGCAAGACCGAGGTGGCGTTGCGCGCGGTCGCGCTGGTGGCGCTGGCCGGGCGGCAGGCGGCGATCGTCGCGCCGACGACGGTGCTGGTGCGCCAGCATCTCGACAGCGTGCGCCGGCGCTTCGCGGGCACGGGGATCGAGGTCGCAGGTCTGTCGCGCCTGTCGACCCCGGCGGAGCGCAAGCGGGTGCTGGCGGGGCTGGCGGATGGCAGCATCCAGGTCGTGATCGGCACCGCGGCGGTCGCCGGCAAGGCGGTGCGCTATGCCGATCTCGCGCTGGTCGCGATCGACGAGGAACAGCGGTTCGGCGCCGCGGCCAAGGCGGGCCTGCGCGCGCTGGGCGCGGGTCATGTCCTGACGCTGAGCGCGACGCCGATCCCGCGCACGCTGCAATCGGCGCTGGTCGGGCTGCAACAGATCTCGATCATCGCCACCCCGCCGGCGCGGCGCCGGCCGATCCGCACCACCGTCGCCCCGTTCGCCGGGGACGACGTGCGCAAGGCGCTGCTGCGCGAGCGCGCGGCGGGCGGGCAGAGTTTCGTCGTGGTGCCCCGGATCGAGGATATCGCGGCGATGGCCGCGACGCTGCAACGCCTCGTCCCCGCGCTGGGGGTGGTAACCGCGCATGGCCGGATGGACGCCAGCGACCTGGACGAGGCCATGGCGGGGTTCGCGGCCGGCGACGGCGACGTGCTGCTGGCGACCAACATCATCGAGGCGGGGCTGGACGTGCCCCGCGCCAACACGATGATCGTCCACCATGCCGACCGCTTCGGCCTGTCGCAGCTGCACCAGTTGCGCGGGCGGGTGGGGCGTGGCGGCCGGCGCGGGCAGATATTGCTGACCACCGATGGCGAGGCGACGATCGCGGAGGCGACGCTGAAGCGGCTGCGCACGCTTCAGGCGCTCGACCAGCTGGGCGCGGGCTTCGCGATCAGCGCGCGCGATCTCGACATGCGCGGCGCGGGCGACCTGATCGGCGAGGAACAGGCCGGTCACATGAAGCTGATCGGGGTCGACCTGTACCAGCATCTGCTCGGCCATGCGCTCCGCGTGGCGCGGGGCGAGGCGGCGGACCGGTGGCAGCCGTCACTATCGCTCGGGGCGACCGGCCGCCTGCCCGACGACTGGATACCCGAGGCGGATTTGCGCCTGTCGCTCTACGGCCAGCTCGCGCATCTGGATGAGGTGGCGGCGATCGACGCGTTCCAGGCGGAACTGGAGGACCGGTTCGGCCCGGTGCCGGAACCCGCCGCCCGCCTGCTCGACACCGCGCGCATCGCCGCGCTGGCGGCGGATGCGGGCGTCCGCCAGATCGACGCCGGCCCCGCCGCGATCGCCCTGACGCTGGCGGATTCGAAGGCGACGCTGCCCGCCCCGTTCGAACCGGTGAAGCACCGCTGGCTGCTGCGCGAACGTATCGACGACCCCGCCGCCCGGATCGAGCGGTTGCGCGACGTGCTGGACGGGCTGGCGATCGGGTGACAGGATCGCCCGATCCGGAGAAAGCGATGTCAGGATCGGTGACGCATCTGAACGAGATCGAACATCTGGGGTCGCCGGGACAGGCGCCCCGGACGATCCGGTTCTCGCAGGGCAACATGGTGCTGTTCCAGCGTCTGCGCGCGGCGAGTTTCCCCGGCGGTCATGCCCGCGAGGGGCGGTACGATCGTGGCGGATCGGGAGGGTCGGCTTGGTGTGCAGAATATCGGTGGCCATGGCAGCACCGCCAGCAGCTTCTTCCCCAATCTGACGGTCAAAGAGCCGGGCAGGTTCAAGACAATCGGCACCTTTCACACCCATCCCTATGATGCCGACAGCGGCTGGGTACGTGGCGTTTCGTTCAGCGGCGCGGATATCGCCCATCTGCTCAATAATCTGCTGACCATCTCGGTCGTGCAATCCGGGCCAAGGCTGTTCGCCTACATTCGTATTGCGCTGTCGCCCACCCCGGTGGATCATGCCGGGCTCCACGGCGTGCAGAACGGGACGATCTGGGCGTTGCAGGACAAGGGCCGAACCTTTCAACAGGCCAGCCGCATCGCCGCGCAGCAGGTGGCGTCCATGTACAGCCTTGCCTATTATCAGGGCGCGAACGGAGTGCTGACGCGTGTCCATCCGGTCTGATGTCACCGCCGTCATGGCGGCATTGCTGCTCGGCGCGCCCGCCATCGCGGCCGAAAGTGCCCCGGGGGGGCGTTGCGGTCGTTATTACGAGGCGGCAAGGGCGGGTCGTACCAATGCGGACATGGCAGCGAAGCGCGGTGACCAGCGGACCGCCAATGCCCGGCTGGACCAGGCCTTGCAGACGCTGGGCATGCGATATCACAGTCCCACGATGATCGACGATTCCGACATGCACCTGCTACTGGCGCGGCAAGCGATCGCAAAAGGACGTTTGCGTCAGGCCGCTGCGATCAAGCGGCAGGTGCTGTCCGATCGCTTGCAGCTTTGCACGATGGGCTGAACACGGAACCGGCTCGCGCCGGTTGCCCTTGTGTTGAGACAAGGGGGGGGCATGACGGGCAGGGCACGGTTTCTGTCGGGGTTTGCGATCCTCGCGGCGGGGATGCTGCTGACGGGGATGATCGTCGCGATCAGTTTCGATCCGCTGTTCATCACCGGCGGCACGGCACCGGCTGCCATCTCCGGCCCGGATATCGGCAAGTCGATGGTGCTTGGCGGTGCGGTGATCCTGCTGGGCGCAGCGGCATGGGTGCGGCGCCGCGCCGTGCGGGTGGCCCTGTTGCTGTTCTGGCTCGTCCTGCTTGCGTCGGCGACGCATCGGCTGGTCGAATTCGCCGATGGCCGGGTCGAGGATATCTGGCTGACCCTGCCGGTTCAGCGGCTGGCGGCGGGTTCCTCCGCCGGTGAGGGGGAACCTCGTTGCGATATCGGGACATGGCTGGTCCGTTGCCGCGATGGGGCGGGACACGGGTTGTCGAGCCCGACGCCGATCCCTTTCGTCCCCCTCCATCCGGGGCGCTGGACGACCGCCTGACCGGCGACGGGAATCCGGGGTCAGGCGTCGACGTCTCGCCCGGTCGCCGGCTTGTGCGCCATCATCATCGCTCCGACGATGCATCCGGCGAACAGCGCGCCCTCCATCATGCCGGTGGCGAAGCGGGTGACGGGGCCGAAGCCGGTCTCCCCGAACAAATGGCCCATCCGGTCGAGTTGCAGGCGCGAGGCCGGAAAGCTGCGTGCCAGCGCGTCGAGGCTGCCGCCCATCATCCGCCCGCCGAGCAGCAGGATCAGCAGTGCCCCGGCCCCGCCGCTGGCGGCCGCGCAGGCGATGCCGCGGCGGGGCGAGGCGGTGCGCCCCGCCAGCCACGCGCCCAGCCCGACCGCGCCCCCCAGCACCAGTCCCTCGGGCGCGCCGGTGATGTCGTCGGGTGCATGGCCCAGCAGCAGGTTGAACGCGTCCAGCCCGAGCAGCTTGACGATCCCCCCCACCGCGAAGCCGCCCAGCGCACCCCCCGCGATGCGCCATGCGCGCGCGCCGGCGACCCGCGAGGCGGCGATCCCGGCGCTGACCCCGGCCCCGCCGACCACCGCGGCCACCACCGTCAGCCACAACAGGACGAGCAGGACGGAGGCGCCGCCCGCCCCGGCTCCCTGCCCAGTTCCTTGGGTCGCCATGATCGAGCCGTAGAACAGCCCGCCGACGATGCCCGCCACCCCGGCCCCCAGCGTCCCCGCGCCGCCCAGCATCAGGGCATCGCGCAGGTTGTCGGTCGGGGCATGGGCCGGAGGTGCGAGCGGACCGACGGGGCCATCATCGGCCGCCACGGTCGCGGCGCGGGTGACGGTGGCGACGAAGCGATAGCCGTGCTTCGGGACGGTGACGATGAACCGGGGCCGCGCGGCATCGTCGCCGAGCTGGCGGCGCAGCGTCCTGATGCACTGGGTCAGCGCCTCGTCGGTAACGGGGACGCCGTGCCACACCTCGTCCAGGAAACGGTCCTTGGTCACCAGCGTGCCGGCCTCCGTCACCAGCAGGATCAGCGCGTCGAGGTAACGGGGGCTGAGGTCCACCGCGATCCCGTCGCGCCGCAACAGGCGGTTGTCCGCATCCAGGGTGAAGCGGTCGAACAGATAGCCGTCGCCTGTCATGTCCTGGCTGTCACGTGCTGGCTGTCACTTTTCAGCAAATCCTCATCGATCGCTCATGCCGCTCACCCCGCGACCGGGCAGGGAACAGCCTTCGCACCATGGAGGCAAGCCGATGACGAAGGAAGTGACGCAAGGCAAAGGAGGCCGCAACCCGTGGCGGATCGCGGGCTGGGGGCTGGCGGCGACATTGTGGCTGATCCCGCTGGCGACGATGCGGATCACCGATGCGGTGAACTGGACCGCCTTCGATTTCGTGTTCGCCGCGGTGATGATCGGGGGCGTCGGGATCGCGTTCGAACTGGCGGTGCGGACGACGCGCAACCTGGCCTATCGCGCCGGCAGCGGGCTGGCGCTGGTGACCGCTTTCCTGCTGATATGGATCAACGCCGCGGTGGGCATCATCGGTGACGAGGGCAACCCGCTCAACCTGCTGTACGGCGCGGTGCTGGCGACCGCGCTGGCCGGCGCGATCGGCGCGCGTTTCCGGGCGCGGGGCATGGCCCGCGCGATGACCGCCGCTGCGATCGTGCAGGCGCTGGTCGGGGGCGTCGCGGTCGTCGCCGGCGGCAGCGCGCCGCCCGGCCCGACCGGCCAGATCGTGCTCAACGGCCTGTTCATGCTGCTGTTCGCCGGCGCCGCGCTGCTGTTCGCCCGCGCGGCGGGAACGGCGCGCGCATGATATCGGTATGTATGCCTGTAGAATTGTCGACATATCTACTGTCAGCCATTCCTGCTTCCTGAGCATCCGGAACCCGATGGAAAATGCCGGCTGATCGGCGACCGGTTTCCTGTCGTCAGGTGCGCCTGCATCGCTATCGCGCATCGGCGCGGAGCACCGGGATGGGTGGGCGGGATGGTGGAACGGATCGACATCGGGTCGTGATCTGCGCCATGCTGCCCCTTACGTGTCGCGACAGGGGATCGATCGCTGATGATATTGTGGTCGGCGCTGTTGGCGGCGCTCGTCGGGTGGGCGCTGGTCGGATTCGGTGAGCATGGGCTGATCCTGGGTGGGATTGTCGGGGCGCTGGCCGGCTGGGGCGGCCGCAAGCTGATCCGGGCGGAGGTCGCGGAGGCGATCGCACCGTTACAGGTGCAGATCGATCTGCTGGCGGCCCGCCTTCACGAACGGGGGGATGCCGTACCGGTCCCCGCGCCAGCGTCGGCGGAGCCCGTCGTCGCGCCGGCCGATCCCTTCCCGGATGAGGAGGAGCCGGTGCGGATGGTCGGGTTCGATCTCGCGGTGTGGCGCGCACCTCCCGGCACCCCTGTACCTGCCGCACCTGCACCCGCCGCGCCAGCGCCGATTGAGCCGACCCCCGCCGCGCAGGCCGGGCCGGGCCTGGTCGAGGCGGCGATCGCGCGGGCGCGGGACTGGTTGCTGGGTGGCAACACCATCGTCCGGCTCGGTCTGGTCGTCCTGTTCGTGGGCCTGTCGTTCCTGGCCAGCTATGCCGCCGCGGCGGGGCTGTTCCCGATCGAGTTCCGGCTGGCGGTGGTCGCCGCGATCGGCGTCGCGCTGCTCGTCACCGGGTTCCGCACGCGGACCGGCCGGCCGGGGTTCGGGCTGGCGCTGCAGGGCGGCGGGGTCGCGATCCTCTACCTCACCTTGTTCGCCGCGGCGAAGCTGTACGACACGGTGCCGGTCGGCGCGGCGTTCGCGCTGATGATCGTGGTGTGCGCGGCCGGCTGCGCGCTGGCGCTGCTGCAACGGTCGCAGGCACTGGCGCTGACCGCCTTCGCGGGCGGGTTCGCGGTGCCGCTGCTGCTGTCGGACGGCACCGGCGACGTCGTCGGCCTGTTCGCCTATTACACGCTGCTGAACCTCGCGATCCTGTTCATCGCGGGCCGGCGGTCGTGGCGGCTGCTCAACCTGCTGGGCTTCGTCGCGACGTTCGGCGTCATGACCCTGTGGGAGGCGGCATCCTATCAACCGGCCGATTTCACGGCGGGGCAGGTGTTCCTGATCGTCTCGGTCCTGATCTACGTCGCGACGGGCATGATGCAGGCGCGCGCGACGCCGGGCCGGTTCGGCAACGTGGTCGATACCACCCTGTCGTTCGGGCCGGCGCTGGCGGGGTTCGGGTTGCAGGTCGGGCTGGTCCATGACCGCCCGTTCGGCAGCGCCTTCGCCGCGCTGGGGTTCGCCGCGCTCTATCTGGGGATCGCCGCCTTCACGATGCGCCGGCGTCGCGACGAACTGCGGGTGATGAACGAGACGATGCTGGCGATCGGCATCGGCTTCGTCACGCTGGCGGTGCCGCTGGCGCTGGGCGCGCGCTGGACCTCGGCGGTCTGGGCGCTGGAGGGGGCCGGCGCGGTCTGGGTCGGGATGCGGCAGGCGCGCTGGATGCCGCGGCTGTTCGGCCTGCTGCTCCAGTCGGTCGCGGCGCTGCTGTGCCTGATTGCCCTGAACGTCGCGCCGCTGGCCGGTGCCGGGTTCGTCGGCCCGGTGCTGATCGCGCTGGCGCTGGGCATCACCGCCTGGTGGCTGCGCACGCCGTTGCCGCACAGCGGATCGCGGTTCGCGCGCGGCTATGCCCGGATCGAGGCGGTGCTGGGCGATCCCGCCTTTCTGGTGGCGTTCGGTTTCTGGTGGCTCGCCTGGGCGGTCGAGGCCGGGCGGCACCTGCCCCCGGTGGAGCGCGGCGGGATGCCGCTGCCGGTCTTCGCGGGGGCGACCCGCGCGCTGCTGATGATGCTCGCCTATGTCGGCAGCGCGTGGGGGGCACAGGCGATCGGCCGTCGCCTGCGCTGGCCGGTCGCGGGCTGGCCCGCCCGGGCGGCGCTGATCGCGCTGGCCGCGGGGTTCGTGGCGGAGAAGGCGGCCGGCTCGCATGTCCTGTCCGCCCCCGACTGGGCGATCTGGGCGGTGTCGATCGCGCTGCACCTGCACATGCTCCACCGGATCGATCGCGACGGCGATGCGGCCGCGCGGCAGCCGATGGTGCGCGCCGCCCATGCCGGCGGGGTGTGGCTGGGCGGGGCGCTGGCGATCGACAGCGTGCTGTTCGTCCTCGAACGGACCGGCCTGTCGACACGGGGCGCGTGGGAAGAGGCGGCGTTGCTGACCACGGTCGCCGCGATCCTCGCCGGGCTGACGCGGTGGACGCGTGGCGCCTTGCAGGGGCGCGGCACTCTCCGCTGGCCGCTGGCCCGGCACGAAACCGATTATGGCTGGTACGCGGCGTTGCCGGTCGCGGCGCTGCTGGTGCCGGCGATGCTGCTGGTCGCGCTGTTCTCGTCCGGATCGGCGGACCCCTTGCCCTATGTCCCGCTGCTCAACCCCGCCGACCTGTCGGTCGCGCTGGCGCTGGCGACGCTGGAATGGTGGCGGCGGGCGATCGGGGCGGCGAACCTGCCCAACCCCAGTGCCGCTGCCCTTGGCGGCCGGGCGGCGCGCGGCATGATCGCGTGGCTGGCGTTCGTGGCGGTCAATACGGTGTGGCTGCGTATCGCCCACCATCTGCTGGGGGTGGCGTGGGATCCCGGCGCGCTGCTGTCCAGCTTCGTGGTGCAGACCGGCCTTGCGATCCTGTGGACGCTGGTCGCGCTGGCGCTGATGGTGGTGGCGCATCGCCGGATGCGGCGGACCTTGTGGCTGATCGGCGCGGCGTTGCTGGGGCTGACGGTCGTCAAGCTGCTGCTGATCGACATGAACGGCAGCGGCGGGGGCGCGCGGATCGTCGCCTTCATCGTCGTCGGGTTGCTGATGCTGGTCGTCGGCTATCTCGCGCCGCTGCCGCCCAAAGGACAGGCCGTCACGGGGGAGGGACGATGAGGCGGCTGATGCTGGCGGCCGTCCTGCTCGTCGCGGCCGCCCCGGCGGGCACGGATGGCGATCCGGGCGCCTATGCCGTCCGCATGGCCGTGACGGCGGGCGGCGATGCGCCGGTGCAGCGGCTGGCGCTGCCCCCGGCCGCGCTGGCCGCAGTGCGGACGCCGGGTCTTGCCGATATCCGCCTGTTCGACGCGCGGGGCCGCGCGATGCCGATCGCGCGCCTCTCCGCCACGCCGGCGGAACGGCGCGACACGCTGGCGGCGATGCCGATCCTGGGGGCGGCCGACGCGTTCAGGGTCAGCGGCCTGTCGTTGCGGATCGACCGGGCCGGGGATGCACGGATCGCCCGCGTCGACGGCACGATCGCCCCCGGCACCGACGGATCGGTGCTGCTCGGTACCCTGCTCGACGCGCGCGCCGTGACGGGTAAGGCGCGCGCGCTGACGCTCGATGCCGATATGCCGGCGGGCCAGCCGGTGATCTTCACCGTCGAGGCGAGCCGCGACCTGTCGGACTGGCGGTCGCTGGGGCAAAAGACCGTCTACCGCGCCGCCACCGATACTGCGCGCAATGCGACGATCGCGCTGGAAGATGCCGGCTTGTCCGGGGATTATCTGCGCGTGACGTGGCGGCTGGCGTCGCGGCCGCTGTCGCCGATCGCGGTACGCGGGGCGACGTTGCGCAGCCGCCCGGCCGCGTCCGTCGCGCTGGCATGGGTGACGGCGCGACTGCTACCGGGCGGGGATGCACGCACCATCGACGTCGCGACCCCGTTCGCCCTGCCGATCGCGGCGCTGCGGCTCGTGCCGGCGGGGGACGACATGCTCGTCCCCGTCCGCATCCTCGGCCGCGACGATGCGGAACAGCCATGGACCCTGCTTGGCGAAGGCGTCGCGGCGCGGACAGGAGAGGACATCGCGTTGACCGGTGGCCCGTACCGGCTGCTGCGGATCGCGGCCGATCCCGGCTCGTCGGGCTTTTCCGCGTCGCCGGGGGTGCGGATCGGGTTTGCGCCGCACGATCTGATGTTCCTGACGGCCGGGCGCGCGCCGTTCACGCTGGCGGTCGGCCGGGCGGGGGCGCGTGATGCCTATCTGCCCGTGGCCACATTGATGACGCAGGCGGCCGGCCGGCCCGTCGGCATCGCGCAGGCCGACGCCCCGCCCGCCCGGGTGACGCTGGCCGATGCCGGCGACACCGGCCGCGATATGCGCCGGACGGTGCTGTGGCTGATCCTGCTGGGGGCGACCGCGCTGCTCGCCGGGCTGGCGTGGCTGCTATGGCGACGACGGCTGCCGGACGGTGAGGCGGCACCGGTCGACCTGGCATAGGCGGACTGGTCATCATTGCGTTCGACGAGCATGTGCTGCTGGTATCGGACAAGGATGGGCATCGGATACCGATCGCCGGCACATAATCCGGTTAGGCCTGTCCGCCTGACGCACGGGAGCCAAAACCCGGCGCGAACGTTTCGGCTAGATAACGGAAAAACAGGGGGAAACGGTGGCGGCACCGTGGCCGGCCGTCTTCCGTATCCCTTCCTGCCGGAGCGTGCCCGCCGATGACTTCCGTATCCGCCCCCGTATCCGTCGTGACGCTGGCCGGGGGCCGGCCCGACCATCTGCGCAACGTTGTGGCGGGGCTGGGGCGGCAGACGCGATTGCCCGTCGAACTGATCGTCGCGGTGATGCAGGACGAGACCTACGACCTGCCCGACGCGCCGTTTCCGGTACGGCAGATGATGATCGCCACCGATGCCGGCCTGCCGCTGGCGACCGCGCGCAACGCCGCGGCGAAGGCGGCGACGGGGGAGGTACTCGTCTTCCTCGACATGGACTGTATCCCGACGCCGACGCTGGTCGCCGATTATGAGACCGCGCTCGGCGAACTGGACGGGCTGCTGATGGGCGAGGTGATGTACCTGCCGGGCGGGGCGACGGCCGGTGAAGATGGCGCCGGCGACTGGAGCTACGAGGATTTCGCGGCGGTCGCGGTGCGCCATTCCGACCGGCAGGGCCCGCCCGCGCACGGGATCGAGCGGTGCGGCGACTATCGCTGCTTCTGGTCGCTCAACTTCGCGATGCGCCGCGCGACCTTCCTCGCCACTGGCGGGTTCGACGAACGCTATATCGGCTATGGCGGCGAGGATACCGATTTCGGCAAGACGATCGCGGAGGCGGGCATCCCGATCGCGTGGATCAGGGGCGGGCTCGCCTATCACCAGTACCACCCGCACCACATGCCCCCCGTCCATCACCTCGACAGCGTGGTGCGCAATGCCGAGCTGTTCGAGAGAAAATGGGGCTATCGCACCATGGATCACTGGCTCCATGCGTTCGAGCTGATGGGACTGGTCGATGCCGCGCCGGGCCGGCCGATCCGCATCCTGCGCCGCCCCGACGACGCCGATCGCGCGCTGACCGGGCAGCAGCGGCATCAGCCCTATGCCAACACCGCCAGCATCATCCGCATCCTGGAAGCCCGCGCGGCGTGAAGGCCCCGCTCCGGATCGCGCTGCTCGCGCATGTCCGCCAGCGGATCGCCTCGCCGTTCATGGGCGGCATGGAATCGCACAGCTGGTATCTGGCGGAAGGGCTGCAGGCGCGCGGGCACGAGGTGGTGCTGTTCGCGTCGGGCGACAGCGACCCGCGCTTCGCGATCGATCCCGTCGTGCCCGAGCATTACGAACGCACCTTCCCCTGGGCGGAGCATCGCGGCTCCGCGCCGCTGATCGCGCATCTCGACGCCGGTTACGCCGCGGCGTGCGACCGGATCGCGACCGGCGGCTTCGATGTGGTCCACAACAACAGCCTGCACCGCTTCGCGATCGAGCCGTGCCGGACCGCGCTGGTGCCGACCGTCACCTCGCTGCACGTGCCGCCCTATGACGCGCTGCACTGGTTCGTGCGGGCGAGCGCGACGCCGGGGCACCGGCTGACCGTCACCTCCGCGCGGCAGATGGCGGCATGGTGGCCCGAGGGGGCGCCGGCACAGGCATCGGTGCTGCACAACGGCATCGATCCCGCCGCATGGCCCTTCACGCCGGCAGGCGACGGCAGCGCGGTATGGTGCGGGCGGATCACCCCCAACAAGGGCACGCATCTGGCGGTCGATGCGGCGCGGGCGGCGGGTGTGCCGCTCACCCTGTTCGGGCAGATCGAGGACCCGGATTACTGGGCGGCCGAAGTCGCGCCGCGACTGGGCGGGGCGATCCGCTATGGCGGCCATCTGGACGGCACAGCACTGGCTGCCGAACTGGGCCGTGCCTCCGTCTTCCTGTTCACGCCATGCTGGGACGAGCCGTTCGGACTGGTCGCGATCGAGGCGATGGCCTGCGGCCTGCCGGTGGCCGCGTTCGACCGGGGCGCCGCGCGCGAGGTGATCGGGGAGGCCGGATGCTTCGCCGCGCCCGACGACGCGGCCGCGCTGGCGGTTGCGATCGGCGCGGCGCTGGCGATCCCGCGCATCGTGGCGCGGCAACGGGTGGAGCGGCTGTTCACCCGCGACCGCTGGCTGGACGGGTGCGAGGCGCTCTACGCCGCGGCCCGCGCCGATGCGGCGATGGCGGCCGCGGCATGACGACGATGGCGGACGCGATCGCGACGCAGCGGGCGGCGCTGCTCGCCCTGTATCGCCGGCATGTCGGGCCGGGACAGGCCTATGCGCTGCTCGATTTCCCCGATCACGCCAATGTCGGTGACAGCGCGATCTGGCTGGGCGAACTGGCGCTGTTGCGCGCGGTGACCGGCCGCGATCCCGATCACGTCGCCACCTGGGACGGGTTCGACGCGGCGACGTTGCGCCGCGATTGCCCGGGGGGCGTGGTCTTCCTGCATGGCGGCGGCAATCTCGGCGACATCTGGCCGCATCACCAGCTGTTCCGGGAACGCGTTTTGCGTGACGTTCGTGAATTTCGGGTGGTGCAGCTGCCGCAGTCGATCCACTTCCGCGACCCCGCGCGGATCGTGCCGTTCGTGGACGCGGTGGCGGCGCATCCCGACTTTCACCTCTATGTCCGCGATCGGCGAAGCCTTGACTGGGCGACGGCGCACCTCGCCTGTCCGGTCGATCTCGCGCCCGACTCCGCCTTTGCGCTGGGGCCGCAGGCACGACGCGGGACGGCCGATTGCGACCTGCTGATGCTGCTGCGCACCGATGACGAGCGGGTGGCGGGGATCGCGGCGGACCGGCCCGGCGCGGTGGTGGTCGACTGGCTGGCGGACGATATCATCCCCCTCGCTCCGCCGGGCGAGACGAAGGCTGCGGCCTTTGAGCGGATGGCGACCGCGCGGGTCGAGCGTGGTCTGCGCCTGTTGTCGCGGGGCCGCGGGATCGTGACCGACCGGTTGCACGGGCATATCCTGGCGATGCTGCTGGGCATCCCGCACACCGCACTCGATAATGATTACGGCAAGCTGTCCGCCTATATCGGCTGTTGGACGGCGGGGTGCGCCGGGGTCAGCACCGCGTGACCGACATCAGCCTGATCCTGTGTACGCGCGACCGCTGCGCCAGGCTGGATGCGACCCTGGCCTCGATCACCCGCGCGGTGGCGGCCGCGCCGGGGCTGGTGGTCGAGGTGGTGATCGTCGACAACGGCTCGACCGATGCGACCCCGGCCCGGCTGGCGGCATGGCGCGCGGACCAGTCCTTCCCGGTCGTGCTGCTGAACGAGCCGCGCCCGGGCCTGTCGCGGGCGCGCAACCGGGGTCTGGCCGCGGCGCGGGGGCGGATCGTCGCGATGACCGATGACGACTGCGTGCTCCATGCCGACCATCTGGCCGGGCTCGCCGCCTGTTTCGCCGAGGTGGCGGGGCCGGCGATCATCGGCGGGCGCATCCTGCCGGGCGATCCCGCCGACCTGCCGGTGACGGTGAAGCTGGAGGATCATCCGATGATCGCCGCGCCCCGGGCCTTCCCCGGCGGGTTCGTGATGGGCGCGAACCTGGCGTTCACCGCCGATGTCGTCACCCGGATCGGCCCGTTCGACGAGCGGTTCGGTGCCGGTGCCCCCTTCGTCGCGGCGGAGGACACCGACTTCCTGTTCCGCGCATTGGGGCACGATATTCCCGTGCGCTACGATCCGCGCTTCACGGTCGATCACCATCACGGACGCCGGGACGAAGCGACGGTCGCCCGGCTGCTGGCCGGCTACAGCTTCGGCGACGGTGCGCTTTATGCCAAGCACCGCCGTGACCCGCGGATACGCACGGCGATCAGGCAGGACCTGCGCGACCTGTGGCTGGATATCGCAGATCCGGTGCCGCCATGCGGGGGCATCCGGCGCTTCTACCTGTTCCGCTTGCGCCACAAGCTGGCGGGGTTCCGGGCGTATTGGCGGACTGGACGGGGCCACGCACCGGCAGGGACTCGTTCTGACGGGCGTGAGGCGCTAAAAACAGCATCCTGTCAAAAAAACGCAAAAAATGTTGTTGACGCCCGCAGCGCGCTTCCCTAGTTACAGCGAACCGCAGCGGCGGCCTTCGTGGCCTGTTTCGCAGTGGTTGCAAAAAACCAGATGCCTTGTGCGACCTGAGAGGGGAGCTGGAGGGCGTTTCGGTTTTTGTTCTTTGACATTGTTGATTTAGATGAAGGGACATGTGGGCGGCGGCCTGCGGGATGTCTGGCGTTATCAAGGCGTTGGATGTGTCGTAAGCAATAAGCTGTTCTCACAGGTCCTTCACGTATCCAT
>Ga0265797_10002212_pt1 | contig 33109 bp, 29 predicted proteins | sample P2T30metagenome_FD_192433 | JGI IMG/M metagenome (GOLD analysis project Ga0265797, IMG submission 192433) | Plant litter microbial communities from East Loma Ridge, Irvine, California - P2 T30 | ecosystem: Environmental > Terrestrial > Plant litter > Unclassified | place: USA: California... | reverse complement strand
GATCTACTCCCGCTGCAAGCCGCCTTCCCAAAAACCGTTCCCAAAACGTTTTCCCGAAATGACGTCATTTCGACGGAGTTATGAGAATCACAGAGCGCGCCTTAAGACGACGCAAAACACATGATTTTCGATGGCACCCCTGAAGTGCTGGACGCAGCCAATAATCGAGGGCCAGGGTGCGCGACAAACCCTGTCGCTTTGTCTCACTAGTCGGAAACCCGATTTTGGAGGTTTTCCGTCATTGCCTAACGTTAGCGAAAAACTGGAGCCTTTCTGTGTACCGCCCGCCCCTCGTGCTTCGCCTGGTTCATAGCGCTGGTCATGGCGGCGTGACTTCCTCGTAGCAGCCGGCCCGACGGAGCTGGCGAACGATCCCGTTAAACGCGGCTGTGACGCCTTGGGCACGACCGATCTCATTGTCCTGTGCTGCCGCGTCCCAGAACAAGGTAAGCGGCCATTTCTCGGGGCAATGCGGCAGCAGACACCGAAGAGCGAGGCGGATCTCCGGCACATCAACGCGGACGTCGGAGCAGCGGGTGACGCCGGTGCGCAAAATATGCACGGACAGCGCGATCACGACACGCTGATGCCTCGGCAAATTCGACACGGATCAATGAAAGTCATGCGACTTGAACCGCACGACCTCCTCCGGGTCCATGCCGTCTGCGTGTGGCGGCCAGTATTGGTTGCGTGGTTCTGGATTCCATCCCTTGTCGCCACGGTCTGGCGAGCCGGGATGTTGCGCAGCATCGCCACGCCCGGTCCGATGCGGAAACGACATGTCGCCAACGCGGTGGAGGAGGTCGCCGTGGTCGACGATCCGGCTGCAGATCACATGGATGATCTCGCCTTCCTTCTGGACCTGCCCCTTCATGCCGACCATCGACGCCGACATGATCGTTCGGCGTTGTGCCTCGAAACGATCGGGCCACAGGATCCCGTTGGCGATGCCCGTTTCGTCCTCGATCGTTATGAACAGCACGCCCTTGGCGGAACCGGGCTTCTGACGGACCAGGACGATGCCGGCGACCTCGACGTATCGGCCATCACGGATGTTGGCAAGGTCAGCGCATTTGGTAACGCCGCGCCGCGTCAACTCGTCGCGCACGAACGTCAGCGGATGCGCGCGAAGCGAGAGCTGCAGCGCCCGGTAATCCTCGATCACCTCTCGGCCATCGGTCAGCGGCCGCAGTGCGACGTCTGGCTCAAGACCTTCCGCGCTGAAGGTCTCGGCCGATCGATCGGCTGCCGCGAAAAGCGGTAGCGGAGCCTCGCCGAGCCCCCTCACCTTCCAAAGGCCTTGCCGACGATCGACGCTGAAGCCGTGGAAGGCATCGCCGTCAGCCAGCTTTTCGATCGCCGCGCGCTGCACGCCAGACCGTCGCCAGACGTCCTCGACGCTCTCGAAGGGTGTGATCGTACGCGCGCCAACGATCTTCGCGCCATCAGCGTTCGACAGGCCGCGGATCTGGCGAAGACCGAGCCGCACGGCCAGATAACGCCCTCCTGTCTTCTCGAGCGTGCAGTCCCAGCGGCTGGCATTGACACATGGCGGCCGGACCTCGACGCCGTGGTCGCGCGCATCGCGCACGATTTGCGCCGGCGCGTAAAAACCCATCGGCTGCGCGTTCATCAGCGCGGCGCAGAACACGTCGGGATGATGATGTTTCATCCACGATGATGCGTAGGAAATCTTGGCGAAGGAAGCGGCGTGGCTCTCCGGGAAGCCGTAGCTGCCGAAGCCCTCGAGCTGACGGAAAGTGCGCTCGGCGAACTCGCGTGGGTAGCCGCGTTCGACCATGCCCTCGATCAGCTTCTCGCTAAAGTGCGAGACCCCGCCTGTGAATTTGAACGTCGCCATGGCGCGGCGCAGCTGGTCCGCTTCTGCCGCGGTAAAGCCCGCGCCGACAATGGCGACTTTCATCGCCTGTTCCTGGAAAAGAGGAACACCAAGCGTCTTCTCGAGCACCGCGCGCAGCTCCGGCCGGGGATATTCCGGCTTCTCGAGTCCCTCGCGCCGGCGAAGGTACGGATGCACCATGTCGCCCTGGATCGGTCCCGGCCTGACGATCGCCACCTGGATCACGAGGTCGTAGAAGCGCCGTGGTTTCATCCGTGGCAGCATCGACATCTGCGCACGGCTCTCGATCTGGAAGGTGCCAAGCGTATCTGCCTTGGAGATCATGGCGTAGACGTCCGGGTCATCGTCCTGCAGGTCCGCCAGCCCGACCCGCAGCCCCTTGTCCGCCTCAAGCATGTTGAAGGCGCGGTTCATGCAACCGAGCATGCCCAGGCCAAGGACGTCGACCTTCATAAACTTCAGCGCATCGATGTCGTCCTTATCCCACTCGATGATCTGGCGGTCTTCCATCGCGGCTGGTTCGATCGGCACCAGGTCATCAAGACGATCATGGGTCAGGACGAACCCGCCCGGGTGCTGGGACATGTGCCGCGGCACACCGATCAGCTTTCGCGCAAGCTCAAGCGTAAGGCGGAGCCGGCGATCGCCAATGTCTAGGTTGAGCTCCTCGACCTGCTTCTCGCCTACGCCGTCGGCCGACCAGCCCCAGACAAGCCCTGCTAGCGAGGACGTCAGATCCTCCGGCAGACCAAGCACCTTGCCGACGTCACGCACTGCACCCCGCGCTCGGTAGCGCGTCACGACGGCCGTCAGCGCGGAGTGGTTGCGACCGTAGGTCTCGTAGATCCACTGAATGATCTCCTCGCGGCGCTCATGCTCGAAGTCGACATCGATGTCGGGTGGCTCGCGGCGCTCCCCTGACACGAACCTTTCGAACAGAAGCTCGTGCTTAATCGGATCGATCGAGGTCACGCCAAGTACGAAACAGACGCACGAGTTGGCAGCTGAGCCCCGCCCCTGACATAGGATCCCGCGCCGGCGTGCTTCGCGCACGATCGCGTAGACGGTCAGAAAGTATGGCGCGTAGCCAAGCTCGCCAATCAGCCGCATTTCGTGCGTGATTTGGTCGGTATAGGCCTGCGGCACGTCGTCATCGAACATCCGCTCGACCGCTTCTGTGGCCAGCTTCTGGAGAGCCTCCTGGGCCGTCAGACCATCGATCAGCTTCTCATGCGGATACTGATACTGAAGCTCGCCAAGATTGAAGGTGCAGATCCGCGCGATGTCGACGCTCGCCTGCAACGCGTCAGGATAGGCGCGGAAGCGCCGGACCATCTCGTCGGGCGATTTCAGCGCGCGATCGGCGTTCACCTCACGGCGATAGCCAAGCTCGTCGACGGTGCATTTCTCGCGCACCGCGGTCACCACGTCCTGCAGCAGCCGTGCTTCAGGCGCATGGTAGAGCACGTCGCCGGTCACGACCGCGCGCACTGCCGCTCCGCCAGCCTGTCGCGCCAGCGCATCGATGCGGACCGCGTCGCCTGGCCGGCGCCGTTGGAACAGCGCCATGTAGCCCCGACGCCCGTAGATCGCCTTGAGGTCCTTCAGCGCAGCGAGGTTCTCTTCGTCCGCCTCACGCGGAAGCAGAATGGCGACGACGCCTTCAGACCATGGCTCCAGGTCGTGCCAGTGCAGCAGGCAGCCGCCCTTTCCCGCCCGCTTCTTGCCGACGGTCAGCAATCGGGTAATCCGCGACCACGCCGAACGATCCGTTGGGTAAAGCAGCAAGCGACGGCCGCACGATAGATCGACGCGCGTGCCTGCAATCGAGCGAACGCCAGTGGCTTTCTGCGCCTCCCATGCTCGCACAACGCCGGCGACCGTGCCGATGTCGCTGACGCCGATCGCCGGGTAGCCAAGCACGGCAGCGGCCGCGAACAGTTCGTCCGGACTGGACGCCCCGCGCAGCAGCGAGAAGTGCGTCAGCACCTGAAGCTCGACATAGTGGGTCATCCGAAGACCCCGTGCATCCACCAGGACAGGTCGCCGGTGTCGTCCTCGAAACCGTCGCCACGCCGGAAGACCCAGTAGCGGCCGCCAGTCTCGTCCTCGACGCGGTAATAGTCGCGGACAGCCCAGACTTCCGCGTCGCGCCGCCACCATTCACCGTGGACGCGCTCGGGACCGTCGCCCCCGACCACCTTGTACATCGTTCCGCGCCACTCAAAGCGGCGCGGAGGTTGGTCGGGCATAAGGGCGATCACGCGATGCAGTGGCTCTGGATGCGCGAAGAGACGGATTGGCCGCTTCCACTCCGGCCATGTTCCCGGCAGCTCGTTAGGATCGGATTTGACCACGGCCCGCTCCGGGACGTGGCTTTCGACGGGAGCGATGCGGAAGACCGAGTGCATTCCGATCCTGCCTGCGATCACGTCGACCAGGCGCGCCGGGTCGCGCACTAGCGTCTCGCCTGCGAGGACTGCGCCGAGATCGATTGCGTCGAGCGGCTCCGTGTGGGGCGCCACCATTTGAAACTGCTCGAGCCCCATGCCGGGATCGATGCGCTCGATCCGCAGCTTCAGCAGCCGCAGGAGGTGAGAGACCTCCCGTGTCGGCCGGGATGTGCCGACCGCGACAATTTGCTCGGTGCCATCGACGCGCATTCCCGTCAGGCGGAGCGAGCGTGCGCCAACGCCTTTCGCCTGCAGCAGCACGACAAGATCGCCCAAGAGGTCACCCATGACCTGTTCGATCGCCTCAGCCGTGCTGATCGGCTCTAGTAGCCGGCGTTCGACCGCCGGGACCTCGATGTCCTCCCGCGGCGTGATAGGCTCTGCGACACCGCCCAGGGCTTGATCCAAGCGTGTGATGGTCAGCAGTCCGAGACGGCGCGCGAGGGGCCCGCGCGCGACCGGGAGGAGATCCGCGATCCGCTCGAAACCGAATTTACGCGCCGCGGTCAACGCCGTGGCCGTTAGGCGCAGCGCGGCGATCGGCAACGGGCTGAGCGCCTCGACCGTGCCACGCGGTTCGACGCGAGTAAGATCGTCCTGGCCGAAGCGGGCCAACGCGTGGGCGGCCCCCGGAGTATCGGCAACAGCGACGCGCGCGCTGAAGCCAGCCCGACGGCAAAAGGCGAGCAGGCGACGGCAGAACCGCTCTTCTCCGCCGTGGAGGTGATCGCAGCCGGCGAGGTCAATCCAAAGGCCATCAGCCGGGGTGACAGCCGCGATCGGCGACCAGCGCCGCACCGCCAGAAGCGCGAGGCGATCGAGGAGTGCTGCATCGGCTTCCGGCTCGAACGGACGGAAGTCGAGATCGGACACCAGCGCGCGGGCGTGGGTGGCGGCCATACCAGGATGGATGCCGAGCGCCTGCGCACCGGTGCAGGCAGCGACCACCTCTTCACGCCGGCCGACCTTGCCAACGAGAGCGAGCGGCGGGTGCTGGACCGGGGTCATAAGCGGCGTGGCGACCCGCAACGCAGGCGCCTGCGCCTTGTACGGGTGGCTCGCTGCTTCCGATCGCCTCCCGAGCTCTCGCATTGGCGGCTGCGCGTGGACAGGAAGCGACGCGATCTGCGCCTCGACCTCTTCGCGCGACTGCGCACTGGTTCGCGCCCAGCGGGCGCCAGGCCGCCAACCGCCGCCCCGCGGCACCGAACAGGCACCCGGGTCGTCGTCGACCGGCAGTTGCAGGGCGGGCCGCTCAGGCGGCCGCATAGCGGGCCGTTCCAACCGTCTCAGCCGCTCGATGGCTAAGTTCGGCAGGAACAGCGAGACGACCCGTCTCATCGCTGCCCTCCACAATTAGGGAAAAGCCCTCACCGCCACGTTGCCGCGCCAGTTCGACCGTCCACCTCGCTCTTCCTACACCCGCGACCTCCAGTCGCGCCGAAGGCGCGGAGCCGATCCGCCAGCGCGTCCACGCGGCAGAAGGTTCGGCGAAGGGATCCTGGTCGCGACCGCGTCGACGACGCAGCAGCAGTACCGGCATGTCGGCTTCAGCCGCGACCAGCTGCAGGCGACGCGTTGCAACCATCGACACCTTGCTAGCTTCTGCGACGATCGCGCACGGCGTGCCGTCACGCACCGCATCCTCGATCACGGCCAGCAACGCGGCATCGTCTGGAGGATGCGCGTAGATCACGCTTGCGGAGGCAAGGCCCGCCTGCGCCAGCCCCGGCGCATAAATGTTCGGCCTGCAGCTCGCCCACAGAACCGGCCCGCCAGCAATTGCCGCTTCGCGCGCTGCTATTGCGGCGAGAAACAGCGTGGTGGCTGCATCATCGACCAGCGCACTGGTTTGGGCTGTAGCCTCGTGGAGCGCACCCGCGCGGAGCCCCCCTGCCCCAAGGCGGCCGTCAAGATCCTTAACACCGAAAGGCAGCACGCGGTAATCCGTGACCGGCGTGGCGATTGTTCGGAGATGCGCTATGCTCGGCGCGAAGGAATCAAGGGCGGCGGACATCGTGTTCTAAGACTCTACTCGTTCCCTTTATGTTCCGATACCATTTCCAACATTGCAAGCGCTTTGATCGTCCCGATCCGGGCAAGAAGCTCGCCTTCCCCTCGGCGCACGGAGGGGAACGAGAAATATACGAAGGGGCAACAAAAGAGGAATTATTCGCTTTCGTTTGGCCGCTCGGTGACTCATAGAATCATCATGCCGATCCGCCCCGAGAACCGTTGGCTCTACCCGATCGACTGGCGGCAGCTTTCGCAGACAGTCCGGTTCGATCGTGCCGGTGCCCGGTGCGAGGCGTGCAGTCGGCCGCATCTGCGCCGCGTGGTCCATCTTGGTGACGGACGCTGGTGGGATGCCGATATCCGGTGCTGGCGGTCAGACCGGGGCAAGCGTATTTCGATGAAAGTCGGGTTCGCGCTGGCGTCGGTTCGAGTGACCTATGTCGTCCTGGCTTGCGCGCACCTAGATCACGATCCGGGCAACAGCGCATCCTCGAATCTCAAAGCGCTATGTCAGCGTTGCCACATGATCCATGATGCGGCCGAACATCGCTGGCAGCGCTGGTGGAATGTCTTCCGGCAACGAGCCATCCGTGATCTTTACGAGGATCCTCGCATCACACGAGAACGCATCGCCAGCCGCTAGGGATCGATGTTTCGGGCGTGCATCGCTCCGGTTGCAAGTTCGGCGATCAGCCCCTGCCCTGCGACCGCTTATTCGACGTCGGCGACACCATCATCCGCGAGCGTTCCAGCATGAGGCGGACCGCCGCGACGCTCATGTCGTCCAGTACGGTCTTTGTCTCGTCGTTCGCCATAGCTAAGGTCCCGCCGGTGTTTCCAATGGAGAACGATCCAGCAGCGCGAGCCGTTTAACGCCGAGCCGCTGCCCAGCCGGCTTATCGAGCGATACCTCACCCCGCAGGCCCTGCTCTACGTCCGGAGCCATGGGGTTATACCCCACCTAGCCGACGACCATGCGCTCAGGTTTGGAGGCAATGGCCTGCGCGACGCCGACCTGACACTTGCCCAGTTCAAAGCACATTTCGCCGAGCGACGCATCGTCGCGACCATGCAATGCGCGGGAAACCGTCGAGCCGATCTCCAGTCGGCGCGATCGGCAACGTCGAATGGACGGGCGTCAGCCTCGCCGAGGTGTTGGGCGAGTTGGGCATCGGGGACCGGCGTGAGGGCTATATTGCCTGCACTGCCGCAGACGCGGACAAGGTCGAAGGTGAGACGCACCCTTACGAAATCTCGATCTCATTACAGCGCGCTATGACGGGCGACGTCTTAATCGCCTGGGCTATTGGCGGTGAGCCGCTCAGCCCGGCACACGGCGCGCCCATGCGATTGGTGGTACCGGGCTATGCGGGAGTGCGGAGCGTAAAGTGGGTGACCCGTATCGAACTGCGCGACGAGCCCAGCGCTGCGCCGATCCAAGCCCGGGACTATAAACTGTTCCCGCCCGACAAGGACGGTCGAGACGTCGATTGGAGCAAGGGGATGGTGATCGAGGCAATGCCGGTCAACTCTGCCATTTGCGTCCCTCGCAATGGTGAGATCGTCGGTGCCGGCCCGCTGGCGGTCACCGGCTATGCGCTAGCTTACGGCCGCCGCGTTGCGCGCGTTGACCTCTCGATCGATGGAGGCCAGCACTGGGCGCAAGCACAATTCATCGATCAGGAAACCGTCCCGGATGCGTGGCAGCGTTGGCGTTGCGACATAGACGTGGCCCCAGGCCAGAACGAGATAGTGGTACGTGCCGTCGATGACGCCGGGCAATCGCAGCCCGAGCGGGCAGAAGATGTCTGGAACTTCGCCGGCTACCTCTCGACGGCTTGGCACCGAATTACCGTCGACGTGAGATAGACCCACATGCGGTCATTTAGCCCTCCCCCCGCCAATCCTCATACCGGTCATTGGTTCATGTCTGTCGAGCGTGCAGCTACGCAACTTAGGACAATATAAGGAGCTAGCTAGGGAGCGGCCCCACCGCGCGGTAGCTTTCGATCAGGGTATCGAACACGGCGATGTCGGATCTGCTGCGGGCGATGATTTGTGCTCCGGCAACCGCCGCGTAGATTGCTCGCGCTCTTACCTCAACGCGTTCGGGCGATCCAATCGCTACGGCGGCAAGCTGTTTACTGAGCCACGCCACGTTGACGTCGGCGAAAGCCTGTACCTGATTCAGAACCGGCTCAGGCAGCTCGTCACGCTCGGCCGCCATGAAGCTGCTGAGGCACATTCGATTGTCACGCTCCAGCGACGCCCGGAAGATGCTAGGGTATCGCCGCAACGCGTCCCTGGCGTCCTTCGCGTCGGTGGATATCGCCTCGAGATCGCGGGCGATATCTTCCTGGTAGCGACGCGCTACCGCCTCACCTAGCAACGCCTTGTTGGCGAAGTAATAGTTGATGCTGGCGGCCTTGATGCCGACCGTCGCGGCGAGGTCGCGGAAGTTGATGCCGCCATAGCCACGCGTCATCGCCGCCTCGCGTGCGGCCAACAGGATCGCCTCCCGCGCATTCTCCTTGACCGTCGCCGCCATCGTCACGCCTCCACCTATCATATGCCAGACAGGGATTGACGAGGCAAGTTTCAAGCCGCAGATAGGTACCTGTCATCTAACAGGCAGGTGATGTGAATGATGAAAGCAAAACTTCCTATGACTGATAAGTTGGCGCTCTTCACCTCCCCTTCCGCCTTCCCCAATCCACAGCGGCTGCGCATCTTCATGCACGAGAAGGGTATCGCCGAACGGCTTGCCGAGACGGTGTACGACATGTCGCCTGTGGGTGAGCAGCGCGGGTGGCGACACCTGAAAATGAACCCGTGGGGCGAAACGCCGACGCTGGTGCTGGCGGACGGGTCGTTCCTGAGCGAGACGTCGGCTATTGCGCGCTACCTCGACGACAGCTTCGAAGGCCGCAAGATCATGGGCGAGACGCCGATCGAGCGCGGCCTCGACCAGATGTGGGACAACCGGGTCTGGGTCCACATCCTCTATCCGATCGTCACCGCCTTCCACGTCCTTCACCAGGGTCTCGGGCCCAAGCTGGAACTGACGCACAACCCCTCATGGGGTGAGCATTCGCGCAAGGTGGCCCTTGCGCATGCTGCACTGGTCGACCGGCATTTTGCTGACGGGCGGGCGTGGCTGCTCGGCGGAGACCAACCGACCTTCTCGGACATCACGCTGGCCACCGCGATCGCGTTCTCTAAATACCCGGTAAACGCCACCCCGCTGGACGAGCGTTTTGAGCATATCGACGCGTTCTGGCAGCGGTGGCAGACCCGGCCGGCCTTCATGGCTGCCTACGCCGACGGACAGAGCGGTGTTCCGGAACTGGATGACCGCCCGTAGCGTCCACATTTCCCGTATCTATTAATAACGCCTTGAACAGGAGAGCAAGCATGCTGTTTCATACCATGGTCGGATCGAACGACATCGAGCGATCGAAGCAATTCTACGATACGGTGCTTGGCATGATCGGTGTCGGTGAACCGTTGCGAAATATCGCCGACAGCGGCCACACCCGGCTTATCTACAATAATGGCAACGGAACAAACTTCATCGTCAGCCAGCCGATCAACGATGAACCTGCGACCGTTGCGAACGGCAGTACCGTCGCCTTTTCATGCAACTCATCTAAACAAGTGAAGCAGCTTCACGATGCCGCGGTAGCCAATGGCGGCACCTCGATCGAAGCCCCGCCTGGCCCACGCGAGACTACGTCGATGGGGACGATCGAACTCGCCTATTTTCGCGACCCCGATGGCAATAAGCTTTGTGGGATTCATTTCCCGAAGTGATATTGCCGCCGCACGTCAACTTTAAGGTGCGGCCCGTCTTAGCATGGACGGGCGGCAGGCTCTCCACGAAGGAACTGCGGTAGACGATACCGCCTCGAAGACCCATACCCGGACATTCAGATACCCTCCCTCGCCTCCAAACTTCAGCCATTCGTTCATCTGAAGCTACGGCAGCGCTCAGTGGACGATCCTTCGTTTGGTCGGCTTGGGAGACGAGGAGAACGCGCTGATCTTTCTCAAAGCGGAAAGCGGCGATACCAGACCTGCGATCTAACCTCTGCCATGGCTATGGACCCGCGTAACACGCTTGTCTCACATTCAACCTATTTGACCGGAATGGCACGATCACTCCGTCGAACCGTGGGGCAAGCCGTCGAGAGTGATCCCCAATAGAAAATTATTTCTGGGACGTAAGACCTCTTCAACAGTCCTCCAGCGCTTGTTACGCGAAATGCCATCGCCTCGCCTCCAGCGCGGCTGCACGGGGGCTTGCAATGACGACGCTTAACCGACGCAATCTGTTGGTTTCTGCCAGTGCTCTTGGGCTTTGTTCTTTGGGCCGCAGCGCCTGGGGTCAAGCAAGCGGCCCGCCCGTTGCTTCGATCCGACAAGTGACAGATACGATCTTCGGCACAACTGTCATCGACCCCTATCGCTGGATGGAAAACTCCCAGGACCCGGAATGGAAGCCTTATCTGATGGGTCAGAACGCCTACGCCCGGCGCGTTCTGGCGTCGTTGCATGGGCGCGACGAACTAGCACGCCGCATCCACCGTAACACTGGCCTAATCGAGCCGGTGAGCACCGTTCAACTGGCAGGTCCCTACATCTTCATCGAACGGCGGCCCGAGGGCGCGGATACGTTCAAGCTGTACGTACGCAACGGCATTAACGGTGCCGAACGCCTACTGGTCGATCCCGATGACGAGGCGACGGGCTCGACCCACTTTGCGCTCGATTATTGGAAAGCGTCGCCCGACGGCTCGCTCGTAGGCTTCGGAACATCACCCGCCGGGTCCGAAAATTCGGTGCTGCAATTCGTCGAGACCGCAACCGGAAAGCGGTTGCTGGACCGGCTCGATCGGGCACTATTCGGCCCGGTGTCGTGGCTGCCCGACAGTTCCGCGGTATTCATCAATCGAATGAGAGCCGGGACCAAACCGGGCGATATCGATCGTTATCTCGACAGCGCGGTATGGCTGCACCGCATCGGGACCGATCCTGCGTCTGACGCCAGGGTTCTTGCCAGGGGGATGGACCCGGTCGTGCCGATGCAGGACATTGGCACGCCGATGATCGCTGCGCGGGCGGGCGAGTCCTTCATGCTTGCAACGGTCGAGAATGGCACCGAGTTCGAGTTGGATGTCTATGTCGCACCGGCACACAGCGTGGTGGAGGGAAGCCCGCACTGGACCCCGGTCTGCAAGGTCGCGGACAAGGTTACCATGGTCACGATGTTGCATGGCGAGCTCTATCTCCTCAGCCATCAGAACGCGTCGCACTTTAAGATCCTGCGTACCAGCGCCGCCCGCCCTTCCGTCGCCACGGCGGAAGTCGTGGTTCGTGAAGGGAACCGCATCCTGAAGGCCATTGCCGCCGCGCGTGATGGCCTGTTCATTACCGCCACGAACGCCGGTCTGGGGGAGCTCTTGCACCTTTCGACGGACGGAAAGACGAGGCGTCTGACCCTGCCGTTCGAGGGAACGGTGTCGGACTTGCGTACTGATCCGTTACAGGACGGCTGCTGGTTTCTGCTCGAGAGCTGGGTCCGGCCGCGGGTGGTCTGTTTTGGCAAGGCGGATGGGAGCGTCGTCGTGACGGGGCTGGCACCAAAACCCGCAATCGATACGGCGCCCTATGGCAGCCGCGAAGTCATGGTAACGGCGCGAGATGGCGCAAGGGTTCCGCTATCGATCGTCTACCGCAAGGGGGTCCGCCGGGACGCCTCGGCACCTGTGTTCCTGACCGCTTACGGTTCCTACGGCCTTACCGAGGATCCCTACTTCAGTTCGGGGCTTCTTCCCGTACTGGATCTGGGCGTCGTTCTCGCCGTCGCCCATGTGCGCGGTGGTGGCGAGCTCGGGCAGGAATGGTACGAAGCCGGAAAGTTGCTGACCAAGCCAAACACGTGGCGGGACTGCATCGACTGCGCTGAATATCTGATCGCGGAGAAATGGACCAGCAAGGGCAAGCTTGCCGTATCTGGAACATCGGGCGGGGGAATCATGGTCGGGCGGTTCCTGACGGAGCGACCCGATCTGCTTGCAGTAGCGATCATTTCGGTCGGGGCAACCAACGCGTTGCGGTTCGAGTTCGAGGAGTCTGGTCCGCTCAACATTCCCGAATTCGGCAGCATCAAGGACCCGGTCGGCTTCAAGGCACTCAAGGAAATGGACGCGGTCAGCCACGTCGAGGACGGGGTGGCGTATCCCGCAGTGCTGCTCACAACAGGATTAACCGATCCGCGCGTCGCAAATTGGGAGGCAGGGAAAATGACCGCGCGCCTTCAGGCCGCCACCAGCTCACGCCGCCCCGTCATCCTCAGGGTCGAAACCGATGCCGGCCACGGGATGGGATCGACCCGAAAGCAGAAGGATGACGAAAGCGCGGACCTGTGCGCCTTCATCCTTTGGCAAACGGGCGATCATCGCTTTCAGCCATTGTGACCTTGGACGGCAACGACAGTTTGGGGATGCCCGCCGACGCGGCCAAACGCTCGTTATCCATCGCGACGTAGGAATGCTTCATAGGACATGTCGACCTGATACGCGCCCGCCCAATCAGGCAAGTGCCCGGGCACCCCCGCACGCAACTGATTGGGGGTTACGCTAAATAGCGCTCGGAAGCGGCGGCGGAAGCGTTGCAGATCGTTGATCCCGCACTGCCAGGCAACCAGCGCCAGCGGCGTAACGTCGACGGGATCGCTCAACCGCTGGAAGGCCGCCAGCAGCCGTCGTCGTTCTACCATCATATCCAACCCGCCCGCCCTGTCCGCGATGTCACGCACGCTGTCTGCGGTCAGGCTGAGTTGATGGGCCAGCTCGTCCACCTGCAAATCGACGCGAAGCTGCGTATCGATCGCACGATTAAGCCTCTGTAGCACGGATTCGGCGTCCGTGTTCGGGTTACTGGCGAGACGTTGCAGTTCGGGCATCAAAGCAACAGCAAACAGGTCGCGAACGGCGCGCCCCAGTGCCGGACCGCCCTCCTCCGTGATGTCCTCTGGATGTTCGAGCAGGTAGCGGACTTGCACAGCTGCGAGCGCAAGCTCGGACGACTTCGGGACGACGCAGCTATAGGAGGTCACTGCGAAAATCTCGTCGAGCATATATCGCGGCAGCGTGACGATGATCAGTTCTGAAATATCAAATGCTTTAAAATCAAGTGTGTGCGCAAGATCCCATACTGCCGCGGACCCCGGGCCACTATTAAGCACCCTGTTATCCAGCGTTCCGCTCGCGGCGCCTGCGATGCGATAGTGAATAGCGACCCGGTCCTGTCCATCCGCCTCGATTAACGCGCGATCGCGCTGATAGTGTATCGGGCTGGTTATCGAGCGGATAACGTTGACGTCACCCAGTTTGAGCAACCGCCAGCGCGTGTGGAAGGCTCGGGGGTCTCCGACCGGATCAACCGCAAAATGGCTTGCACCTTGCCGGAATGCCGACAGTCGCGCTTCCGGCGGAAGCAAGGCGGAATCAAAGTCAAACGCTCGCATCATGCCCCTTTGCTGCGGAGCGACAGCCTGCTGCGTCTCAGCTCCGTAGCCGTTCGACCGAAGTGCCGCTTGAAGGTGCGGCTGAAACCCGATGAATCGCGAAAGCCGCAATCCCGAGCGAGTGCTGCCACGGTTCGTTGCTCGGCGGGATCAATCAACCGCTCGTAAAGTGCCGACAACCGACGCTGGGTAATAAAGACAGCTACCCCGCCTACCGGCCCAGTTGCACGATACAGTACCGAGCGGGAACAAGCGAGCGCCTCACAAAGTGCTGAGACGTCAAGCTGGTCTGCCAGATGGGTGTCAATATGATCTGCCAACCGTTCGAGCAACGACGCACCGCGCCGCTCAGCAACCGACGTCCGGCCCTCCGGTCCGGCACCTAGAACCGCCGTCAGGCATTCCAAGACAGCGCGTCCGAGGAGGGACATTTGCGCCGGGCTCAAGCTGAGGTCGCGTTCCAGCAAACCGCGAACCAAGCACGTCACCGCAGCCAGGCCTGGAGCCGGAGCCAGCACCGAGATCCCCGCTCGCTCATGCGACCATGATGTTGCAAGCCGTCGCGGTAGCAGCAGGACCATATCCTGGCCGTACACCAAGTCCGCCACGTCGGCAGAAGCAAGCGGATCAACCAACACTGCTCCATTTACAAGGCAGGAGCTCAATTCACTAGCGTTTCGCCAGCCGAGGCCCTGCGCGGGGAGGCATAGAATGTAAGCGTCTAGTAAATGCGGATCGATGCAACACGGTGTCGCCCCCCGCCATAAGACAATCTCCCCGAACGTTCGCGCCGGCAGCGGAAGCCCCGTTCTATCAGGCTGTTCCGTTTCTACCGTCGCAGGGGTCAATAGCAACTGGTCGTCGATCATTGGAGAGGCTTATCCCCTTGTTTTGTGACACGGCAAGACAGAATTAGGCGATTGAGTGCAACGTCATGACGCTTACAGTCTCAGGTCAGACCCAAGCGGCCGAGTGCGTTCTGTTCTGGCGTTGCATTAACCGAAGGCCAACCGGTCGAGGGACTTTGCCTTCTTCAGAAATTCGACCGTCGAATCGTATCGGTGCTGCACTGCCTGCCACAGGAAAAATCCGATATCACGCCGTCCAACAGGGCGATCCGTTAGCCCCGAGTCTGGCGCAGATCTGATGGCACGCGCATCCCACGCAACTTAAAGTTCGTTGGACTCAAATTGGTCAAACGGTCTCGTATGTGGCTTGATACGCAAGTTTTGATACGACGGCAGAAGGGCATAAGACTGAATGTCGGGTTTGTTTCCCGCTTTTTTCTGGGACGCTGTGCCTATGGTATCGCGGGACCAGATCGAGATAAAAGGCGGTTGAGCGACGGGCACTGTGATGATGACGACAGCGCTTACTCTTCAAAACAACTGGAGAGGCTACGGCCTCTCCTTTTTGTATCGCTTGATTGCTTTGCCGCCAACAGAACTACTTCGCAGGGGGCAAGGACCCATCAGTGCGAGAGGCACGACCTGATTCAGGCTGTGCGAGGAGACTGGCGATGAGCGACTTTTATGGCTGACAACGAGCAAATGGCTCGGCTCGAGCCGTACCTCCCATGAGCCACAGCCAGCCCAGGTCGATGATTGGCAGGTGTTGAACGTCATCGTCTTCATAAACCGCAACGGAACGTAGGTGGAGACGTCGTCGATCAAGTCAGTCTCGTCGGCTGGTCGATGACACATTGCTGGACGATGGCCTCCACAGCACAGTCGCGCGCGCCGTCCAACCGGACCGACCGCAAGCTGTCGGATTTATGGAAGGGGTGCCGCGATCGGCGTGTAATCCGTTGCTGCTGTGACCCACATCCGGACGTTCGAGGCGCCTTTTAAGATCCCCAGCATCTGCCATTCGTTAATGTCATCTGGAGACAGGTTTCCAGGCGGACGGATCGTCCGCTGAACGGCGATAACTGGGGTTAGGCGATAGGCAGTTTTCGGAAGCGGAATGGTTGAAAGTTGGATTTGAACCGGTGTCACAACCGGACGAGACTGTTGAAAAACGGCGGCTTGCGATGGTGACGAGGGCGTGATTCACTCCTGCAAGGCGGTAGGGGGATCACCGACATGATGGGTCGGCAGGTGGCACAGGGCGCGCTGTTCTATGGTTTCCGGCTCGATGAGCATGTGCCGGTCGACCACCTGCTCCGACGCATCGACGGGGTGTTGGACTTCGTCTTCGTGCGCGAGGCGCTGGCGTCGAGCTACAGCGCGAGTCGGCGACCCTCGATCGACCCGGAGCTAATGCTCAGGATGCTGCTGGTTGGCTATCTGTTCGGCATCCGCTCGGAACGCCGCCTGTGCGAGGAGGTGCACCTCAACCTCGCCTATCGTTGGTTCTGCCGGCTCGATCTGGCCGACCGAGTGCCCGACCATTCCACCTTCTCCAAGAACCGGCACGACCGCTTCCGCGCCTGCGACCTACATCGTCTGCTATTTGAGCAGGTAGTCGCGCAGTGCGCCGCGGCCGGGCTGGTAACGGGGCGCGACTTGGCGGTGGACGGCAGCACGATCATGGCCGACGCCAGCTGCGAGAAGAAGCGGAAGGGGGCCGACGCCGCAGACGAGCTTCGTTCCGGGGAAAGCATATCGCGACCCGTCGCCGAATATCTGGCGGCGCTCGATGCCGCGTTGCCGCCGGACCCCGACGAACCAGCGCCCGTCAATCCGACCAGCATCTCGCCGACCGACCCGCAGGCGGCGCTCACCTGCAAGCACGGACCGGCGCGCTACGCATACGCCATTAACCCCCTGCTCGACTTCGACACCGACTGCATCCTCGACGTGGAGGCGACGCCCGCCCGCTTCGCAGCCGAGGTGGCGGCGACCCGGACGCTGGTGTCACGCGCCGGCACCAGGCTGGGCATCGAACTCGCGCCAGTCTCTCGGCCGATAAAGCGTATGGTAGCGGTCGGCTGCTTGGCTGGCTGATCGACCGGAACATCACGCCATACATCCCGGTCATAGACCGGACCCGCCAGCGGGACGCCTTCTTCACCCGGGATGCCTTTCGATACGACCGGGAAGCGGATGCCTACCGCTGTCCGGCGGACAAGCTGCTCGGCTATTGCGGCACCAACCGGACCAAGCAGGTGCGCGTCTACCGAAGCCGGCCGGCCGATTGCGCCGCCTGCGAGCTGAAGCCGCAATGCACCATCGGTCCGAAGCGGGGTGTCACTCGGCTCGTTAGCGAGGAAGCCCGCGATACCGTGCGCGCCCTTGCCGGCACCGATGCCTATGTGCACGCACGGCGTCGAAGACAGCGGATCGAGCGCGTGTTCGGCCACCTGAAACGCAACCTGGGGCTACGAACGCTCAAGCTGCGGGGCCTGTCAGGAGCCGCCGAGGAGTTCACCATGGCGGCCGCGGCATACAACCTTCAGCTGCTCGCCCGGCAAGCTGCGCCGGCCGGATACGCTGCGTATCCTCCCGTGGCCGGCGTCACCAGCCATCCGCCACGCCTATTTCGCGCAAGCCTTTTTCTACGGTCTCACCCGGTTTTGACACCTCGCTAAATCACGTCGTATCTAAACTGCCGGTTTTCGCAGTCGGTGTCAGCGGGTTGTTGAGGTGCGTGTCAGCGGCCGTGGCAAGGCGGGCCGGCTTTCTCAAAAGGATGCAGAGCGTCCGAAAACGGCCGTCTCGATCCCACAGCATGCCGGGACGGTGTAGCCCGCGGGCGTGGCATACATCTAAGGTCATGCTCGGGGCTAAACGTAGTTTCGTGCCCGTTCTATGTGTTGACCCCGAGCCGCTTGAAGATAAATGGGTCGTTCCAGTCGAGCGGCTGGCCGTCGTCGCCTTCCTCGCGCGGCTGTGCCGCGACGCACGCCGCGCGAGTGGCTGGGTCATTTTTCAACGTCGCCGGCGCACCTGCTAAAGTTCGGGCGCGGCCGGGGCGACTCGATGTACCCGCCGATCAACAACGGCGATTTGGTGCTGATCGACACCAATCAGACGCGCATGACCGTCCAGGATGAGATATGGGTGGTCGGCGATGGAGATCTTGGCGGGCTGAAGCGGCTCCGCGCGATCGGTGACGGGCAGATGAAGATTATGTCGAACAACCCGATGGTCAGCGACGAGATCGCTTCGATCGACGAGATGCGGATCATCGGGCGGGTGTGCGCGAACCTGCGGAAATGTAACCTGCTCTATCGCTGACGAATATCCGCATCGCGACCGGGCGCTGACCATCGCGCAAAGTTGGGGAATGCGGTCCAGCCGCTGTCGGCAACGAGCAGCGAAGAGCCGCCAGCCTTCCGATTGACTGCTCGCACTTAGACTGGGGTTCAGGGATAAACTCAGGCGACCTTGACAGTGGAACTGAAATTCTTGCTGCGGCGCATCACGTACCCGACGGCACTCATGCCGAGGATCATCATACCCCAAGTGGCCGGCTCTGGAACGGAGGGCGCTACCGGGCTTACATCTGAAGCGTCAAAAGAGCCTTGAAATCCCTTATACGTAGCATCATTGTTTGAAAGATTAGCTACACCAAATTCGTAAGCATAAAGCGGGGCGGCGCTGAGGGATGTGGGCGACCCTACAGGCGTTATACCGCTGTCCAGCAGGAAGAAAAACGAGAAAAAGTCCGCTGGTGAAGAACTACCGCTCTTCGAATTAAAGCTACCGTTGAAAATGTATTGGTCGAAAGCGGTAAAGGGATCGCGAGGGTCGGGATCATTGGTGTAGTGCGTTCGGGTGTAAGAAGCTGTTCCCGTCATAACGCCCAATGGGCCATCAACGAAAACTGAAATAGGTTGTGCACCGCCTCGGTAATATTCCTCCGCATATTCGGTGCCTGTACCGGTAATCTTGTAAGGCTGCTGATCAATGTCGTAGGTCAACTTAATGGTGGCTGGCCCTTCATAAGGACCGGGCGCGCCGTCCAGGTTGGAGCCGAAGGCCGAAGCTGTGAAACTGAAAGTCTGGACAGCTGCATGTGCTGAGCTGCTAAAACACAAGACTGATGTAACAGCAGCTATCAGCTTAGTTTTTGACAACAATGTAAGTCTCCGACCCGGCCTCGCCGGACGCGAGGCCGGCAAGATATAGCGTCGTTGCTTAGAACAAGTCGAATTGTTTTTAAGCGAGTTAATGACTGTGGCTTAAGCGCAACGCTACCGTCTCGGGTCCAAAGCGGCGGTTCTGATTTTCAACGGTTGAAGAAAACGAAGAGTGTCAAAACCGGGACGGTTATGAAGCTGCCGCAGGCCCACGCCTATTGCGCGGCGAGAAGTGTCAGAACCCCGGTTCGAAATGTCCGCTTTCGAGAACGGCCTATTTTCCTCGCTATGACCGACTTTGGGCGCTTGCGGACCGTCAGCTTTCCCGCCCGATAGCTGCCGGTCGGCTTTCGGGCACGATGGACGCCGCCGAAGGGTCTAAACGGCGATAGGTGGTGGAAAACAGTCATTCCGAACCTGGATTGGGGGGAGCAATCCGATGCCTATAATTGTAGCCAAGGAGTGCCGCTTGCTTTTCCACACATAGTTGCTTCCTTACAGAAACCCGTTGATTTTCGCGGATAGCCGACCAGCCATTCCATGGCGTGTCGCCTCTATTGTGCTCTAAGCTAACAACGTTTTTGATGCCGCACTTTGCTTCAATTATTGCCACGACCTCGGAGTCGGTCCGGCTATTGCACGACATTAAGGTCGCAGCGGGAAGCATAAGTAAGTGAATAAGCCTTAGCTTATTCATACGCCGCGAGGTGTTTGCTGAGGTGCGGCGAACGCTGGTACCGAACGGCCTGTTTATCGTGAGCTATTCCAACCGTTGTTTCCCCACCAAGGCCGTCGCGATCTGGCGCGCTCTAAATATGGAAGATCAAGCATCGCTAATCAGCAGCTACATGAACCGTTCAGGCTTTCACGACGTTGAGGCCCATGTACTTGCTGGACGGGAGCTCGGGCGACCCGCTGGTCACGGTTGTCGGTTTGGCATGATCATTTGGATAATTTCGTAACGGTTGGGAGACATACGATATGAACGTCAATGCTCAAGGCGAAGATACTCCATCTGAACGCGCAGAGATTCACTTTCTTGCTGCTCTTGTCGACGAACTCATGCGAAAAATGCTGACGGCTGGCGTGGTTTCGCAAGCCGATCTGAACGAGATAGAAGCAGCAGTAGCAGAGCGTACTGGCGGTGATCCCCGAGCTTGGTAGCAAACGGGTACAAGACCGTACCCGATCAGCCGGCGCCGAAACGGGAAAGGGAGAGGATACGGACCCATTCTGGGTCGTTCATGGCGCCCCGCTCGCTCTCCGGTTCTCGCCGTTTGTTCAGTTCGAACGTAGGAATTTGTAGAGTTTCAAGTTGGGTTTTAGGCTGATCGCATGAGGGCGAAGCGAATTCAGGTGGCCAGGCATTCGCCACAGCACTGCTCGATCTCGTCTTTGGCAACGCTGTAGTTGAAAGGCGGCATAGCAGGATGAAACGCCAAATAGGTCGCCTGCTGATCCCGCCGCTGCTGCTTGCCGGTGCATCCGGCCGCGGGTACGCGCAGAGGGCAGGTGTTTGGGAGGCGCTGGCCGTTGTGGACGGGACGCCGCTCGGCGCTCCCGTCAGGGAATGCCGTCTAGCCGGCGCGCAACTTGCCATCATGCAAACATGGCCTGCGGGTTGTGTCGCGAAGCCTCTGCAAAACACGACGTCAGGCATTACTAGCGAGGCAAGATGTGCCAACACCAGAACCGGTCCATCGCTGGTTCTCCGGCACGAGCTGACGGGCGACCTGGACCGACGCTATCGGATCGCGACATCGAGCCGGATCGATGGAACGGCGACAACCCAGCCAACGCATCGCTCGACCGTGGCATTGCGGTATCTTGGACCGTGCGCCGGTCGAGAAAGCGCGGTTTCTGAATCGGATGCGGCCAGTCAGCGCAGGCCGGCGCGAGAGCCGCTGTCAATCGTGATTGCCCGGATCATCCTACCTCCCGTCCTAATATTAGGCTTCATTTCGGCGACAGGCTGGTTCTTCCGCCGGCGCTTGCGAGATCGACGGGAGCAGTCGACCGTCAAGAACATCGTAACCGATGAAGCTGGCGAGGCCACGATCCCCGTCTTGGTCACCTTCACGGGGGTTCGAGGTCTGCCATGGTGGTACAGCATCGCCATGAACAACGCCGCACCGCTTCTGGTCATCGAGCCTGACGGACTACGCTTCCGCGTCATCCGTCCGCAGCATCGCTCCTTTGCCGATATCGCGTGCGTAGATGTCCACCAGACTTGGCGAACAGTGAACCTCGACTTCACCTTCCACGGGTCGGCATTTACCTTCGCTGCCAACGTCGGAACGGTCGCGCTGGCGGCGCATGTCATCGCGTCGCTGCCGTCAGGCGTTCCCCTGTCGCCAAGCGCACAGGCGCTGAGGGCGACGGCGTGATAAACGCGATCGCGATCTACATGTTGAGCGGTACGGTGCTGAGTAGCATCATTGCCGCGGCAAAAGACCGCTCCATCGTCTTCTGGGCGGTGTTCGGGATCGTCGCCGGCCCGATCGCCGTCGCGATCGTCATTTGGCTGCCGTCCCGTCGGCCCGTGGCTCCGCCCCGGCATCCGCCTTATGCGATGCGCTCGATTGCCGACGAGATCGAAGCGCTAGACGACATGCGTCAGCGCGGCATGATAACAGACACAGAGTTCGCTCAGGGCAAGGCGCAGATCTTGGCATGGCCGGTTACGTCGCCGATCCCACCCGCACTCTCGCCGCAGCGCGTAATTGCAGACGGCAGGCGCACTTGGGCAAGCTATCAGCTGGCGACAAGGACCGCCTTTACGAACCTTGCACGCCGTCATCGTCTCGATATCTATTGGCATGACGACTTGCCGTTCGAGGTAGTTGCCACCTATCCGGTGCAGCTAGGCCTCTCGCTAACGTTCACGCTGGCGTTGAAGAAGGGCGCAATCCACTGTTGGGGCGAGGGGTGGGATCTTGAAAGCGCCGAGATCGGACGACCCGACAAGGGCATACCCGGCGACGTCGATCAGGCGCTTGACGCCTTGATCGAAGGGACGGGTCGCATCGTCATTCGGACGGCCTACGGCACCCAAACTCCGTTTCATATCTCTCTCCAAATGTTGAGGAACGATCGATGGCGTACGGTCCGACGCCGCTTTCATATGCCATGGCCGCCACTGTGGCAGCGGCGGATACTAATGAACGATCAGGCTGATAAGTTGACCGACGTTGCGTAGAGACCCGGAAACTTTTCAAGGCGACATGGTGGGATGAACGACGACAAAGCCGAGGCTGCCGAGACCTCGATGACGCCGGCGAACTATGCTGCAGCGACGCACTCTCGTAGACCTTGGTGGAAACCATATCGTCGAACATGGATCATTTTTTTAGTCGCCATAGGCAGCATTGCCCTCTTCGCAGCGTTCAACTTCGGTGGACGGGACAGTAGCGGCGATGCGGCAGGGCAAGGCCTCGCAAGCGCATTCGAGGCTCTCTTTTTCATCGTTGGCGTATTCGTCATTGGTGGAGTGGCACTGATAATATGGCTGTCTCGCTACGTGCGCATACCAACGATCGTCATGGGAATCTTCGGGCTGGTAGCGTTGTCAGTTCTAGTCCTGATTTGGTGATCCTATGCTTCGGTAGGGTAGCCACCATTGAGACCCAAACTTTGACATTCAAACGCCCTTCCCCGTCTCCCACATACGGACGTTCATTCATGAAGTCTGAACGTAGTTCCTCATGCTCCGCGTTTGTTCGAGGTTCGAGAAAACGGGGAACTCTGCTGCAGTAGTTCCGGCAACCGCTTGATCTATGACGCCCTGAATCGCGTTGCCGCCTCAGGCGATAGGTCTAAGCTGCTAATAACCTCGAGGGTCCCCCAAAGATCAACTTGGCCAGGGCTGCAGTTAAGGTCACCTCCGAACTGCAGCCCGCCTCCAGTAGCTAGCGATCGTTCAACGCCTGCCGCGCCGCAGCGGTCAGCTCGCTGAAGGCGGACTGCCATGTTACGCCCATCCGTGTGCCTGAATGTCTTGAACTGGGCACTTGCAGACTGGCAGCTTTCCCGCCTGGTAGCTGCCGGTCGGCTTTCGGACAGGATTGGCGCCTGCGAATGGTTTGAACGGCGATATGTGGTGGAAAGCAGCCATAAAAAGAGCCGCTAGTCCTTCGACTAGCGGCCCCCTCTGTATGCTATCTGGACGATGGATCAGGCAACGTAGGAAACTCGAGTTGTCATCTTCTGGCGATGACGCAGCATGTAGCCGACCGCGCCCATACCGAGGATCATCATTGCCCACGACGCAGGCTCAGGGACGGCTGACAATGCTTCGTTCTCGATTGAGGCGTTTACATACACGAAGGTGTTAGTGGCTTGATTGAGCTGGCCCAGCGTGAACAGCTTGTTTGCGTACGACGAGAACGGCGCAAGCTGTGATATAAGATCGTTCGACCGAGCATTGGCGGTATAATCAAAGTTGCCAAATGTCAGAGACACAGACTGTGGGCCATATCCAATATCAAACGGTACATTCCCGTCTGTAATGGGATAGTCAAACGCCAAGTAGCTCTGCGCGTCGGTAGGCGTCGAGCTTGCATATGGAGCATAGTTGTCCCAAAGTTGCAGAGACGAGTTGAACGGCGATGGCGTGAAGCTACGGGTGAAGGATCCGATGCTATACGTGATCGTCGTCCCCGGTAGGTCGTATATGTTGATAGTTGGATCGGCGTCAAAGTACGCCGACAGCTGGGCCTGCGACAGATCGAACGTAGCGGAGAACGAGTAGCCCCCAATAAACGCCGTTCAAGCGTGCCTATCAAAGGCCCAAAAGCAGACGTAGGATGTGCCTATGAAGATCGCTGCCCGGATGATTGGATCTGGCACGCTGCTCACAGCGGGCGTGGCCTTGGCAAACTTGCCGGTGCAGAACTCTGACTCAGTCGTGCAGGAATGGAGCTTGCGGCAATTCGAAGGTCGGTCCGTCAAGCACGCCAATCCGGAGGCTGTCACTCTCCGGCTACTGGCAAATAACAGGATTGTTGGAACCGCTGCTTGCAACGATGTTGGCGGCGATGAATTAACATGGTCTGCCGATCTTGCGGGCACGAAAGGCGCATTCGCTCGCAATCAGACGCGAGCGACAATCATCACGACTGCAGGCTGTGCAAACGCATCTTCGATGAGGACGGGAAGCCAGTTCTGGACGCGGATGAGTGGCGCACACGATTGGTCTTTGAGGGGAAAAGCCCTCACGATCAAATTTGCTGACGGCGCAACTGCCCTGCTGGTGCCAAAAACCGACGCTGACACTAACCACAAGTAGCCCCTAACTCCCAAAAAGGTGCGCCGCCACGAGGCCAATCAGCTGCTATCAGGCAAGCAAGCAGCCTTTCTGCATTCGCCCACTTCCTGCCGTTCACAAGTGGCGAACGACGGCGAGCGTCAACCCGATCAGGATCGCAATTACCAGTAGGATCCGGCGGTCGAATCGATACTGGCCGAGCAACAACGTCTCGTGCGCCACTCGCGAAGGGTCTACGCCTGTTTCAGAGGATATAGCCCCGGCGTAGCGCGCCCACGTGTCATGCGCGGCTGAACGAAGGGCATGTTTCGGCGAGAGCAGCCGTTCTGGCCTAAGTCTTTGAACAGCGCATGTTGGTCGTGAGCTACCGCGGCCAAACTGTCGAGGGCAGACCCACCTGCAGACATTCAGGCTGCCCGAGCGGCTCCCCGGGTTCGGACATTCATTCAGTTTTCGATTTCGGCTTTGATTGATCCGCGACCCGATCTCAGCGGTGGGGACGCCGCGTTTTAGTCGGCCTGTCCCTTTTCCAGTGTAGTTCAAGCCTTCTCGAACGTAACGACGTTCGCCAGGCCCCGCGCCGCGAGCGGCGCGGCGAGATCCCGCACGCTCCGGTGGTGTGTGAACAGCAACACCTGGTTGCGCACCCCGAACTCGGCGAGCAGTTCGAGCGTTGCAGCGCTGCGGTCGTCGTCAAAGTGAACGAGGACATCGTCCGCGATAAAGGGTAGCGGTTCGGTCGTGGCGCCGTAGTTTTCGAGGCTGGCGAGGCGGAACGCCAAGAAGAGCTGGTCCCTAGTGCCGTCGCTCATTGTCGCGACCGACGCGGTGCCGCCGCCGGCCCTGCGGCCGACGACTACGGGGTTGCCTTTGTCGTCAATGTCCGTCTCCACGCCCTGGAACTCGCCGCGCGTCGATACCGCGAAGAACTCGCTTGCGCGGCGAATCAGGGGATCCTGCTGCTCGGCGCGGATCGTTGCCATCGCGGCCGTGACCAAGTCCCGCGCGGTTCTCAACTCGAGATAGCGCTCAAGCGCCTGATGCATCTGGGCGGCGGCGCTCTCCCGCCTCACCACCGCGCTGGCGACGCCGCTCTCGGCGACAAAGCCGGCGAGCGTGTCACGGGCCGCCTTTTCCGCGAGCACCGCCTCCTCGACCTCGGTTTCCAGCGCGGCAGCACGCGAGCGGTCCTCGGTCAGCGTTGCCTGCAGGTCGTCAAGGTCGGCACTGCCACGCTCCGAGCGGAGCGCATCGACGTTCAAGCCACCCCCTAAGTCGGCGAGGCTGCGCTCTGCCCGAGAAATTTCGGCGATTAAGGCTTGGTACTGATCGTGGCGGCTGGCCTTCTCGGGCAATCCCTCTCCGGTTTCTGGACAACCGGCGAGCCGGGCCAGAGCAGTGCGTTCGGCAACCGCGCGTTCGACTGCGGACGCCGCCTGCCGGACCTCAAGTTTCACCTCCTCGAGGTCCGGCAGTAGTCCATCGCGCTGCGTTCTGAGCGTCGCGTTGGCGTCCAACCGAGCTTTCAGCAGCTGCGCGCCGGCGACGCAGTCCGTACTCGCCTCGATGCCTAGCTCGCTGAAGAGCGCATTCACGCTGGCGGCGAGGCCTGCCTCGTCCTCCTCCATGCGGCTGACGCGCTGACGCGTCTGCGCGATCGCCGATAGGACGCCGCGAGCGCTGGCCCATTCGCTGAGCAGTTCGTCCGCTTCCGTCAGGCCCAGTGTCCCGGTTGCGCCTATGAAAGAGAGCGCCGGTGCCCACTCGGTCTTGAACGCGGCCTCCTCGGCATCCATCCGGTCGAGCGAAGCCCGGACGGTGGCGGCCTGGGACCTTAGCGCCTCGACTTCTTTCGATAGGCGCCGGTGGTCTGCATGGAGCAGCTCGTGCCGACCGTGCGCCGCGACCAGCGCCTGCATTCTCGTCGCAAACTCCGCTGCGGGCACGATGCCGAGACGGCGTTCCGCTGCGCCCGCCAACTCAATGGTCGGTTCGAGAACTGCCCCGTCAATCGCCAGGGCGGCTTCCTTCGACTGGGCGACCGCCGCCTGCTCGAAGAGCTGCATGCGCCGTTCCGTGAACGTTAGCAGCGACGCCAGGATCGGATGGCGCGCTGTGCCGTCGGGGAAAGCCGCCCCAAACGCCGCGACCCGACTCTCTAAGTCGCGCGAAAGGGAGGCCATTTCGTCCTCGGCCGCGTTCAGGATGCGCGTCGCGGCAGCGACACGTCGCTCCGCCTGAATTAACGAAGCGGCACGCTCCGCCTCGTCGGCCCGTCGGTCGGCCAGGCCGTCGGCCCCAGCGAGGGTCGCTTCATAGGCGTCCGCCAACTGAGTCCTAGCAGGCTCGGTCCCCGACGCCGTTCCCGCGACGAAGGCCGCGCGGATGGGGGACCACTGGAGGCTTCGCGACGCCCGCGCCTCGCGCACGGCGTTGTCAGTAGCTATGGTCCCCGACGCTTCCAGCGCGTTGATGTCGGCCCTGCCTATCGCGACGTCCCGCGAGGCCTGCCGCTTGACTCTCTCCTGTTCGATCCGCCGGGTCTCGAGCCCGTCGCGGGCGGCCTGCTCGGCGCGGACGGCCTCCGGCGTGGGGCAGGCCAATGCTTGCAGTTCCTCAATCGTGCCGAACCCCAAGGCGTTGATTGCTTCCGTGATCCGTCGGGACTCGTCATTGAGGTTCCGACGGCGCGCGTCGATGCCCGCCTTCTGCGCCGCGATTGCGCTGAACTGCGAGGACGTGGTCTCAAGCGCGGTGTGGAAGCCGCCGCCCTCGAGCTCCGTGAGGCGCGAATGAGCAGCCTCAATCGTGTCGTCGATCTCTGCCGCGCGCTCACGGGCGACCGCGTGTGCCGGCCGGCGCTTGTTCGCCGCCGTTAGGAGCGCGCGGACCTTTTCGGTCGCGTCCCTTGCTGGCAGGATAGCGGCGAGGTCCGCATCGGTTGGGAGCCCTAGCATCCGGCGCAAGCCCGCGAGCTGGGCCTCGCCCTGGTCGATCTCGGTCTGCCTGTTCACCCGGTCTCCCCGGGCCTTGGAGACGTGGATCGAGAGCTCGGCGGCATCGCAAATCCGAATTTCTGCCGCGACTAGTTCCGACGACACCGTGAGCCCGTCGATGCGCACCTGGAGGCGGTCGCGCCGCTCGGTCGCCGCTTGGAGCTCGGCTTCCGCGTCGCTGAGCGCGGTGGCCGCCGCGAGTACCCGCGTGGCGAAGTCGAGGGGGAGGTCGGTCACGTCGGCGAAAGCGACGAGGGAAGTTGTCAGGTCGTCAAGCTCGCGCAGACGCGGCACAACGCGGATGGTCCGCTCGATCCGCGCGACGCGCGCCGCTAGCGTCAGCCTCTCGTCGCGCAGGCCGGTCAGGCTGGCAGCGGCGGTGAGTGAGTGCTTGCGGGCCTGTTCGTAGGACTCTCGGGTGAACTGACCGGCGCGCACCGACCGGTCCGCGTCCTCGAAGGTGTCGAGGTGCTGGTAGAACGCCCGGGTGGAAGAGCGGCGCGTGTCGAAGAGGCGGCCGGCCTCCTCGTCGATCGCGTCTAGCCGTGCTAGGAGTGTCCGTAGGCCGCCGCCCGCCTCTACGATGAGCCGGCCTATGTCGCCGTCGGCCTGTAGAAGCCGCTCGCCGCCGGCGCGCAGTGTGTCGTGGTTCAGCCCGAACAGGGTCCCGAACCGGACGCGCGTGATCGCCCCAAGCACCGGCGCAAGCGCGGTGTCATCGAAAGCGGTTCCGTCGGTGTCCGTGAGCGTCCTGCCCTTGCCCTTGCGGCGCCTCAGCGAAATCAGCCGGTCGTCCGCCATGCGCATCGATGCGCTGATCCGCATGCCGTCGTAGCCGAAGAGGCTCCCGCGGGCAGTGTTGGGCGGGATCGAGAAGAGGAAGTCGCTTATCGCCTCAAGGCAAGTGCTTTTGCCGGCCTCATTGGGCCCATAGATCACCGCGAGTCCCGCGCTTTCGGGGATGATGAGGGACCGCTCGGAGTAGCCGCCATAATTCTCGATTCTGAGCTCAGTCAGCCGCATGGCCCACCTCGCTGACCAGCGATCGCGCCAGCGCGGCGGCGCGGGCGGGGATGTCGGTGCGCATCTGCTCGATGAACGCGTCCGCATGCGCGCCCGCCGGCAGCTTCGCGCGGATCTCGGCGAGCCGTGCCTCGAGGGTTGGCTCGACCGCATCGCCCGCCAGTCTGTCGATCTCTAATGCCAGCCGGCCCCCAACGCTGGGGTCGACTGTGCCCATGTTCGGTGGCGGGGTCGTCGCGATCACGAGCTTCTCGAGCCAATGGTCGCCGGAAAGGGTGGCAAGCAGGGTCTCGATGTCCTCGCGCAGCGCCTCCCGGTTCAGCGTCATGTCTGCATGGAGCGGCGTTGCCCCATGGAGCGTGAGCCGCAAGGCGACCGGCCTGCCCTCCGCGGCTAGCCCGACCTGAGCTAGCTCGCCTCGAAGTGCGGCGAGCATAGTGGTCTGGTCTTCATGCAACGTCGCGTCGAATGAAGCCGAGTGCCAGCGCACTACGTCGAGCGCGCGGTGCTCCACGACCTCGATCCTGCCGTCCTTTACGGTGACGAGTATCGCTCCTTTGGGTCCGGCCTCGCGCGCATGCCTTCCCTGCAGGTTGCCAGGATAGACGATGTGCGGGTGCTCGGACAGTATGGCGCTTTCGTGCACGTGGCCGAGCGCCCAGTAGTCGTACCCGTGGTTAGCGAGCTGCTCGGGCGTGCACGGCGCGTAGCGCGCATGCTCCCCTTCCGATCCGGCGCAGGCTGTGTGCAGCACGCCAATGTTCAGCGTCCCCGCCGTCGCTTGTGGGTAGTCGCGTGCGATGTCCTCGGACACGTCCCAACGGGGGTAGCTGCGCCCGTGTATCGTGACCTCGACGTCGTCCAGCGACCTCGAGGTGGCGGCGGTCTTTGGGAAGACGTGCACGTTTGGGGTCATCGAAAGCTTGTCGGCGAACCTGTTCTGCGAGTCGTGGTTGCCGAGGATCATGAATACGTCGATACCGGCCTCACCGAGGCGCCGCATTCCATCCACGAAGTAGAGGCCGGTCTGAAAGTTGCGCAGGTCGCCATCGAAGATGTCCCCTGCCAGCAACACGAAGCGGCAGCCCTCGTCGATCGCAAGTTCGACGAGGTTGTCGAACGCCTCACGGGATGCTGCCTCGACCCGCGCAGCGAAGTCCGCCGACTTGCCAGCCAGCCCAAGGAGCGGACTGTCGAGATGCAGATCCGCTGCATGGATAAACTTGAAGTCGGGCACTTTTCCTCCCTCTGCGCAGCGCACCCACGGTGCGATGGTGTATCCCATTTTCGAGCGCGGTCGAATCGTCCTTACTCGGCGCCTACTTCTGTGCCACTCCAAGCCAAGACATCGGAAGGGGAAACCAATCCTCTGTCAGAGCTATCGCGCGTAGTTCGCTCGCCGTGCCGCTCTCTGCCGTGAGCTGTAGCAAACGCACCCTCTTGGCTGGAATACTATCGACCGAACCGGCGCTGAGCAGCGAACCGCCAACATCGGCACGCTTTAGTGAAAAGCTCATTCGGCGATCACATTCGTAGCACTCAGGTTATTCGTCCAGATACGGAATTTATGAGGAGCTGGATCACGCATCACAGTTGCGATCCAGCCCCACCACATGCAGCACGATCCAAATGACCGAAGCAGCGTCGCTCAACCCCTCGTTTGAAAACGCATATTTTCTACGGCCTTAACTAGGTCGACCGCGACCTTCGGCTCACACCATCGCTGCCAGAAAGGGATCGTCGCGCTACGGGGTGGGTAGGTTGGCCTACCCATACGGATTCGGGTGGGTAGCAGCGTTGCATCGCCAACGACGACGGCCTCTCCAATGTCCAGCGTCGGAAGAACCTCCATCAACCCCTCCAGGCTTTCTGGGAGAAGCTGCTTAACGACGGACTGGTCCGTCTTATTGGCAAGCCGCAAGCTTATGATGTTGCTGCACTGGCTAAGGATAGTGGTACTGACGTCGGAAGGCCTTTGGCTCACAACGAATAAGCCAACCCCATATTTCCTGCCCTCCTTTGCAATTCTCTCAAAGGTCTCAAGTGCCCGGCGTTCCATTGGGCCAGCAGCAGACGACTGGTTAGGAAGGTACAGATGAGCCTCATCACAGACGATTGATACGGGATGGCGAGAATCACCGTCGGCACCAGGGGCGCTCCAAAACTGTATCTGATAGACTAACCTGCCGACTAGACCAATGACGACCGGCAAAAGGTCAGATGGCACTTCTGAAAAGTCGATTACCTTAATGCCCGTCGTCGTTCCATCTGCCGCTTTACCTGTGCCAAGCAGTTTTAAAGCAAGAACATGGAGAGCATCGTAGCTCTGGTACGTCGGCGGCGCTTGGTACATAAACCCATAGCGCCGATCTGCCATTTTTGTTTTTAGCCTAATAAGGAAACGCGACAATTTTCCATTAAGTGGTCCCTTTTCTGTCTTAGAAAGGCCCTTACGAGGCCCACTTGCGTATGTCTCTCCAGTATCAAATGTCTCATCGTTTTTATCATCAAGAGCGGCGACAAGATCTGAGAGTAGATACGGAACGGGGATGTCAACTGTAAAACCCTCTAGAAGGTCGGCCTTTCCTAGGGCCATGATTGACTTTTTCTTCATCTCGTTGACGGAATCCATCAAAGCGAGCGCCTGATTTGGCGCATTTTCACCAGAGCGATCTACAAATACCGATTGCATTTCATCGTAGGTGAGCAGCCAAAACGGTAGAAAAATTGCGCCCGGCTTTTCGACAGCCAAGTCGCCGATACCAGCAATACGATAATGCGAGGCAAACTTCAGGCTAGAATATTCGCCATGTAAATCCAAGAGAATAACATTGGCGTGATCAAGTTGTGAAGCTTGCTCCAATATTGCTGAAACCGTATAGGATTTTCCGGACCCGGTGCTTCCTAATAGCGCGGCATGCCTCTGAAACAGCTTGTCACCATCAATATAGGCAGTCGCTTTCCCATCCAGAGTGTATGTTCCAACCTTAAGTGGAGCAGCGGCTGAACTTTTCGATGAAGCTGAAAGTATTCCCATAAACTCTTCAAGGGATTTCTCCTCAATGGGAAAAACAGGGCGATTGATCTCGGGAAGAGAAAAGATGGCGCGAGTGAACGTATCGCGGGCAATTCCATCTCTCTCCCGGTAGGTGCCAACCAAACTGATTGCCACACCATTCTCCTCTTCCGGAAGAATGGGCTCGTCATCGCCAAATTCGTTGTCACCTAGCGACGGCATATCGACGGGGTGCCGCCACACGCGCTCAATAATTCCAATTAGCCACTAGTCACCTGTTGATTGTATGGCTACCAAACGGCCTACTCGTGCCCGCTGAAGGCGCTCCCCATCGGTAACTCTAACTGTAATCCGGGACGTCTCGACGCTACGCACCTGCCCAATCGCCTGATGGTCATCGAAGGCAAAAATCGACATCAATCCTACTCCAAATATTGTTTGAGGAACGTGTCGAGCTCCCAAACCGGCTCGGCAACGGTTACGGTACGACCGTCGAAGTGGGCCTCTGCGCCTCCGCTGCTGCGTTGGATTGCTAGCACGTGGCGATGCCGCTTAATCACCTCCCGTATATTTGGGGTGAAATCGCGAGTGATGATTGCGGCCGGCATTCCGGCCTCAAGCCTATTGCGGATTACGCCTTGAAGATGCTCATCGTTGAAGCCGAAACCGACGCAGAGCAGGGCAGCGGCGCGGCCAACGGCTGCGTTCATTTCGCCGCGCATCCCATCAAATAGACTGTTGATTAAAGCGTCTTCGTATTTGCTGGGCCCTGGCACTACGATCGCTCGGGGTGCATCTGAGACATCATTAAGAACTTCGATCGGCTCGCCGTCACAGGACTGCCAGGTGATTGACCCATGCGGCTTCATCAGACGAACATTAACGCACGGGCGGTGCTCGTAGCTGGTTCTTTGCTTATTTGAAGCTAGAGAGCGACGATATTGGGTTTGAAATATTGGGTTAGAACGCGCCCTGCGCCGCCTTAAGCCGGTAAATCCAGTATCAATCGGGACTTCCGCCAAGTCACTAAATAGCTCGATCAAAGTATCGTAATTTGTTGTAATAACCGGAATACATTCTGCGTTCTGCGGAGCGCCATTATAAAGACGTCTAAGAAGGTGAGCGGGGGCCGCCAGATGGGGATCTCTACTTGCCAATATCTCAGACTCAGCGGAGTGGGTTCTCGATATTATCAGGCGCGCTGTCTCTTCACGGATTGCCGCGACAACCTCCTGTCTCCCGGGGGCGCCGCTCGGAATCGTGTTCAGGCCATCCTCAAGATTCACCTTAATGGCCGGCAGAGCACCATCCCAAAGGGCGTGTGCCTCCACCGAGGAAATCCTCGTATCGACTGCTGAAGCCAGATGCCCGCCGAGTTCGGCCATTCCGGGCAGACCGTACCCGCACGAAAAGCCCGATCCGATGAGGAGAAGTGGCGTAGCTCGAAAAAGCCCCTGTATCGCACTCGCAATTGCCTCTTCGGGGGTGGCGCTCATGACAACGTTCCACCGCAGCGGCTTTTCCGCCCCTGCGTGTTAATCGCTCCCAAGTGATTTGATCTAACAGCCGGGATGTATTTTCGCGTATCGCTGAACAGCTTCGGCCCCCTCGTTTTTTACCCTACGCGATAAGAAAGGCGCTTTGCAGATCAAAGGCAATCGCTTGAATTCTCGGGTCGTGGAAACAGAGGCGGTCCCTAACCGGCATTGGCCGAGCGCTGGCGGTCGCTGTGATCGGAAATTGGAAGCGAGAGAAGCCTTCGAAACCGTGCAGGGAGCGCCTTCTGTGGCTAACTCTCTATCGGTTTAGCCTGAACGAACGTCCGGTTATGTTGCTTGGCGCTCCGAAGCGGCCAGACCGGAATCCCACCAGCAACGGCCGATTAGCCCCCCGCCCCATCAAATGAACGAACGACTGTTTA
>Ga0265797_10002211_pt1 | contig 33113 bp, 44 predicted proteins | sample P2T30metagenome_FD_192433 | JGI IMG/M metagenome (GOLD analysis project Ga0265797, IMG submission 192433) | Plant litter microbial communities from East Loma Ridge, Irvine, California - P2 T30 | ecosystem: Environmental > Terrestrial > Plant litter > Unclassified | place: USA: California... | reverse complement strand
GACGAGGCAACATCCCCAAGCTCAGCCCAGCGCAAGCGCCGTAGATAAAGACGAGGCTGAGAGTCCATTGAACAATGATGAGCCAAGGCCTGAGACTCTCGGGGCAGATATATCTGGAAGACGAGGATTGCCAGACATTGAATAACCAGAAACTGAGAGACTGAGCGGACCTTGACCGGGTGTCGTGGAAGATCCCGTGACTTACATTGTCAACTCCTGTGGGATTCATGCTGATATTTGGTCGACCTGGTCCCATCTACTGAGTTGCAGATGACGCCAGAAAGCTGGCAAAGAGGTCAAGCAAACTGAAGCGTTGTTGATATTAGGAGTAAGGGGATGAAGATGGAATTGTACTTTAAAGTTCGCAATGTTTCGTACATTAGGTAGTCGCGGGAGAAGGTTACCCGGCCAATGAACTTGGAGATTCCGTTTTGACAAGATCGAAGCCACAAACACTTCACAACCCACAACCCACAAATCACATTGAATCATTTTATCGCAACGAGAGTGAGCAACACATTTACAAAAGCATTGTCATAAAATCGATTGAAACTTCATTAACCTTCTCCCTTCATACAAGAAAGAAGAAAGAAAGGTATACCAGGAAAAAGAGTGGGTATCAAAAAACAAGAGCTCATCAACGTCCGCGGACATTTCATCCTCAATCCCACAATCTCCAGCCATCTCTTCGTCAAACTTCATCGCATTTCCTCAAATATTCTGAACATTGCCGGCCTGGATGGTGTTCTGGAAGTCGACGCCGCCGAACGAGCCAGAGCCCGATTGCTGGCCTTGGACCGGGTTGGGGCTGGTGGTGCCGTAGTTTACGTTCTGATTGTGGTAAGAGCTGGGGCCTTCGCCCACTTGGTCGAGCTGGGCGTTCATGTTGCCGGCAGGGTCTGTTGTTTCACATTAGCTTCTTGCTCACGTCAATTGATCGAACAGGAATGGACGTACTGTTCGGAGCCGAAGGCATGAAGATGACCTTCGAGTTCGCCGACTTGGCCATCTGCTGCATCGCCTCCAAATACCTGATCTGCATAGCTGGAGCCGAGCTCAGAATATCCGCAGCCTGGCGCATAAGCTTGGCGGACTCGACTTCAGCACGAGCCGAGATGACCTTGGCCTCTCCTGTGCGCTTGCTCTGCGCAGCCATGCTGAGGGATTCTTGCAGGTCCTGGCTGAAGACCAGGTCCTTGATGAGAATGCTCTCGCAGGCCGCACCCCAGCCGCTGGCGGTCTCTTCGATGATCTCGCGGATCGACTGCGCGATTTCCTCGCGGCGCTCGATAACATCCTGCAGGACGCGCGCGCCGATAACGTGGCGGAGGGTGGTCTGCGTGCGCTCGATGAGGGCCTGGCGGATGTTGGCGATGCCGAAGGCGGCTTTGTGGGGGGAGGTGATGTGGTAGTAGATGACGGAGGTGAGTTGGAGGTTGACGTTGTCCTTGGTCATGCAGACTTGCTTGGGGACCTCTGTGGGATTGCGTTAGCGATTCTGCGCATTGCAGTGGCTTGTGATTGCCAATACTTACCAACAATCTGGATCTTGACATCAACCTGAGTAAGCGACTCGGAAAGCGGGTTGATTTTGACGAGACCTGGGTCGACGGCGCGCGCAAAGCGACCGAACTTGGTGACGAGACCAACATTACCCTGGTCCACAGGCTTGTAGGGGTTCGGGCAGCAGAGGCAGCAGGGGATGGCTCCCAGAGTACCAATGGCCGAACCAAGGGTGTTGATCATTCCACCATACCAGCCGGTGCCAGATGCATCCTCGGTGTCGGGTTTGATGACTTGGGCGTATGACGGCTGTAGGTCTTCGCGACGTGGAGGCTGAACATTGATGATGGGCTCACCCGGGGCCCTGACGGATGGCGTGTGTTCGCCGTTAGAGGTCCTCTTGACCGAGTCGCCATTGGTGTGCGGGAGGCTGCTCATGGTGGCGATGTAGTTTTGTTTGTTTGTTTGTTGTTGCTGTTGACGATGGTATCGGGATGGACTCCGTTGATGTGATAGCGATCGATGTCTGTGATGGTGATGATGAGAAGAAGAGCAGAGTCTTGAACAGAACCGTCGTAGAGAGAGTTTTGTAGATGGAAGGCGTTCAAGAGAACATCTGACACGACCGCGGCAAGAGCTCTTAATATGTACAGCGTCACTCCAAGCAACATATGCACCACCGTAGCACTCTGCATACACACTTGGCGGCTGTGCTGCAGACGGGCCGGCCAAGCTCCACACCCTGATGTGTGTGAGAGTCTCGTGACACCTTGATGAGCCCCGATTTGACCTCTTGCTCATCTCTAAGACGCACGAAGGAATGCGCTGCGGTCGGAACACTTGCCGGAGTGGAGTTTGTTAGCAAGGCGCCAGGCATGCATACATCAATCTTGACACTTCCAAGCTCGGTATCCGGTCCTTGCGCTGGCTGTCCACACGCGCCAAAGTCAAATCGCGACAGAAGGATTACCTTCACAGCCTCATAAGGCGGAGCTGACATCCATCGGTGGTCGGAGAGGGCAGGAATCGGCGTCGCATAACCGATTCACGACGACTCAAGAATTGGCCGGCCCTTGGCGCTGTCATGGATTCAGGCATGCCGAGAAATTGCCCACGCTTGAACGCTTGACACCAAGCGCATTCTGCTCGAATGGGGCCTCTCACATCTCTCGTCGCCTGCGATTACAGTGACAAGTGAGAGACACAGACTCTCTCGGATATATCGGCGTGAGTGGTGACGAGACTTTGCAGCTAAGGCCCTCTTGACATGCTATAGACTTCTGGAGTCTGCCGCTCTCGTGCTCGGTAGGCCAATGCCGTGCCGTGCCATCCACCACCACTCTGGGGAAATAGTTTAGTGTAGAACTCAAGACGCGATCTAATTGATTGATCGTCAGGCAGCCTGACTGACTAACCTACTAATGAGTTCACACCGGTGGCCTTTCAATTGTTGTTCAGTGCTGAAGGAAGAGGCGCAGCGCAGTTCTCCAAAACCTGCGCCTTGCGATAACAACTTCGTCCCTGGCGTGCCGCCAACAACTCTCCGACCCAGGAGGTAATTTGAGTTGTTCTTTACAGCGGCGTGGTAAATTCTGCACATGATCATTGGACTCCGTAAGGGCTTTTTTCGAGTAGTGGCCTCATTAATGGCGCATGTGACAATTATAGAACATCCGGGATTTTGCAAGGCTAGGTTGTCTTAGACAGAGTGAAGCGAGCCAATTATGCTCTTGTGAGTTTCTACGGGTTTGCATTTGTATCTATCCTTGTGAATGTTCGTGGACATGAACAGGTCTTGACTTGCAGCGGTACACAGCATTTCCGGTTCCCAGGGTTTGCGATTTCAATATTATTGTCACAACCGGGTGCAAACTGTTGCAGCGGCTGCCTGCTTCGATAATCGTCTTTTGTACAATGCTGGTGTGACACTTTTTGCGGCATATTCGCGCACTCTCACAAACACGCGCAAAGTTCATCCTGTCAGTAATTGACGCCGCCTCCAAGTCATAGCCCTAATTCACGCGCAATCCTCGCAAGCGCGACAATGCAGCAGCGACTTCGTATTTCCTCACAGCCACCAAGCCGCCTTCGATCAAAGCCACGGGCATGCTTTGATCGAGGTTGACCTCCTGCTCCAATGTCGCCAAAAGGGTGTTGATGTCGACCGGTGCGCCGGCGGTAGCTTTCATGAAACGCTGCACAGTAGCCGCGATCATCTTCGCTTGCCCGACTTCGACGACCTGGTCCATGAACTGCAAGTTGATGCCTTCAGGAGTTTGCGAAGGGTCGTTGACGGGGTTCTTGACCGCCGGCTTGATGTTGATGTACGATCTGCTGGCCGTGTATGGCGAGATCTCACCCGCAACGCGCACCTGGAGGCTTCTGTGAGGCAGCGAACCGTACTCCTCATCCTGCACCACTTCGCTTGGGAACTGTTTCAGCACAGCTTCCACCTTCGATGTGATCAGGCGTGGGATGTAGTAGTCCATCGCGATCACGTTGTCTGCAACACTGAGCCAGTCACCTAGTCCGCCAACGACCATGATAGTGCTGACACCGTGCTGGGTATAGAGTGCGCGCACCTTGCTTACCAGCGGTGTTATGGGCTCGTTTTGAATGAGTGCCTGCATGCGAGCGTCGCGAACAAGCAGATTAGTGGCCGATGAGTCCTCATCAATGAGAAGGGATCTGCTTCCGACTTCGAGCGCTTCCTGGATGTTGGCCGCCATGGATGTCGATCCGGATGCGTCGTCAGTCGAGAAGCTTTTGGGATTCTTGTCGCCAGGCAGGACCGAGATGTACGGACTGATGTCAGTCCCAGTGACAGGACGACCATCCTCGGCTCTGACCTTCACAGCAGACGGGTCTGTGACAATACGCTCGCGGCCATCCAGTGGGATGTGATCGTAGACGCCCAATTCGATGGCTTCGAGAAGAGTCGACTTTCCGTGGAAGCCGCCACCAGTGAGTAAGGTGATGCCCTTGGGGATTCCCATACCAGAAATTTTGATCCCATCAAGTTGAGTCATTGTCACGGTGAGCTCAGGCGGAGACTGGAATGGCACAACGCTCGAATTAATCATTGGAGTAGACGATGCACCAGACGCGCGAGGAAGGATAGATCCATTAGCGATGAAGGCAATCAGATTGTTGGCACCGAGTTGTTGACGCAGATGGTGCTGGTTCTCGACGGAAGAGATGTGTAATGCCAACTTCTTCTCGTCGAGGTTCTTGTGCAGGAGTGTGTTTTCAAGCAGTTCAACCAGGTTCAGAGCGAGAATCTGTTTGGCTTGTTCCCCTAGAACAGTCCTCCCTGCCGCCGGCAATGCGACGCTGAAGCGCATCTCGATCGCATCGTCGCTGATGATAGCACTGGTGCGTGGTAGGACCTCTTGGCCAGGAGCGTTGATATTGAAAGCACCGCCCTTTGGAGAGCTCCACCCGCCATTGCCATTACCAACATTTTTGTTTAGATGATTGTCGCGAATGATAGACGCTGCAGTCCTTGTTACATAATCGCAAAGGGCAATTTTGCGAATCTCTGATTGGAAGTATTCGGAAGGGAAACCAGTCTGCGTCAAGGGCATGATAGCCCGCACGCGAGACGGTGCAGCATATGCGTCTCCCTGAACATGGTCGACGGAAAGTGAGAAGGATGGTCCAGAATGATGGTATCGTCCAAGGAGTCTCTTGTAGGCGCCTGGATCGTGTTAGCGGTCGTGCATGCCAGTCAATGCCTGCACGTGCAGATAAACGGCGTTACGTCATATGCGACGAAAGTGAAAGTTCGATTCAGAGTTGAAGTTTGGCAACGAAGGGAAAAGGCAAATCGAGTGCGTACCGTACTGCTGTCCGTCGATGGTCTTTAGGTCACGCTGCAATTGATCCCAGTCGCGAGGGCCTGCAGATTGCGTCGCACCAGCAGCAATCGGCTCGCTTGCAGAGTTGTCTGAGCGGCCTCTACCGCGGCCGCCGTACTTGGCTTTGTAGTAGGCGCCTCTACCGCCGCCACGAGATCTGCCTGTATGGATTGGGGTGATTAGTGGTTGGTGACTTGTACCAGCACAGTCACGTAGAGGTATACCGTAACTCACCACTCATTCTGTTATTGCCTTTCTTGTCGTTTCAGTCGTGTGTTGTACAGCAATCACAAGGAAGGACGCGATCGGCATGTGGTGCAGCACGTCCAGCCTCTCAGCAGCGCTATCGTCAGGGTTTAGGCCCAAGTGGGTTCATTAGTGGAGCTTCCGGCGAGCGCCACATCCGCGTGATCACGGCAGGCGAAAACTCCTCTTCCCATGGAGTAGGTAAGGCAAGTGTGAGAGAGAGGAGGTTCGGTCGCAGCAGCACCACGCATCCGAGGGAAGAGAGCCACAGAGCGTTTTTGTCGCCTGACTCGACCAATCATCGACCCGCCTGCTGATTGATTGATTGTTTATTATTTGCCTGTGTCGGCACGCCGCCAGCATGAGCCACTTAGAATACCAGACCCCCTTCCCATACCCATCAAATGGGGGTTCTGCTGCCGCCAGCACTACCGGGAGCCCTGGAGGACCTGCTCTCGCTCTCGACCCTCAGCAACAGCAGCAGCAGCAGCAGCAGTATACATCTCACACCCAGCAGAGCCATGGCCAGAGCCATAGCCAACATGGCCACAGCCAGAGCCAGAGCCAGAACCAGCCCCAATCTGCACCACACCCTGACTATCCCGGTCCAAACCACTCTCACTCCAGACCGCCGCCTCCACACTTCCACGATGGCCTCATGCAGCACCAGCAGCACCAACAGCAGCACCACTCACACAACTTCTCCCCCGCCGCCTCGTACCCTGGTGAGTTGCCTTGTCTCGCCTTCTGCTGCCACCACCCCGTCCCATCCCATCCTCAGTTCCACCTCAAGTCCAGTCCATACCTACCCGTCTCACTACTCTCATTATCTTGTCACTCCTCGCCATGACCTGCTGCCGCTTACCAGCCCTGTCATGTCTTCACCACCGTTACTAACCCACATCATGCAGGCGGCCAGCAGAGTCCCTACACCTCGGCGCCCTTCGCCCAGTCCGTGACTTCGACCAGTGCTACACCCACTCCGCCCTTGCAGCAACAGCAGCAGTCGATCTTGAGGCATAGCGCTTCTCCGCAACAGCTCAACTCGCCATATGCGGGGCCCCAACATCACTTCCACCAGCAGCAGCAAGCTCAACACCATCAAGGCCAACAACAGACGCCCAAACAGCTGACGCCTCCAACCCGCTACCCAATGGCAGCGCCGCCTCTCCCACAGACACCCGCTGCTGTTCAGAACCCCGGTTCAAGCGCTACTGCTTCACCTAATGCGCCGCAGTCTCCCGGCACCCAGGCACGTGAGCAGAAGCGGGTTGACCTTCTGCTCGAGATCAACATTGAGCTGCTGCAAGAAATCAACACTCTGCAGGCGCAAGGCCGCGGTGGAGCAATGAACCCTCAGCACCAGGTCCAACTACGCCAACTCAACATGGACGACTCGATGGCCGCGGAAGAGTACATTCAGTGCTTGCGTAGAGTGCAAGCCAACCTCGCCTACCTCGCGCCAAGAGCAGACGTCCAGCAGTCGATGAAAGCACCGCCCGGTCCTGCTCACATGACTCCTCCCGCGCACATGCCTCAGCTTCAAGCAAAGTACGACGCGTTGAAGGAGCTATTCCCCGGCTGGCCAGGGAATGACGCTCGCATGGCACAGAATGCCGGCTCGCCCAGGACGAATCAGATGAACCAGATGAATCCGATGAACGGCATGAATCCTCAGATGGCGCAGGTTTAGGCATCTCGGGTGGCGGTTTCGGTATTATTGGGTCGGCGCGGTAAATTTCGCGTTCTCGGGTGGATCTTTTTGCTTGCTTGTTTGACCTCACCTCTTTGTCCTTGTTGTACTATACCCTGCGGCATCGAACTGCTTTATTGTATCAATCAAGAACCAGACTCACCGAAACATCGAAAAAGCAAGTGGAGTCAGGGTACATGTGAGTGAATGAAGTGAAGTGGTATAGCTCGAGCTTGGCATTTCCATCATCTCAATCATCAGAGCCGTTTCTTCATCCATCATTGGCAGGATTGATCTCCATACGCCTCGCTAATCGCATCGCATCTGGGTATCATCGCCCTCGCTAAGCACAGTAGTCCCCAATCCAAACTCCGAATCCGCAGCTCATCATCGCCATCAAACGCGCTGTCTTGCTCGCAACAACACGCCCGCGCCAGGTTCGCCGTCCGTCATGGAGGTCAGCCAGGCCAGCCCAACCCGCTCTCACTGCAGATGAGCAGCATCGAAAGCAACCTCGGCCTCCTCGATCAGCTTCGCCAGCCGCACGCTGTAATACTCCTGCACGCTGCGCCTCGGGTCCTTGACGTACTCGTCGTGCGCCAGCATCGCCATGCGCTTGAGCGCGCGCTGCGTGTCCTCCTCGGCAACCGACGACCAGGCGCTGTACTCGAAGGTCGCGGTCGCGGCGGTCGCGGATGTCGGCGGAGCAGGGGTCGGGGAAGAAGAAGAAGAGGCGGCTTTGGTGACGAAGCTCAGGTGCGTCGGCGTGCGCGAGCGGTCTTCTTCGCCTTCGCCTTCGCCAGCTAGTGGACCCAACACGAATTTCTTTAGTACGTCGTGCTTGCGCGGGGTGCGCTGGGGAGTGGGGGATTTGAAGAGTTGAGGGCGTAGGGGGGAGGCTTCGCGCAGGGTTGCGCGGAGGTGGGCCTTACCTTCTTTGAAGGGGTCTTCTTCGTTGTTGTCGTCATCGTCGTCGGCTTTGCCACCGCCGGTTGAGGATGGCGAGGTGGGCGGCGACGAGGAGGTGCGCAGGAGGCGGTCGGCTGCGATCTCGATGTCGGCTGCCATGCTCATGATCATTGCGTCGCCCACGTCGCCGCCGGCGAGAGACTGCGTGGCGGGCGTGTTGGCTGGCGCGCCTGGGTAGGCGAGGGACGGCGTGGAAGAGACTTCGGACATAGTTGTCGCGAGAGTCTCTTGGCTGGCGCTGCGCTTGAGTTTGTGGCTTGTAGCTGGGGTCTGCGGCACGTCAGGGGAGGCTGTGAAGGTTAGCGATGTGCACGCGTGGGAGTTAGAGATTGGGCGGATGGGCGTACTGAAGCCGCTGCGCTCGCCGTCTTTCTTGACGTCCATGGTGGTGAGGGCGTAGTGGAAGGCGATGGAGTGAGGGTGTTCGTCGGCGTTCATGGTCGCGAGAGGTGTTGAGGTTGTTGTTTCATTGTTCGTGTGAGGAAGAGGAAAAAGTTGCTCGTTGACTGATGAGCGGTGTGGAGTCGGGCAGCAGACTCGAGTGAGGTTGAAGCCGCTCCGGCCCATGCGTGCGCGCGTGGGTCACATGGGCGAGCTACACTGATGTCACACGTGGGCATTGGACGACAGACATATGACACTCACTGATGCTTGACACGAGGATCGTGAAGGGTGGAAATATTCTTGCGCGGAAACGCCTTGTTCGTGGTATACCAGGCGCGTTCAGGAGTACTACAAACCTCAAGTTGTCGAGGAGGGAAGACGACGTGCTCGGCTCATCGCACATGCCTAACTCCAAGCAAAAGCTACCTAGATATCCCAGGATAATCACACTCGACCGAGCAGCTGGGCCAGATTCATTTGCAGTAGCAGAAAGACATCGCGGCCATCGCGCCGCCACGTCGAACGCCACGTTGACATCGCAGCCTTCTACCATTGACCTGGATTCAAACCTTTCAGACTACGGCTCGCCTTCGACGGCACGAGTCCTAGTGCGCAACTCCATGGAATGTCCAGATGTGGTGCGGAAGACCGAAGTCGAAGAAGGCATGTCATGTTGAGTGATGTTATCCGGCCGCTCCTGAGTCGTTCCACGCTTTCCGTTCTTCATCATCTTGCCACGGACCCAAGGCGTAAGGTTGTAGTAACCTCCACAAGCAAATACTCCAATCCACAGCAAAAGCTCAGTCCCATATATCACGAGCCCCAGCACATCCAGCGATGGTTGGAAGAGCACCGAGATCAACGAAGTCAAATCTCCCAACGCATCCAGACCAACGAAGAGGAACGAGATACCCCTGACGGTCCGGTGCTGGTAGATGTCCCAATAATGGCGCAACACCCCAAGCGCGAGGAACACAGCAGCCAACACAGCCATGAGCGTTATCGGCCACTCTGTTCCGTTTCGCTTTCCCTCTCTCAAAGCTAAGATCAGACCGACTTCGATGCCGGCCATCAGGCTTCCAATCGGTATGACGACAGCCAGAGCCTTGGGTAAACTCCAATGGTGCTCGTAGTAGTAGCATTGGATCCATGTTATCAGACTGAGAAATGCTAGCATCTGTGGTTGGACTTGCAATGCTATGTTGAATTGTTCAACGATGGTGTATGTTCCCAAAGGCACGCCTGCCCACGCCCAGAACATCATCTGTGATTTTCTTGTCAGTCCACGTTATCCGTGTATACAACGGCAACTTGCAAGAAAAGGATGCTCACCATTGACGGTTGCAATCCAGTGGCATTGTGCCTTCGATAGTTGACCACAATTTGAGGTATCAATTGTATAGACCAAAAGACTGCTCCGAGTGTGCCCAATACATTTGCCACGATGGGGACGTCCATTGGGCTTTTCTTGTTGGGATACACTTGCTTGTGATGGCGGTTCAGAGGCGATAAAATGAGATGATGCAGACCAAATCACCTAGATACGTACCAGAGGATTGATACATGTATCTCACTCAAGTTCGCACGGAGTGTACGAAACAAGGTGTGACCTAGAAGAACGATATCACCAAGCGATGTCGCTGTTGGCCAAGGCGTTCCGGGTCGTCTCTCTGATTGGTGGAGAGGACGGTCGGCGCACGTCCGTTTTGAACTATCCCTCCCCAAGCTCACGGCCGACAACTCCTTCTCCAACCACAAACAAAGCCAAGATGAGTTTCAGTATCACGCCTTCGAAAGACGCTGTAGGTCCTACTGAGAGCAGATGAAGATGAATTGCAGGGGCACAACATTGAACCCATTTGATCGGTGACCCGTCATGAGCGAAGGGTGACGTATCACATGGTAAACGTGTGCGACTTCCTTCTCGATGCACATGTGCATCACTTTCATGTCGTTCTTTCCTTACAGTGCTCTTCTTCACCCCACTAAACGCCTCCTCAGCCTTCACACATCAGAATCACTCAAGAGCTCGTTACAGTACTTCCTCAAAAGATAAGCTCCCACCAGCAAACCGCAATCTCTCACCAACGATATCGCCACCATGCCCACGATCATGATCTCTGGAGCCGGTAGCGGCATTGGAAACATGTTCCTTGAACACTACTCCAAAGACAGCGCCAACACAATCCATGCACTCGACGTATCGTGGTCTGAGGACATCAAAGCTCGCGAAGCTGCCGCCGACGTCACCACACACACCGTCAACACCGCCTCAAAAGAGTCTCTAGACGAACTGACTTCAAAACTCAACGGCGCCCCGATAGATCTCTTCGTCCACTGTGCAGCTTTGAGAGGCCTCAACCCCGAAGTCCAAAAGAAAGACCCCAACCCCGCCAATGCGGAAACCCTCGATGTCATCGATGCAGACATCTTCCAAAAGACTCTCACCGTCAACACGGTGGGCACATTCATGGTCATCCGCGCTGTTCTGCCAAACCTGAAGGCTGCAAAGTCTGGCAAAGTGATTGTGATGGGCTCGGGTATGGGATCGATCACGAACAACAAGGTATGCAATCTTGAACCCTTGCAATGCGTTCGTACAGCTTCATGTCGTTGACTCAGCTTGCTAACTATATTCAAGGGCGGTGCGTATGCATACGGTGCCAGTAAAGCCGGTTTGAACTACGTGGTGAAATCTTTTGCCGGAGATGTGCCCGAAGTCACGTTTGGAATGTAAGCAAAGCTTGCTCAAGCCTGCTGTTTGCAATCGCTGACTGTGAATCAGCATCCACCCTGGCAAGGTCGAAAGCCGAATGACACATGTCCGTGAGGACGGTGCTATTGATACCGACGAGGCCATCGACATGATGCTGCCGATCATTGAGGGAATGAAGCCGGAGGACAGTGGGATGTTCGTGACGAGGGAGAACAAGCCCATTCCCTGGTAGGAACTTCTTCGGAGTGTCTGTCGATTGAACCTGGTGCTTGTACAAGATCGGAATGGTCGGTTACACACTGACATCGGCCTTACAAGCCGTGAGCTCTTACCTAATACGATTACTTTGTAATGCACATCTGCTGTCCAAGGAAATCTCATCACCGGCCACTGAGCCCTTCGAACAACATCGCTCGCAGCTACCACTTAGCTTGACAAGACGCCCTGGAGCAAAAGAACATCATGGGACCAGGAACGCTGACTTTACGAGCAGTCCAATCCGGCCGATCAGTTGTCAATAAACTTTTCCAGGTCTCGACTCTCGAGGCTACATCTAAACCGGACGTTTCCATCGCTCTGAGAGCTCCCATGATCTCTTGGCAGACATATAACGCGGTACACTGCCGCTTCTTATTTCTTGCCCTGAGGGGATAACCTACACTTGCACAGTCGCGGCTTGAGCCAAGACTTGTGAAGTCGTTCTGTGGAATGAAGACCCTAGCAATCCATGTCTGGAGTGGCGATCTGCGTTGTCTTCTGGCTCATCGTTTCAGCTACAACGCCGTCAAGTTGGTATTCAATGCCGAAGTGATCTGCGACAACGACAGCACCAACAGAGCGATCCGAGTTCAAGGGCTGTTTCTGACTTTGAATCATTGCCGGGTCAGCAGGTTGGCAAGCTTCCCCCTCCGCCACCATAGACGACTGATCTGCTCAACGCGGATACTCATGAAAGTCAATTTGATCGAACGACAGCCGGCTTGCATACTCTGAGTTTGACACTCGAGTTGATCTCCCGACGAAATCAAAGCCGCCTGAAGATCCACAGCCACGGATCGGCATTTTCCCCACACTTTGCCAAGATGGCGGCGGTTTCCCATGTGGCTGAACTCATCTCTACTTTTGGGTCGGAAACACCACCCGGCTGAAGAACTTCATAACACACTTTGGGCGCCCCTTGGTTACCTTGCATCTGCACTCCATGCTTTATCGACTTCGCTAAGCTGTCAGCCGCACTCTTCTCCATCTGGCATGCCAAGAAGCTCGGCGAACATCACTTTACCTGGCTCCTGTGTCCCACTTCCGCCGCTTACGTTTTCTGTCAAGTTAACAGACAATTGTGGCGCTTTATAGGGCTAGACAAACTGCATCTGATGCGGCAGAGTGTCCTTGTGCCGTTGTCACTTTCGACCGCCTTCCAGGCGCGTGGCTGGCCCGCGAGGTTGTTCGGGCCGCTCCTACAGGCGACATGCTTCCCAAAGCAGTCTATTTCCAGGGCGGGTGAAGTGAATTGAGCGTAAGGCAACTCCCAACTAGGTTGTAAGCTGCCTCTGATCTGGGCTGCGTTGGCATTGGCCTTCACGCCGCGACAACACATGCATCGAATTTTCTTCAGACCTCGACCAAGTCTTGTTGCCCGCTCCTTGCCCTGGTCCGGCACAGATCTCTCCAGATGACTGCCACTGGCTATCAAAAGACTTTGGTTGTTGCTTTTTGATTCAATGAGGCGTTAGACTTGGCCTTACTCCGCAGCACGTCGACGCAGCTAGCAATTGCCAGCTGACGATCTAGGATTCGTACCGCATCTGCTCGAGGAAGTCTTGGCCATCCTGTTCGCAGCTAATGCCGGTAGCAGCACGGCATGTCAATGTTGCCCAGCACGATGGATGTTCCATTGACGAGGACGAAAGTGTACATCCTCACTGTTTGATCGCTATGGACTGACTATCCTCCGGTCCAGGCTCCGGCCATGAGTGCGTTGCGCAACTTGTCTAGATCACGGATACATCGAGGCTGATGATCAGCCACTTTCCGTAAGAGGGACGATTTAACTGGTAGCTATTTGGTCTTGCATACACTTGCGGCTGCCTCCATCTGAGACAGTAGTTGACTTTGCACTACCGCATAGAGCTCTTTGACTTCATCGACATTGAAGCTCGCGAACCGCAGCCACGTCTACCATCACGAACAAGAACCTCGCATGGCCATCGAGAGCATGACAAATTGCTGAACAAATTGCTGATCGAAAAGCAGATTGCAGCAGAGTCGGAATCACAGGAGACATAAATACATCGATCTTCCTTCTCATTTCCTTCATCCATCCAACCACAACGCATCAACTTGAGACATCAACTCAATTAAACACCACTATCTTACCACTCCCAACATGCACTTCATCAAGACCCTCGGCGTCGCCATCATGGCCATTGCAGCCGCGTCTGCCAACCCTCTGCCCGAGGCCGAAGCGGAAGCCAGCCTCACCTTACCCTCTCTGTGGTGTAAGAAGTGGGACAGTGGCAAGGGCTGCTGCGTAGACGAAGACAAGCTCGGCTGCACCATTTACCTCCTCGGGAAGTGTATCACCTACAAGCCAAACTGGTGGTGCAACAGCTGGGATTATGGCAAAGGCTGCTGCAAAGACGAGGACAAGAAGGGCTGTGTCAAGTACGACCACAAGACGAGCGAATGCAAATACCACCAGCAGGACTATTTCTGCAACATGTGGGACTGGGTCGGATTCTTCTGCAAGGACGGCGGCAAGGAGGGATGCAATCTTTGGAACTACGACGAGAAGAAGTGCGACCACTACAAGGAGAAGTTTTGGTGCTACAAGTGGAGCCACGGCGAGGGATGCTGCAAGGACACCGACAAGGACAAGTGGAACTGCAAGGACTACAGTTATGGCCACCAGACGTGCACGAAGAGAAAGTGAAGGGGTTGGGGTTTGATGATTGGCAGCTGTGCTGGCACGGCGTCGGCGAGTCCTACTCTGCGAAACCAGGGTAGGGTGTGGAGGGAGCAGTAGCTTCTTAGGGGGCTCGCAACATGCTCTCTTGGTTCGAAAAGGCCTGACGATGGCTTTGTTTCAGATAGTAGGTAGCACAATGTCAATTCGAAGGCGTTTCGTTGATCACGCATTCTTTTCTTGATTCCTTCCCAGTTCCAAAGTTGCAAGACCAGACATTGCTACGGGATAATTCCATCGCTTCTATCTGAACCAATCCTGCTTGCCTCCTGTTCCAAAGGCTCGACAACATCCCGCCAATATTTCTCTCTCCTCGCGATAAAGTCAGCCCGTCGGAACCCGGATTGCTCAACGGCATTGACGTCCCAACCACATTCGAGATAAATGTCGGCAAGCTTGCGTTTGGCCTGCCAGACGTCATAGTCTACTCGAAACTGGACCTTTGCTCCTTCGTCCCAATCCTCGGGTGGCGCCCTGCCGCACTCGGGGAACAGATCGTTGTTGAACTCCATGAAAGGTGGCGTCCCTAGAGACTCCAGCCTACGGTATTTGTTGATCAGAGGCTGGAATGCTTCCCGGGGCGAAAGGGCGGGCACGTGGAAGTAGTCGGTATTGTCACTTGGGTCGCCCCAATGCTTCCAGGGCGTGACGAGTTCTGTGGCATCGTTAGCATGCGTTGGAGTCACAGCTTAGACTTGCAGTGTTGAACCGTACTCGTTTGAGTGTCATAGATATAGACAAACCCATTCCCGCCTTCCTCCCAAGTCAGCTGAATAGCCGACGACGGCATCAAGTCATCCTCTTCCAACATCTCTCGCCTAGACAAGAAATCGCCTTCGTTGAGATCACCGAGATATGAAACCGGATATGTGCTGGGCTGAAGTGCGGTGTGCATCTCGTGGTCGCCGACATTCAAATACGGTAACGCTGAAAGGACCGAGATGGCTTCTGCATCGAAGCCTGCTACGCGTGCGGCATCTGCGTTGAAGGCTGTAGCCGGATGAACGCCAGTGCTAGGATGAGGGAACCGTGGGGTTAGGTCTGGTTCAATCGCTGCGAGAGTGTCGAGAAGGGAGTAGAGCTCCGTCAAGACGTCGATTATTTCGCTGTGATCCGGGAGGGGCATGATGGTGTGGGTATCCGCATTTGGATTATGTATCTCATGAGGATCATCTTGAAATACGAGCTTTGCGAGTTCTTCGCAAGTGTGAATGCATTCTTACGTAGTTAGGTTTCGCGGAGGTGAATGCGGCGAGATGCGATGTTGCCATTGGCCCAGAAGACCGATATCTTTAGGGTTAGTGCTGGGGCTATGGTGATATCGCTCACTTTCTTCCAAAACAGTTATCAGACTTCCACAATCTCTAAGAGGTATTGTGTCCGGGTATTTCCAAAGGGTCCAAAGGCATAATTGCCATCATTGTACACGGTTGATGTGAGCTACCGAAGGAAAAGCCACGGCCGCTGTCGTTTATCAAGCCCATGCCTGGTTCCCCGTCGTACATCAATCGAGTTTTCTCCTGTACTCGACAAAGTCGCAGGCAGCGAGCTCATCGTACAGCTTACGGGCTGGGTTGTCGTGTTTCGTCGACCATGCGAGTCGGAAGCAGCCCGCTTCTTTGGCTGCATCGGCGGCTGCCATGATCATCTCACGACCATGGCCTTTGCCACGGAGCGATGGGTCAATGTACAAGTCTGCAAGGCATCAGAATTGTGTTTGCAGAAGACAAGGTCGAGCGCCGGGTACGATGTATCACATACCATTGAGATGCATGATCTGTTTCTCGGCCCAGGGCGTCTGATGTGGGTAGTAGTGAGCGATACCAAAGAGCTTGTTCTCATCTGCAACACTTCGTAGAGCAAGGCCGTAGAGATCACGCTGAGGGTCAATCAGTCGATCGAAAGTAGCTTTGTATTGAGTCTCTGGAATGGACGATTTGTAGAAGTCAATGTAAGCGTGAAAAAGACGTGACCATTCAGCAAAATCCGACTTCCGGAAGGCTGTGATGCATGTTTTCATGGAGGGTTCCATTGTCTCTGTGATTGAAGTGAATGTCGACGGTGAGGAAGGACAAGTGGTCAAATAATCACAAGGTTGTCGTTGTCGCCTCGCGTAAGTATACCCCACCGCGTGCCCCATACCCCAACATCTCCACCAATCAAACCTTCGGGACGGCATGTCGGGCCGAATCCCTGCAGTCAACTCTCTACTCCCTCTTCAACGCCTTTATCTTCCACCTCTCTCCATACATCAGATTACACTCCGCCATGCACTGGTCATCAAACCTTTGGCAACCTACTTTCTGTGGAGACAAAATGCGCAGTCACAGCCGCACAGTTGAAGCTCTGCTTCAGCGAGTTCAAGAACAAACGTAGGGGGTACACAAGCAATGTGATTCATCCATTGCAAAACCAATCAGCTCTACACCAGCACATTCTCTGGTCCCGGTGAACTGGGAGATCACTTTTCTTGGATGAGTGTGATCCATAGGCTGGTTAATCAACGCCTAACACTCGCAGTAGACCAGTCGCTGGAAGTCAGCGGATATGCAAACCAAGCACGCAAGATCTCGCAGTTGCACTGCCTACATCACCCTGGACAACCGAGAAGCCCAGGCCCAAGACCACTTCACATGTACATGGCATCTTCCGAGGCTTGTCAAGAAATCTCATGCGATCGAATCAGCTGGCACGTCCGATCTTGCATCGCGGTTCGCAGGGCAAATACGTTCCAAACGCTATTGCATAGATTGCGACGAACAACCCACTAGGTGCCAAGCTCGGTTGGTTTTGCTCTGCACGTTTAGCCAAACTACGCGTCCCCTCCTCCTTCACTCACTTGACTGGTTATGTCGAATACTTATGTAGTATTGTGGCCGCTGCTCGAGACTTTTTGACTGTTTTCAAGCATTGGACAGTTCTTGACCTTTCACTAATCGACTGCTCACATGTCTCTACAGGACCTTCCTCCCGAACTCACAGAGAGAGTCGTCCTTCTGCTACCTCTTCCCGATATAAGCTCCCTCCGACTGACGAACAAATGCCTTGCCTTGAAGGTCGCTCAGAGACACCTGAAAGCCAGCTTTCGGACCAAAAGGGTTGAACTTACGGAACAGCGACTTCACTCGTTCGTGGCCATCACTGCCTCTGGTGGCCTTGGATGCCTACTGCAGGACTTGACGCTTGTAGTGCCCGTATACAATACCTCGGCCCTGGCAGCTCGTCTAAAAAACAAGTCGGCGCAATTCCCAAAGCTGAACGAAGACGGAGGATGTTATGGGATTCTCTGGCGGGACTTGACCGAAGTGGAGTTGCGACAGACGGAACTCGATCTTGTAGCCTTGCAAGATAAATCTGCGCAGCTACTCAACTTCCAGCGTCAACAGCGGGACTTACAGCTACTGAACCAGGCATTTTCCAACCTTGCTGCGCACGGAGCGTCTCTTCACGTCTTGCGAGGTGAGGTGGAGATCTACCAGGACGACACTACTACGCCTCTTCTGCCGATGTTTGGGGGTCAGGGACACCCAATCTGGGCCTCTGCTGCTCAACTCGTTCTCACCTCGTTCAGGTCCTTAGCCGCCTGCGGTTTGCCAGTTCAAAGCCTTGATCTATTCAATAGCATCCGAATGCAGTGTTGCAGCTTATCTTGCAGCGAGCTCGGAAGCGTCGACTTCGGATCTGTCGGCCTTATTTCATCGCTCAGTCACCTGGTGGAACTCTCCCTGAGGATTTCGGACCGCCATGTCCGCGATCAGACTCATCAAACTTTTGATGAAGAGCCACTGGAGAATTTCGATGGTTTGCGGTCCCTGTTGCGGTCCTGCTCCAGCATCCGGAAACTTGATCTTGCCATATTTTCAAGGGTCTATGTCAAGGAGCAGAATGCGCAACATGGACGCATTATCCGGACGCTAGGCGAGTCGGAAATGCGACGTCTTGAGTGTCTCACGCTCCAAGGCTTCGTATTCACCGAGCATGAGCTGCTCACATCGTTGCGAGGCTTTGGGGCCTTGCGGAGTCTCTCGCTTCGCTTCATCAACCTCAAGGATGGCAGCTTCAAGCCTGTCTTCGACTATTGTACCATAGAAGCTGCCATGGAGGAAATGGAGCTCGACGACCTGTTTGAGAATGTTATGGTCGAATTCGAGCCTCCTTGGGTGGTGCACGCGAGACCGAGCATTCTAGAAACTAAATCCGGAGCTATCCATCCAGGCTTACGCGCTTCCTATCGTCGCCCGTCGCATGATGCAACAAGCTACCAGATCAAATACCACAGGCGAGGAGGCCGAAGCATGGACACACCATCCACTAGAGCGTGGAATCAAGTTCGAAAAAACCGTTTCGGTCCGCTGCCGGGAACCGGTAAACCATCTTGCCTGCAACCATATTTTCATGTAGGACAATTGTGGAGATCCAGGTAAAGCAACGGCCGCGCGTAGCTTGTATCCTCGACCCTTACCCGATCCATTCACGCCAGGCAATAAGCAGGGTCACGGCTGGACTTCACGACGTCTGCAAACATTGCATCATCTACCAAGACACTACAGCAACACCACATGGCCAGAGCAGCTCAGGCCATTACGCCAATCTAGTGAGAGAACAGTTTCCGCCATCTAAGTAAAGCGCAACGATCAGACCCGGACATCCGTATGGCAAGTCTCGAGGATAAGTTTCGAGGTAATGGCAGCGTCTCCAGTGGATTTCGTGTACTGTACTGCATTCGTGTTTGATTTCCTGCTGTCCCTGACTTTAAGTCATACGTTCTTTTCACTGGCGGATCGAGTTCGCCGCAGATGCTCATGTCAACCCAGATTACATGTCTTCGGTAAAGAGACCCTGTCATAGTGTGTCTCTGCAGCCACGGAGATGCTGTGCCATCTTCCTCTAGCCTGAGTGTGATGATCGCAAATGAGGGGCCAGCCACGCACGTCGCTCCACGACTTACATCGCGAAAACCCTCCGCGGCATACCGCGCGACAATGACCAAGCGAGCCTCTGCGTCACATCGCCACCATTTCCGCGAATCGACTTTGCTTTTTGGCCAAGGCTGCCGAGTTTAGGCGAGATTTTCCAAGATATAAGGAATTGCTGATCACATACTCAATAGGAAGGCCATACCTGGACTAGCCTTGGAACATTCGCAACCGAACTTCACGGAGAGAGACGCTACACATCAGCCCCCTGCTCTGGTTCCTATGACTCGCGATTCCTCTGCATCGTTACTGTAACATAGATGACTCGCGCAGTAGTACTCGTTGGTCTCTGAAATGACCTCGCACAATGCTTCAGGCTCGCTACGACCCGAAAGGATCTCATGCGTCACATAAGTGCTTTTCAATTCACGACGCTAATGTTCGCGTTCAGGTCGGCTAGAGATTCTGATGGACGCCGAGTGAGTGGACATTGATCTTTGCTTTGGTTTGGAGCTCACCAACGATGCCAAGGGTTGTCCCATGCCATTGTTGGGTCCTAGACGAGTCGTTTCCATGCGAGAGTCAGGAGAAACAATAATGGCCGTCGAGGCGAGGTCCGTTCCATGTCGGTTGGACGACTTAATGTTGGACCTCATCGAAGGGGATCGTGGAATGGCATTGCCTTGAGATCGGAGAGAAGGTATAAAAGATCCGGAACGTCCCACCGATAATCACGGGTCACCAAACTCGATTGCATTGCAACAATGCAACTATTTGTTCTAAGCTTTTTCCTCGCCACCGCCGCGAGGCTCGTCGCAGGGCAAGGCGATCGTCCGGCGCCAGCCCCAACTCAAGGCGGACTCACGCCAGAATGCCAACGATTCTACCTTGTGGAAAGCGGAAACTTCTGTCAGGGCATTGTCGACCAATTCGGCACGTTCTCGTAAGCTAGATTGAGCCCTTACCGTCAGGCCAGAGTCGAATCGATCAACGCTGACAATGAATTTCCGCAGACTGAGCGATTTCTACTCCTGGAACCCTGCTGTGGGTGACAACTGCGGCGCCCTTCAAGCCGGCTACTACGTCTGTGTCGGAGTCAGCGGAACACCGACAGGACGGCCTTCAAGCTCCACCAAAGCGACGACTGCTGCTCCCGCGCCCACAGGCCCTCAACCCCAGCAACCAAACATCGTCCGAGGCTGTCAGAGGTACCACCAAGTCGTATCCGGCGACAGCTGCGCCGCGATCGTTAACAGATACCGCACCTTCAGTCTCTCGCAGTTCCTGTCCTGGAACCCGGATGCCGGCGGGAATGCGTGTTCCGGTCTGTGGCTCGGGTACTACGTCTGCATCGGGGTTGCTGGCACTCCGACCACCCCGACGACAACCACGACTACCAGGCCGACCGGCATTGCAACCCCGTCGCCGATTCAGGCCGGCGTGACCAGGAACTGCGACTCGTTTTTGCAGGCCAATGCTGGCGGTACGTGCCCGGTGTTTGCAGCTAGAGCCGGCATTCCTCTGAATTCGCTCTACGCTTGGAATCCCGTTTTAGGGAACGTGGGCCAGAACTGTCAGTCCAGCTTTTGGGCTGGGTACTATTATTGCGTTGGAGTCGCTTGATCGATTTGGAATGCGTTGGTAGTCGGTGTCTGGAAAGTGTATATAGGAGTGGGCATAAGTTCTGCATGTAGAAGAATTACGTATAAATAGACCGGAGAGACAAACAAGAGAAACGCAATCGTCAACATCCTCCACCTCCACCTCCGCCACAGCCTCCGCCTCCTCCGCCACCTCCACTACAGCCTGCTCCGCCAGTAGTACTACAGCCTGGACCTGAACCGCCACCGAGCGCCTGACCGCCGCTGCAGCCTGTCAATCTCGTTAGCAAAAATGTTCATTACAGAAGCACAAATCATCATAATTAAACTTACCACCAGTAACTCCGCCACCACAATGTCCGGCTCCGCAAGCACCAGCCGAAACAGCACCTGAGCAAGTGCCAGCCGCGCAAGTACCGCCCGCTCCATGTGAGACGGCCATACAGCCCGGCGTGGTCGGGTAATACATGGGAGTGTATGGGACGTAAACGAAAGGCGAGTAGGCGGGGATGTAGACCGGGTATCCTATTGCGAGCAGTCAGTCAAAATCGGCTTTCACACAGCAGACAGCGAAAGACGACTACTAACCATAAGCCGAAGACCAATAATAGTCGTTCCTTTTCGGCGGCGTACTGCCTTTCTTCGTCGCCCTCTCGCACGCTTTCTGATACGCCGCCTCCAGAGCGTCGGCCTGCACTTGTGCTTCCGCCGTGTACTTTGGATCATCCGTTGGCCGCACAGCATTGTGAGCCGAAATGTGGTTGAACCGTTTGGGGTCGCTCTCAGCGTTGTCGTGCAGTTTTGCCTCTTTGCCCTTGGACGAGAAAATCCTCGACGACAAGGAAGTGTGGGACTCTCGTGTCGCCTCGCAGTACCAGCACGTGCACTCGCTGTACTTGTCGCCGTACTTCTTCTCGTAGGTCTTGCTGGTCCATGCGAAAGCGTTGTTCAAAGCGGTCTCGGCGACTTTGTCGTCGTGGTCGACGTACTGTCTCGTCTTGTTGACGATGTACTTCATGTAGCTTGGCGGGTTCAGCTGGTGGGTGTGCCAGGCCAGGTCGACGTCGAGGGTGGGTACTGCCATGTGGGAGGGATCTTCCATGAGGCTGACAAAACGCTCGTATTTGAAGATGAGTCGCGTCATGGTGGCGGGTAGGGCTGGGGAATGGAGCCAGTCGATGTTGTGCATCTTCTCGACAAAACCGCCTTGCCTGATGACAGCTCCGACGAGGTCGATTGCGAATGGCGATGAATTCTCCCAGTAGCGGCTCATCATCTTGCGGACTCCGATGCGCTCCAGTCGTGTCATGCGGTGGCTCGCGGCGTTGCGTACCGCCCGCATGTACTTCTTGTTCTCGGAGATGGTCTCACCAATCGTGTCGCGGATGCGTGCCATGCTCTGGTTGAGTCCGTCACCATGAAGGTGCGGCTGATCGAGGATCTTCTTTCCGAGGCCAAAGAAGAGCAGATGGTTCACCTTGCTGAAGACTCCGTTCCATGCGGTGTCCTTGTACATGCCGTAGCGGAACGGAAAGCCTCGAAGCCCGATGATCGTCCCTGGCATTGGTGTGGAATGCGATAGCAGTAGTTTTACATCTGCGCAGAATCTACCAGCTCGGAGGACATTGTGAGTAAGCCTTGTTGCACAGCCGTAGCAAGTAAAGGCGAAGTCACGATCGCAGATACCCTCGCCTGATGCAAGCATCGCATCAACGTTGTCGGCAAGACTTCTGGCAGGCTCTCGCTCGTCCACAGAGTACTCGCAACAGGTAGTCCACGGGACTTCGAGACGCATCTGACAATTGGGGCACTGCACTCGTTTGGAATTCAGATCGAGCAGGTTGTCCCACTACGATGACAAAGTATAAGTCAGTGACGTGGTGGAGAGCACAAGTATGTTAACACTTACGTAGTGCCCGGTCGACCGGTTAAAAGATCCCTCTGCAACAGGACCAGCTTCAAAAGCGAACGTCGAAGGGTTGATGCATTCGGCCACCGCGCTCCAAGGCATCTTCGTGTACCACAGCGCCATCCAACCGAGCCTCACGCAGTCCTCGAGGTACGCTCTGGGGTTCAGCATGTAGGCATGCCACACCATAAGCACATCAACCGGCGGCATGTTGGATCTGTCGATGGGTGGCATTTGATGCTGCACATGGGCCGACTCCATGACAATATGTCCACTCCTGCCGCTCTCTTCGAGCTCGGCCATTGTCGGCATTGTAGTAGCGGGAACAGCGGTGGAAACCCAGGCATGGAACCTATCGACTGCGCGCGAGACGTAGATGGCCCAGCGCTTCTCGGCGAGCCGAGGGAGGAACTCATCGGCGCCGTCGCCGTTCCCAAGTCCAAATGTTCGGGCGATGTCAACGACCTTGGCATTATCGATGCCGAAGATGCCATCGGTGGTTGCGATGGTTTGCTTCAGACGGTAGAAACACTCCAATGTCTTGAGATGTGCGATTGTTTCGTTCACTTGCGGGATCTCCAGAGATGGTTCGTCGGAGATGCTCAGACTGGCGAACCCAGCTGTGTAGTCAGGTGGTAGGGCATCCCCATCAGCAGTGTAATCTGGTGGTGATACTTGGGATTCGCTATACTCGGGGACTGGATCTGAGGATGGTCCATGGTTTTGGTTTGCTGCTTCATCGGCTTTGGCTTCTTGCTCTTTGCTCGAGCGTGCGAAGATACCCGAGAGTCTGCTAGGCATCTTGTAGAAAGTGACAGGAAAACAGGATCGTGCAACAAGCAAGTGTAAAGCAAGGATTACAAGCAAAATGAAGACATACTTAACCAATCCATCAGCTTGCGCCCGGAGAAAGGCTCACCGAAGGAGGCCACCACTAGCCTCGTCACTGCACCAGAGGGATCGCAGGATTGCACAGCCCTGCGTAGCTATTCGCCATGGTGTGACATGATGGTTTGTCGGTATTGGCTGCAACGAGCTGGCCGACCAAGGGACGAGGCTGTGGTCCGACGGCTTCCGCGCTAGAAGCTTGAAGCGAAGATCGAAGGATCTGGTGAAAGCTTGGCTTCGGCGAATCTGCGTGTCGCATACGAACAGTGGATCGAACTCACGACTCGCATCTTACCATTCCGTTTGATGATAGAAATGCCGATTGTTCCGGAGTAAAGTCATGTAGGTGCGCTGGCTGATCAAGGACACGGTGACTGCTGCGACGACCCGGTTCTAAGGCATCTGTCAGGCAAAGCTACGTGTGAAGTACAGATTGCACAGCCCCCAGCTTTTTGGGGGGTAAGAAGCTGAAGGGTCACAAGACGATTGCAAATCTAGCGAGATGGCTTGATGGCGTTCGGGGTGCATACGGGCTGGAGACTCGGGACGTGTAGCCAGCTAATCCCATTGATTGACCACTGGACACTTATCTGCTGATGACATTTGCCGAGTGACATACTGGCGTGTAGGATTCTCGCGGCGAGAAAGGTGACCTTGAGACTATCCGAACAATGCATCAATTCCACGCCATTCTGCAAGGGTTGTCGAACCGATAGATTCGGGTGCAGCCAATCTCCGCACGCAAGACCCAGATCCTGCGCGTCAAATAATGGTGGTTTCTTGACCACGTGGCGCTTCTCGTAGACTTTTTAAGGTGCATGTGCAGAGTTACTGTCGCATGATGCTTCGCTGTCAATAATAGCGCAGTCGTGAATGTATAGGGAACAGGATCTGATCGATTTGAACTGCTTCGATGGCTTGTAGGAAGCGCCACGTTGCTGCCCGTGCAGTGCATCTGCGCTTCGTGGAAGATTCGTTCGCTTATATTAACGGTTTTCCAGTGATCGAGTGCTCTCATGTTGCCATGAGCGTTGCATTGTGGTTGCCTGTGGCCTCGCTACTTGACCGGTGTACTTTCTTGGCTGCTTCTTCTTACATCTTGCCTAGGCGGACTTCATCTCGTGCTCCATGAGCTCTGTACATGCCGCACGTGGTGGATGCTCTATCGTTGCGTCGTTGGATACCTCTATCTGTGCCGTACTCGACGCTTAGAGCTGCTTGCCCATGAACTTTCGCTTCTGGAAGCTCAGCCACCACTGTGATAGAGAATTAGCACCTCCACTGCACACCGGTCATCCCTCTGTTGCATGCGCTTACCTTGCTCGGCTGCCCTGATTGATCTGCGTAAACTCTGTTCAAGAGTCTCGCCGCAAGCTCCTGCCTCATCTGCATGATGTACTGCCTCAGAACCTCCGCCTCATTTCTGTCCCTTGGTGCCTCATATGCCTGGTTCAGCGGGAAGCCGGCATCACCGGGAATAGCGAAGTTCGTGTCGAGCGAGACGTTGAAGACGCTCTTCTCGGCCTCCCTCCTCGACATGCCAGGCTTGATTTTTGACAGAGCTTCGCTGACGAACAGAATGCCATAGATCAATACGCGGTCGGCTGGCCCTTTGATTTCGAAGTTGCGGAAGAAGGTGTTTGCGCGGAAAAGGGAGAGGACCTCGTCGAGCGGGTCGTAGGACTCTGAAGAAGGGTCGACATCGAGTTCGGATATGTCGGAGGGCAGGGCAGAGAGCTGTTGTGCAGGTCCTCGTGTTTTGGTGCGCAGTGGGAGGATAGCAAAGTTGCCAATGAGCTGCTGATTGGGCTCGTCGAGGAAGATGGAGTGGTAGGCCGGCATGTTTGTGATGTTGGGAATGGAGTTCTGTAGTCGTGAGAGTGCCCCGTTCGAGTGCCGGTGAAACTGTTTATACAATGGATCGTGAAAGGGTTCCAGATGTCGCTGCTGTCGTTGTGGGGTACATTCGATGTGCCAGCCTGGCTTCGTCATGCCAGCGACCAAGTTTCGCCGGAGATCTTCCGATACAGTACCGCGGGCGCGGTCGCGTCTCAAATCGCGTGCTTTTGAGCCAGCCTGGACGTTGAAAGTGGCTTCGATCACTCAAGCGAACAACACACTCAATCGATCTTGCCATACCTACCGCCATCATGTCCGACTACGAGGATGACATGGACGTCGACGTCCCGAAAGAAGACATCGCAGTGCAATTCTCCTCTTCCAATACCGGCAACAAGGGAAAACGCAGTGCCGCCAACCTGCCTGTAGAGATCGAGGATAACCTGCCTTGGGTGGAAAAATACCGACCAAACTCGCTTGCCGATGTCAGTGGCCACCAGGATATCCTCGCTACGATCAACAAATTCGTCGATGCAAATCGTCTCCCACATCTTCTGCTATACGGCCCTCCCGGCACCGGCAAAACATCCACAGTCCTGGCCCTGGCACGAAAGATCTATGGCAACAAGAACATGCGACAGATGGTCCTGGAGCTGAACGCATCCGATGACAGAGGTATCGATGTGGTGAGAGAGCAGATCAAGACGTTTTCGTCGACTAAGCAGATCTTCGCTGGCAGCTTCGATAAGAGCAACCAGGACAACATCGCCAGTTTCAAGCTCATCATCCTTGATGAAGCCGATGCTATGACTTCGACCGCTCAGATGGCATTGAGGCGGATCATGGAGAAATACACCGCCAACACCAGATTCTGTGTCATTGCCAACTACACTCACAAGCTCAGCCCTGCACTCTTGTCCCGATGCACAAGATTCCGCTTTTCGCCGTTGAAAGAGAAAGATATTAGAGTCCTGGTAGACAAGGTTATCGTGGAAGAAGCCGTCAACATCGCACCCGATGCCGTGGACAGCCTTGTCACGCTTTCCAAGGGCGACATGAGACGTGCATTGAACGTTCTCCAAGCATGTCACGCAAGCAGCACACCTCTTCACGTCCCAGGAGAGCCACTGAAGGAAGACAAGGACATTGTGCGTGATCTGATCACACAAGAGACCATCTACGACTGTATTGCCGCACCACACCCTGGCGACATTGCAACGATCGCGCAGACGCTCCTCACAACATCAAACATCGGCTCCTGCCTCAACACTATCAACACATTGAAGAAGACTAAAGGTCTAGCTTTGGCTGACATCCTGACCGCATTGGGCGATCACCTTGCGGAAGTGGATGTCCCTGCACAGACTCGCGTCGCATGGCTTGAAGGTCTCGCAGAAATCGAGTACAGGCTCAGCGGAGGTGGCAGTGAAAGTCTACAGACCGGCGGATTGGTAGGCGTTGTCAGAAATGGTGTTGGTATGATGGAGAAGGCCAGGGCTTAGGCTCGCCAAAATGGTTAGTCTCGCGCTTTGCGATTGAGGGGAATTTGCTTGGTTCAGCGAGGAGTTTGGCGTTGTGCTACACAGTTTAGCAACACTCGGTATGACTTCAGCGTTTGGGAGCCCGCACAATTTGTTCCACGCAGTGCGGAGCTCTATCCAGACTATTCGTCCACCAAAGGAATGATTCACTGCCTACACATGGAGTCCAGGTGGTAACCGAGCTTAACGTGTTAGCTCCGGGTTTAGAGTTATGTTCTCCAACTACTAGTACCATGCTTCCTCGGCTGGTGTCGAGTGGAGATGAACAATTAACACTTACAAGATCAACGATCAACCCTTTCAAACCCGAGTATCAACGCTTTCACAATCAACGATCAGGACTTGGAAAATCCTAAGAACGACCCCAACTCTTACACTCACACTCATACGCGAATCTAGTAACACCGCTCGTTCAAGCACCCATCTCACGACACTCCCAAACTGAGGGCGGCCTGGTCGACGGCCTTGGTCATGTTCAACTCAGTGCAGCTACCGGCAAAATCAGTACGCAGGTTGGCGACAGTCTGCCAGAGGACGGCAAGATCATCTTGGAGAGAGCGCTCAACCTTGTCGAGGGGCTACTCAGTGGCGCTACGGAGGCCGACTCTGCAAGCTCTTCCTGCAGCAACACTGGATAGGCGAATGAGAATGTCTTCTACCTCCTCAATGGCATCGCAGTGGCCGGGTTTGACGCCAGAAATCGTCTTGAAAGGCTCGGAATTCGCCTCTTTGAAAGATAGCGTGATCATCGTTACCGGTAAGTGTCGCATCCGATATACCATCAAACCGAAACCACAGCCGCTCAATCAAACACAGGTGGATCCTCCGGCATAGGCCTCGCCAACGTAAACTTCCTCCTCGAACACGGCGCGCACGTCGTGAACGGCGACCTCAACCCCGGCTCCCTCGCCCACCAAAACCTCACCTTCCACCGCACCGACGTAACCTCCTGGCCCGACCTGATCTCCCTCTTCAAACAAGCCAAATCAACCAGCCCCTCCGGCAAAATCAACCACGTCTTCGCAAACGCAGGCATCACCTCCCACGCAAACTACCTGTCCGAAGCCCTCGACTCCAACGGCGACCTGCTCGAACCAACGTCCAAAACCCTGGACATCAACCTCAAGGCCTGCATAAACACCTGCACGCTCGCAATCCACCACCTGCGCTCCCAACCCGAGGGCGGCAGCATCGTCGCAACGGCTTCGGCCTCGGCCTACCAGCCCCTCTGCGTGGCAGACTACACGGCCTCCAAACACGGCGTCCTCGGCTTCATGCGCGGCATAAACTCGAGCATCGCGCAAGCGGGCCTGCCGATCCGCATCAACGCCATCGCGCCGAGCTGGACCGTCAGCCGGATCCTAGATACGCACGAGATGTTTGAGGAGGTCGGCGGGCTGGTACAGCCGGCTAGCGCGGTGGCGCCTTCGGTCGCGTTGTTGATGGCTGATGAGGGCAGGAACGGGCAGTTGATCTTCTCCGAGCGGGGGAGGTATTGGGAGATCGAGGAGGGGATTTTGAAGCCCGCTTGGTTGCAAGTTAGGACGCCGGGGGCGCAGGCGCTGGATGAGACGTTGGGGTTGGTGATGAAGTTGGCGGAGGAGAGGGGCGTGGATGTTACTGCGCAGTAGGTTTGGGGGTGGGGATAGGATGGGCTTTTGACGTTGTCTTGGTTTGGGTAGTTGTTGGTTTTCGGTGTGTTTTTGATCCTATTCTGTTTGTATGTTGTTCTGTATGTTGAATCTGGAACCCTTCGGAAGATCAACCGTCTCCAACCATGCGCATCGATGTTGATATAGCGTCGCTAGTCGGACGGATCGGTTTCCCTAATAAACAATCGTAAGTTCTCTATATCTCCTACTATGTAGTCGAGCTAGAACAACTCCTGCTCAATCGTTTTATCACACACAGGGTTAGGGTTGGGGTGTCTGATCAAACTACGAAAATCACATGAATAGGCATCACGGATGTTCCCATCAACTAAAAAGAAATTCGAATGTACGCATGCACCTCTTGTTGGTTTTTAAGTTATTGAACAGTTTCATCAATCGATCGTAGTTCATCTTGACTCGATCATCGCCGCAACAACGAGACGAAAGCTGTTGATTCACCGCTGGGCAGGACACGCAAGTGACTTTCCAGATACTTCGAGATTCCCGGGCAATTACTATATCCAGAATCGATTGGAGAGCACCAGTCGAAGATCTACAGTTCACTGGTCATTTACCATTATTCAGATCCGCCCATTCGGCCGAAAACTATCATGTTGACCAGGTCAGCGATGTTATGGCAGGGTTAGAGTTGGGGTTATCCGTTGGAGATATCCATCAACATGTCAAATACCTTGGTTTCATGATGCTGCTGCTGCAGTACGATCCATTATGACACCAAGCATGCGCTTGGCTCCCGTAGAAGGCATATAACCGAAATGCAATACCAAAAGTCTATAAATACTGTTCCAAACAGATCGCACCGTCGTCTATTCATCATCTTAACCATGATAATAACCATACCGTACTCAAATCTCACTCGAAAATCACCACTCGGTATCTTCTACTCACGCGACCATCACTATGGCGGCTCCAGATCGTCGTCCTCATTGTCACGATGGCCCCATGCAGGCTTTCCCCAACCTCCCCAGTGCGCCCACGGCGGCCCACTATTCTTCCACCACGAGCCCGCCGAAGGAGGACCATGGTGATCCCCTTGACCACCAACGTAGCCTCCACCTCCGTGCGCCCAAGGAAGACGGCCTCCCGTCCAGGGCGCATCTGTCGGCTCGCCGGCAGCTTCGGACGAGGTAGGTGCTGAACTCGGCTTAACGACCGAACCGTAGCTTGGAAGGGCCCCAGTCGGAGACGGGTACCTGCTGCTAGGGACGGGTTGAACAGCCGGCCCAGTCGGAAGGAGCACGCTCGTGGTGAACGTCAGGCCAGTTGCAATTAATGTCGGCCTGGTAGCCGGAGCGGAACTAGCCTCCGGGTATCTAGACATGTTCTGCCACGACGGCCCAGTTGAGAGCGGAGGCAGTGGCCCAGAAGGCGTTGATGTGTTCGAGTAGGGAGGCTCCTGCGGGAGAGCCGCTCGGACGAAAGCCATGTGGTCGGGGTCGACGACCATCCCGACGAAGTCGCCGAGAGCTAGCACGCACTCCTCGGTCGACCACGAGGCGCCGAAGCAGGTTGAGTTGCGTTCGTCGCAGCGTGACATGCAGTATGCTGCCGGGGTGGGCTCGCCAAATGCGAAGTCGAGCGTGGCGTCCAGGCTATAGCCGCAGAACACGGTGTATGTTACGTTGTGGTTGTCTACCAGGGTTTGATTATCGCAGGCAGGACATGTGGGGTTTAAGATGGAGCAAGTGCCATTCGTCGGTAGAGTTGTGTTTACTTGTACAGATGTGCTCATCGGCAGAGAGGTGCCCATCGGTAGAGTTGTGTTTGTCGGATACGTGGCATTTGGTAAGGTGAAATTGGTATATATCGGCTTGGGAAGATTCAGTGTCGGAGCCCCAGATGCTGTTGGATAGGAGGATAGGTAGGCTGTCGGGTAGGCTGTGGCATTTGGATAAGTGACGTTTATGGGACTCAGCAGGGGTACAGGTGGAATATCAGAGACGTTTGGGTAGGCCGTCGGGTAAGGCTTGAGGGTGAAAGATGCACTAGAGAAGGACTTTGATTCGATCGGGTTTGATACATTGGTGTTGGTGCTGTTGGAAGTTTCCATAGAGACGTATGGTACTCGGACGAAAGCGATGTCGCTAGCGGTGGAGGATTCCACTTTGTAGGTCGTGCCAACGACGAGCGAGCAAGTTCCATCAATCGATTGGGTAGTTCCCACGCAATCAGGCGTGCTTTCGCAAATGACAAGGCATTGATCAGGCGTAATGTAAGCTGGCTGCTCGACCACGGTGTCCGATGACAGGGTCGCGTCGCATTCGACGGTGTAAAACGACATAGTATCGACACTGACTATTTCGCCATCGCATGCAGGACAGGTGACCTGACCGATCTCGCATACTGCGGGAGTGGGCGTGGACGATGCGTAGGCGGTCACTGTGACCGTGCCTACATTATCGTCAACGGCACCAGTTCCAGATGGTGCAATGCTTGTGTCTTCGTAAGGGGCGGGCGCGATGATGATGAAGGCAGACTCTTCAGCAGGTGATGTCTCGGTCGTGTAAGATGTAGCTGTGTAAGCGACTGGAACGACGGTGATCGTGGATCTTATCGTGGTGACTGGGCGGTCGTCTGCATCGCTGACGCTCTGCGCTTGGACGAGCAGAGGGAAGAAGATCGATAGGCAAAAGCCAAAGATCGGCAATGGCGACAACATGATGATGGTAATGACTGGTGGTATGCCAATGCTCGATTCGAGGCACCCGAGCCATTATATCAAGGTTGGTCGAGAACACTCATTGCATCATATCTGTAAACGAGATGAGACATGTTGAGAAGACTGGAATGCGGGAGGGTGAGGGAAATGAGAGGGCCAGCCGAATGGGAGCAATCCTGTGCAGTTGAGTACGAACAAGCAAGGTCAGGAATGGCACGAGGCGTAGACACACATGGCCATGAACCCATTAAGGGCGCAGTTCGGGCCAGAGTGAGCATTCTTGTGAGACGCGAGAGACTCATTTGGTCACGACGCTTCAACCAGGCGGTAGCACGGCAGTCCTTTGATCACGACAAAATCGTCGAGTGGGAGTCTGATTCTCTTGTCTGATGGGAATGAAAGCAATACGTGCATTTATCCAATTCCACAATAGGTCTCCGGAGTGTATGCAAGACCGAGAAGCGGTCCAGCAGGCTTCCTTCTGGGCAGCACAGAGGGAGGAGTGGACCTGTGGAATGATTCTGTGTTCTCGTTTAGCAGGCCGTTACCAGTAGATGCACATATACTCCCGTAGACAGGGAGTATTCCTCTGATGGTATGTGGAGGTGAAGCTCTGCAGGCTGACATGAGAGGTAGAGTCTAGACGAAGATAGATGCCCAAAAACTTGGCGCCTCCCGAGCTCATCTCCCGCCGACGACAAGCCGCCGTCTGCCGTCCGTCCATACACGAGCACGCTGTGCGCCGTCAGGAGGAGCAGTTGTGCTACAGGGCAGCAAATATACCGAGAGCCCCCGTGAAGACCGCCGAACATTCTACCTGCATCCTACACCATTCACTGACTCCGACGGCACATCATCTCCTGGCCGCCAACTTCACCCGCCTCGGACACCACCACCCCGGCGCACAATACACCCGCGCATTGCTAGGACCATGGATACCTTCAACCGAGTGACGGGCCACCAAGAGATTGGTGAGTCGGCACCCTCACGACCAGCCAACTTCCCCGAACCTCCGCCTATACCAGAAACCGAACACCAGCTCTCGCACCGCGCATCCCGCGCCTCACTACCACTGAACCGCCAACGCTCATACCGCTCAATACGCTCCTCAAAAACAAACCGCGCGCAGGACAACAACGGCACGGCGAGCGAACCCGCCGGCTCTTCCACGCGCAGATCTGGCGAGACAGGCTTCACCGACGGCTCCGAAGACGACTTCGAATGGGGACCCAGTCACCCATGCTTCCCACACCCGAACCCACATTGCAGCCCCGACAGCCAAGAAGCAAAACACACCCGAGTGATAAGAGTGCGAAGGGACTGGCTGGCGACCGGAGATCTCTACCCATCATACGCCAACCTGTACCCTGAAATCCTCGATCCCGTAGTTTCAGAGAGCGATTTCCGCTTCTTGATCTCCAATCTCAACACTCGCGTCGAAGCAGCTTTCAACGCATTCACCTTCCGCGCTTTCCTCGATTTCTTCCTCGGGGTGCTCACGGGTTTCATCTGGGACGATCTTGGTATTTCTGCGGCAAAGACTGGACAGAAGAGTCTGGAGCAATTCGTCGACAACTGGAATGCGCAGAAAGCGAGGGAGGGCCTTGAAGTGCGGCTTGTCCAACCGAGGACCACAGGCTTCACGGCTTTGGACTTTATCATTCCGGATCCGGGGATTGACGTTGTGCCTGACGATGATATGACCCATGTAGGCTAGAAGCGTGTCAGATTCGCGGTGGACCAGCCAACGC
>Ga0265797_10002210_pt1 | contig 33114 bp, 38 predicted proteins | sample P2T30metagenome_FD_192433 | JGI IMG/M metagenome (GOLD analysis project Ga0265797, IMG submission 192433) | Plant litter microbial communities from East Loma Ridge, Irvine, California - P2 T30 | ecosystem: Environmental > Terrestrial > Plant litter > Unclassified | place: USA: California... | reverse complement strand
CAAAGAGTACAAGGCCAAAATCATACACGCCAAACTAATCAAGGGCACCTATGGATCCCCTGCTCCAATCTCTTGCGAGTCCTGCACTCTCAAGAACGTAACTTGCCGTATCTACCAACCAAGTCTCAATTCCGCACGCGCAATGCCAGGATCCTGTGGGGAGTGTAGACTGCGCAGCAACACCTGCGTCATGAACGGCAAGAAGCATCGTAAAGCGGCAAAGAAAAGAAAGCCTACCGAGCAAGCAGAACATATGTTGGATGGACCGCCCTCCAAGATACTACGACGTGGTATTGGCGGTACGCCTACGGGAAACGCAGATCACTGTCCCATCGTCACTTGCTCTAGGCGATCGGAGCCCTTTACAAACAAGGCTAATTTCTTGCGACACGTTCGTGTTGCTCATCCAGATTACGCTATCACTCGATTGACGGGCGAAAAGTCTGTTGACGATGCTTTATCGCCTCATTCGGTTCGTGGGAACTCCGGCAGTTTCACCTGCCCCGTCAACTCATTATGCCTGCCCATCACTCGCGCAGACAATCTTCGCCGTCATGTCCGAGCAAAGCACCCCGAATCTATCCACACGCAAGTATTGGAGGCCTTTGCGCAGAAGACTAGAATCATCTTACCAAATCCGCCGTCGAGCGCGGAATATACTGTGAATTTCGACAAAGCCACATCCGAAAACGTACCGCCAGGCTCCTTTGGCCATCGCCACACCAGTCAGTGGAACTCCGCAAATACGTACATCAAGACCAGGCTCGCACATGCGAAGTTGATTCACGGCAAATATGGTATAATAGCACCAGAAGGCTGCAGCAATTGCAAGAAGCGAGGCACTACATGCATGGTTTATCATCCGCTCCTTGATGGCGACGGGAGGGCGCTCGGAAGTTATTGCGGAGAATGTCGTGATCGCAGCGTCAAATGTGAGATAGGCTCACATCCTTTCTCGAAGGTTATGGCACCTGCAGACAGTCTTAGGCACGGCGATGAAGATGGGGCCCAAGCAGACACAATCGCCGCAAGGGTGGAAACAGGTGAAGACACCTCGGACCACATTCTTACGAGGGAGGACGCACCAAACGATGCCCAACCGACCATGAAGCAGGAAGCAGCGGAAGAACATCAGCCATCAGCAGCGCTTAAGTATCAATACAACGACAAGGACTCTGTCATTGACGATCAGGACTCCCAGTCGCCAATGGACTTGGTCAACGACGCGGAGGAAGGCCTGATTGGCAATGACGATGAACCAAGCCCAGGCACTGCCTCTGGTAGACAAGAATCGCCCACGGAACCTGCGTTCTATCAATATTCGAAGTATATGGATCAGCACGATGGAGTCGTCCAAGACTGGGCTGGCAGCATCGATTTGTTCTTGACTTGATCGCTAGCATGACCCAGGAGGTTACAGAGGCCCACAGAATCAATTCTACATGCTTTATGCATTTGACATGGTTGTACACATAGATTTGCTGCTACTCTACCTCCTGTATACCTGCAGTATGCTTTGCTTTGAACAATAAGCCCCGCTTCATTAGAGCGGCAGACAAGCTGTGTTCTATCCTTCTGCCCATGTACATAACTTTTTATGTACAATATCAGAGGCCATCACGTCATTGTCCGTTTCAATTCAGCATCTCTCAGAACGGCACGCTCGTATTCAACCTTGGTCTGTCCCGTCACACTTGAGCACTGCCCCAGATACAAGACCGCCAGTTCCGATGCGCCACATTGAAGTCCATCATAAGTGGCATTGACCAGAGCTTGGCCAGCCAATTATAGCTTCATAGCGTAGACGGCAATCCCTTGCCAAGGTCGCTTGATAGAGCTCCGCCAATCATGCGAGAGACAAGTTTAGGTGCCTTGGAAGTAGGTACGCCTAATGAAAGACTGTCGCCAAATCACGATGCCTACGGTTATGTCGGCCCAGGAAATCCCATAGGTATGTAAAGGGCGACAGCCTCACGTTTCGAGCTTCAGTATGAGCTTCCACAAGACTACAATCATGCTTTCCATACTCCCAACCCTTCTCCTTGCGGGCTCTGCCGCCGCGCAAATCACAACGTCCTTCGCGATTCCCGAGTCAAACTTCGGCACCGACAAGATCGGCTTCTATGGCTCTGTCGTGAGCATGGTCGACGGCCACACCGCAATGGTGATCCAATTCGACAACGGCACAAACACACAAGGTCTGGGCCGTATGCCCCCACAACTCTACACACTCGGACCCACGTACTTTGGCTTCTCGCAGGACATCAGTGCGCCTCCAAACTCACTGGACCGCACCAATGGCAGCGCGTCTGATAACGACGACACTTCGTACACATATGCGTGTGAGTGGCCCGAGACGCCAGCCAACGCGTCTCTGGCATGCTCGGTTTCGTACGGACCTGTTATCGGGCGGAATGTACAGTGCCAGAGCCGCACGCAAGCTTCAAGTACCGCTCTCACGACATTCACGTACACGTACAGCGGACGACTATCGTACTCTGCTGGCGTGGAGACTGTTACGCGCGCCATCGTTCTTGCGCCTCAGACGCATAGTCGTCCCGACTTTTGCTCGCAACGGAGGGGCACCGGTGATGCCTCGTCGTCTTACCCTGGGTGGTCGTTTACCACGTCTCTGGCGAGAAGTCAGATTGCTACATACCAGGTTGTTATTACTGCGGGACAGGAGAAGCTGAGCGCGACGCAGGGTGCGAGCGCGAGTAGTTCTGTAGCGACGCCGACTGGGGGTGCTGCTGAGTCTGGGTCGACGGGTGCTGCGGTGCCGATGAAGACGGCTGGGCCGATGGTTATGGGGTTGGGCGCTGCGGCGGCTGTTTTCTTGTAGTTGAAGAAGATGTATTTTTAGCTCAAGAACACATATCAAATGCACCGTTGATGTAGACATTGAGTACATGAGCACTTTGTTTGGATCTCACATAATCGTGATGATGAGAGCTTTGGTTGACAAGAGACTCTCATTTCCACATCGAACATCTGCACGGACCATAATTGTATCGCTCAGCCTTGCGAGCTCGCTCAACACCAGCTCCCTCCAGCACTCCTACATCCTCCATAAAGACAGCTGAAACGAGCAATCGCACACCATGGCTTCAACAATAATGTCCCTTTTACCCCAAACGCCCGGTCTTCTTCCACAATGGCTGCTCCTGGTTCGTGTCCATCTCTCGCAATGAGTAGGCAACAAATGCTGACAACCCCAACCAGACCTCCTTAATCTCAGTCGGCAACTCCGTCCAAGCCTACACAACATTGAAGTTCACGTCGCGCGTCTACAACCCTTCGCCCATCGACCCGCCGCCTATCACACCAAAGCACGTCACAGCGCTGTCGAGCCGCACATTTGGTACATGGACGTTTCTGGCTGCGATCATAAGGCTGTACGCAGCTTATAACATCACGAATGCGGCGGTGTAAGTACAGCACAATACTGGACCGAATCTGGGCTAATGTGTGGTGCAGATATCAATTGGCGATCTGGGTGTACTTCGTTGCTTTTGCGCACTTCTCGTCGGAGTGGATGGTGTTTAAGACGGCAAGGTGGGGACTGCCAATTGCGGGACCGATGATTATAAGTTCTGGGTCGCTGGTGTGGTTGTTCATGCAGTGGAGTGCATATGTCGAGTGAGCTGGGGATATGAATGGGTGATGATGTGCAATGGCAATAGTATAACAGTGTGCGTGAAGTCTGTTGTTATATTCCATACAGACTGATGACACTCACATCACTCATGAGCATGCGAACGTGGTGTACTTTTGACCTGCCTCAGTGGCTTTTTGACCTCCCGAGGGCTTTCATTGATCGTAGCTGGAAAACATACATGGCCCATGGGACTCCGAATTCCTCAACCCAGATGCCGGGTTTTGACCATATCGAAAACCGTTCGCACTTGTCCGTGACCACGCTTCTCAGCTTTCCTCATCATGAACCGTTACTCCATACCACGCGCTTAGAACTTGGAGAACTGCTTGGCAGCCTTGCCGCTTCGGGGGAGGACACGGAGGACGTTGAAGCGGACGGTCTTGGAGAGGGGCCTGCACTGGCCGACGACGACCTGGTCACCAGGCTCGACACGGAAAGCGGGCGAGACGTGGGCGGCGAGGTTCTTGTGGCGCTTCTCGTAACGAGAGTACTTGGGGATGAAGTGGAGGTATTCGCGACGGATAATCAGGGTGCCTGTGATGTTTTAGTATGTTGCGAAGGCCAATCTCGACATCTCCACATCCGCTCTCGTGCGCGAAGTCGAGGGCTCGGAGTGTGACGTACGGTGCATCTTGGTGGACATGACGGTACCGGTGAGGATACGGCCACGGATGGAGACCATGCCGGTGAATGGGCACTTCTTGTCGATGTAGGTACCCTCAATAGCGTTCTTGGGCGTGCGGAAGCCCAGGCCAACGTCCTTGTACCATCTCCTGGCGCGAGTGTTCTTGCGCGGTCCGCCGACCTTGTGGTTGAGGAAGATGTGAGGCTATCGCGGGCTGTTAGTCTCGAGTGCTTCTATGGTCGCGGTGGGTGGACAAGCAGTACCTGCTTCTGGTAGGCGCGCTCCGACTGGACACTATATCGCAATCAGCACTGTTCGGTCTCTTCGGTGTGTTCGAGTAACGTACGTGAGCTCGGTAGCCATGGTTGCGGTCGTGTGAGTTGTCGATGAGATCTGCTTCACACGAAATTCAGTCTGCAGTGCTGGACTCGCTTAGCGACGCTAGCTGGAAGGTGCGGCCCCGGAGCGGAATATCTATATCAGCGGCTCTAGCGCATTTAGCACAGCCAATCGGCGGCTCGGTCAGCAAACATGCCTGGATCTCCAAGAAGTCAGACCCTCTTACGAAGTACATTTGGTTGAGGAGGGCACGTTGATGCTTCCGTAGGAGGTCGCTTTTTCTTTGCAACCATCCTACGCTCCAACCATGTCGAGCATCACAGAAGCATTCGGCGTCCGCATCAACGCCGACAACAGCCTTGTCCAGGCTGCTGTGTATGGCTTCTTGCTTGTTGGCATCGCAGCTTTCGCAGCGCCCATCATCAGCACCGTCCGAGTCCTGTTGAGTTTGTTTGTGCTTCCTGGCAAATCCGTATGTTGAACACCACCCTCTACCACAGACAGTGTGTCGAGACATGTACTAACAAACCTCCAGCTCAGCAGCTACGGACCTCGCGGCACCTGGGCTCTCATCACCGGTGCCTCTGATGGCATTGGCAAGGAATTTGCTCTCTCTCTCGCCGCCAAAGGCTACAATCTCATCCTCGTATCTCGAACTCAGTCCAAGCTCGACTCCCTCGCCGCCGACATCTCGTCCAAGTATGGACCCAAGATCTCGACCAAGACACTCGCAATGGACTTTGCGTTGAACAAGGACGCGGACTACAGCAGCTTGAAGAAGCTGGCCGACGGACTGGATATCAGCATCTTGATCAACAACGTGGGATTGAGCCACAGCATTCCAGTGCCCTTCGCCGAGACACCAAAGCAGGAGATGAACGACATCATCATGATCAATTGCATGGCTACCCTACGCGTCACCCAACTGCTCACGCCAGGAATGATCTCTCGCAAGCGTGGTCTCATTCTTACCATGGCATCATTCGGTGGCTTCTTCCCCACTCCTCTGCTCGCAACATACTCTGGCAGCAAGGCATTCCTCCAGCAATGGTCATCAGCTCTTGGCTCTGAACTCGAGCCCCATGGCGTACACGTCCAGTGCGTTCAGTCTCACCTCATCACTACCGCAATGTCAAAGATCCGCAAGCCGTCAGCACTCGTACCCAACCCCAAGCAGTTCGTCAAGGCCACACTTAGCAAGCTCGGTCGATCTGGTGGCGCACAGAATGTTGCCTTTACAAGCACGCCCTACTGGAGTCACGGACTGATGCAGTGGTTTCTTTCGAGGTTTCTGGGCGAGCGCTCGAACATTGTTGTGAAGGTGAACCGGGGTATGCACGAGGACATTCGGCGACGAGCGTTGAGGAAGGCCGAGAGAGATGCGAAGAAGCAGTAGTCGACGACGCTATCTTCGAGCACGTTCACTGGGACGTTGTCACTGAGTGTGACCCCATCGAAACAGTACATCATAATGCATACACCATAGGTAATCGTTTATATACCCAAGCCTATCTCTTCACATCCGTCCACGTCCACTGCATTCTCAAGTTCGGATGCTCTCCTGTGTCATCTTCGTCAATCAGCTCATCTTCATCTTCATCGCCACTTCCGACGCCCTCGCACCTCGTACTGAGGCCACCATCTTTTCCCAGCACCGTTCTCGTGACCTGTACTCGTCCCTCCTCCAATAATCCTCCATGCTGATACCCCGTCAATGGATTTGGTGCGTTCATTGGCATCGAGAAGCTAGCAAAGTCCGTCAGTAGTCTGCCATGGTATGTAGTAGATGGTGTAGGACTTACATGAATCCGCTCCTCTCCATCAACTCCACAATAACCGTCCCTCCACTCGCCGCCACAATGTTCCTCAAGTCCCGTAGAAGATTTGGTCGTGAACCCGGCTCGAGGATCTTGACGGTGTAAATATCCGCCGGCCGCGTGGGTATCCGTGGCATGTACATGCTTCCCTGGTGCTGTACTGGAGTATGGTATTGAGGAGGCGATGAAGAATCGTTCGACCACCAAGTCGGCGAGCGCAGCGAAACTGCGCACCACGCCATATTTGAAGGGCAAACGATTGACAAGGAAGAAGACGTGGCAGGATATTTCCTAGCAATAGCAAATGCGTTCGTTCGTGTAATCTTACTCGTTCGCAATCGCCAATACCAATGCCAATGTAAAACGTCCAGTCAGAAATCAACAATCCGTCCTTCACATTCGTCCAAGGCCCAGTCTTATACGCACATCACGAGCAAAGCGGCGTAGTCGCTGACTCCATCTCATCTCACGCCCTCGCCCTTGCCCATTAAGCGCCCTCCCCATCGCCATTCCGCGACTGAACGAGCCAGTTACAGCTACTCGTGTGCGCCTTGTGTTGGTTTCCCCCCCTGCGAATCGGAGATTTTACAGCCTCGAATTGGTGGGTGCAGCATCGGTGTGTGCTTGGGGGCTTAGGCGGCGCTGCATGTATTCAGTCCATGTAGAGAGTCATTCATGCACGTATGCCTCGAAACAGACGACCAAAAGAAACGGTATTCGCGCCACCTGAATATCCGCATATTTTATTTGGTATATCAAGTCCCAGCGCGATGGTCTCCGAACGAGGTACTAAAACGGGCGCCCGCATCCGCGATTATCGTATCTGCACACCAATCTAGATCTGAAAGAACAAGAAAAGCAACTTCAGTTTTTTGCTCCAGAAGTTTGGTTGGGTTGGCGACATGGCTGTCCCAGCGACGCGGTTCGATCTTCTAAAAACAAAAGCGGTTGTGTAACGTGCGGGAGCGAACGGGGAAGGATGGCGAGAAAGGGCTGGGCTTGGATGCTTGTGCTTGTTTCTTTTGGTGCGTGTCTACATGTTGTTTCTATGGTCATATGCCAGAATCCTTTTATTCAATACTCCTCGCGTGTCGAGTTATGCAATATGACAAAATACCAAATGCTCGTTATTCAAACCGCCCAATGCAAGTCCCGGTGCCGTCAGCCATTACAATGAACAGATAAGTTTTGATTCGTCAAAGAGCTCTTCATGCATCCACCCAATGTGTCCGTCGTGATTCTAGTATGCAATGCGACGCTGTCAGGGATCCAAAGACGACGACGCCATATTAAGACCCGCAAAGTTGGAAAGAGACACAGAGTCCTACAGCTCCGTCTCTTGCACCTTGCTCACTTCTTCCCAGAGCTCGACTGCTCGTTCGGATCTCAGCTACTCGGTGTTAGTTGTTGTCTCTCATGGAATACTTTGGGCGTGTGACTTACCTTGAGTAAATGCATCTCCAACTCCCCGCTTGCAGTGGGCGAGTTGAAGAGCAGCCGGCCGTCCTTTGGCTTCTCGCCGCTTGAGTCGCCGCCGAACACGAGTTGTTTTGTGAGGGCGGCGTTGAGCAAGAGTCGGTGGGTGCCGTCGGCGCGCAGCACGAAGCGCGCCTTTTTGGGCTCCTCAAGGGTGACGTTGAGCTTGAAGGTGCCGACTCCACGCTCTTTCCATCCTTTGGTTGAGCCTTGTCCGGCCATTGTGTAGAGCTTTGCGCGGCCTGTCCATGCTGTCCTTTCGCCTTCTTCGCCGGTTTCATGAGCTGTACTTGAATTAGTGCAGGTCAGAATTGGAGATGCAAAAAGCTTACGTTGCTGTGAGAGTAGTGGTAGGCTCGATTGCCGCTCTTTCTCTGTGGAAACTTTCTCGTCATTGTCGTCTTCACCATCGTCGTCAGAAGACTCAACGTCCTTGTCTTCTCCAGGCGTACCAAAAGCAGTTGCCTTAGTTTTGAGGCCCTTTATTGTGAGGTCTGACGATGGAGATGCGCCGCCAAACGAGCCTAAAGTTGGTTTGTTACCACCTAACGCTCCGAATCCGCCTCCTGATGACGACCCAAATGTGCTGCCGCCGAATGAAGACACTGTAGAGCCGCCGAGAGCACCGAAACCGGTCGCAGGTGTTGCCGAAGCTGATTTGCTTCCACCAAACGAGCTCAATTTGTTGCCGCTGACCGCGCCAAACCCAGTATTTGTAGAAGAGCTCGCAAGACCTCCAAAGCCGGAGGGGCCCTTTGCTAGGCTTCCAAAGCCGGATGCCTTGAATTTGTCGTCTGACGTCTGCGCGGGTGGAGCAGTGTCCTTCGATGCTTGGGGCTTGGGGGACATGGAGGCGAAGGGAGATACTGCAGATGTGTTCGCAAATCCGCTCGTTGCAGGTATCTTGAGACCATCAGAGGCGTGGCCAGATTCAGAGAATGGAGAACCTACCTTGGCTGTGGTGGCCGCCGCCTTGGCCGCAGGTTGGGCTTCGTCCTCATCTCGTGGGCGTTTCGAATCGCGTTCGTCTCCGATTTTCGACACTGGCTTGCCATTTGTGAATGAGTCTTTGGCAGCGTGCTCTACAGGCGTAGCTGCTTCCTCTACCTGGTCGCGTGTGCGCTTGTTCTTCGGGCTCATGTCGTTGTTGGTGCTGGGGACGGCGGCGGTGTCTTTCGACGTGCCTTTCGCAGGGGAAGGCATTGATTCGTCGGCATCGTTTTCTTCGATGGTTGCAACTGCACTCGTCGGCGGCTTCAGAGGTGCACCACTTTCGATGTCTTTGATGTCTCGCGACCTCTTGCGCACGTGGTGCCGCTCCTCCTTCCCATGTTTCTTTTCGGGGTGGTTGTCGCCTTCGACCTCGTCTTCAAAGTCTTCGCGGCTGCGCTTTCGCCGTATGCGCCCTCGGTCTGTGTCTGAATTTGATGCACTCTGCTCGCCCGCCTTTGCGGCTCCATTCGGGGCGTCATTCATCTGCTGGTCGGAGGTTGGCAAGGGGTCCGATGTGGCCTGCGCATCGATCCGCGTCTCTTTCAGCTTGTCCCGCACCGGCTTGCCATCGCTATCGTCACTGCGCGCCGGCGAAGTGGGGGCTGGAACGGTGGCATCCTTTGAAGTCTGCGTGGTGACACGCTCTGTCGTTGCCTCTTGTCGCTCTGCTGAGCCCGCCATGTTGGTGTATTGTGAGTGCTTCCGATCAACGGAGCAGTTGCGTTAGGTTCGTTGATGGTGGGGTTGTGAAGCCTTGGTTTCGCGTGGAGAGGCGGATGACGGGTGGCTGCGTGAGGGCGGATATATGCGCGGTGGTGAGAAGAGAAGTGGCTGGCGTGAAAGGTCTGATCGAGTTGTCACTGCGGCAGGTGAAGGGCGACAATAGCGGGCGCGCTATTGTTGTTCAACGAGGCGTGCGGTGAGCGGACCGAAGCACAGCAACACGGTTTCTGGCGCGGGCAGGTGTGTGTAGAGTTGGAGCTCTTCTTGCAGTTCCTCCGTGTGCTGTCCTTCGTTCGTGTAGGGAAGTGCTCGGCGAGTGTCTGCAAGCTGAGATGCGGTGAAGTCGGTCAAAGCGCTTGGGGCTATTTCGCTATTTCCTTCTGTCCCCACCAATGCGCCGTGTACGCTCGGGAAATTACAGAATCGGTGCACCCACGCGTCGACAGAAGGCCTATGGGGTGAGGAGCGTGTTGTGGGTGGTGAGTGGATGGGACGCTGCAGCGTGTTGGCGCCTCTTGGAGACGGTAATCGAGGTGCGTTGGCAACCATTGGAAGAGAAACCAATGACGATGCGCGCTGCGAAGAGGCTAAACATGGCGCGCATGCTCTCTTGTGCAGCGGCACTATGCACGTCAAATCGCACGTCAGATAACATGTTTGGAACAGAAGAGTTCATGGGTTTCAACACAAGCTGACGATCTTTATTGTGGACAGCATGTCGGTCGCCGAGGGTGTACCTCCAGGCAAAATGGACCCAAACGCCTGGTATCATACAACCTAGTAATGCCGTAGCTACTTGTACACGCCAATGTGATAACGCTAGCTGATGAAGCAGAGACAGCCCAGCGCAATGTAAAAGACAAACAGAGGGTATACTGCGATGCCAACCCGATTCCTGACCACCCCTGAGCCGCCCATGATGCTTACTCCTGCTGCCAGTGACCACGCTATGAGGACGAGGTAGACCGGCACCCTGACGATGATGGGTATGCCAATGGCGCTGAGGAGTGATGCAATGACGAGGGGAAAGAGCGTGTAGCCAATGATGGAGACGGATTGGAAGAAGGCGCTGGAGAGCATTAGCATAGACTCAAGTGTACATGTCGAGTGTGGACACACATGTTACCGCCCAGCAGCTTGATCTGCATCGTCACGACTGCCTCTCCGATCCACACCATGGCAAAGACTCCAGAGAAGACCAAGTCTTTCTGCTTGCCTCCTGCGCTCCACGAGAGGAACAAGCTCAGCAGTAAGCAGAAGATGAGCGGTCCCCACAGGTCCCAGTCCCTCAAGCCCTCGCTCATGCCGCTCTGCAAGATGGCGTCCGCGTCCGGCCATCTACCTGCAAGCTCCCGTAGACTGCCCAAGCCACCGGCTTCACCGCGCTCTGCTGCGCCTATGCCTCCTCCACGCTGCATCATGCCGCCTAGCAGGTATTTGGGGTACAGCACCTGCTTCATCTTCTCCCATATGGCGAGCACATCTCGTGATAGCGTCTCCCATACTGTTTCGTCGATGGTGTTTGTGGGTGCTCGACGATCCTCGCCGGGTATGCTCGACGTGAGATATGATTGTGTGTTTGCACCGCCTGGCCGCGAGGAAATGTTCCCCGTCAATGGCGCGCGGTCCGATGTGCCTTGCAGCGGGTCATCGAGGTCATCAAGGGTTGCTGTGAAGGTAAGCCACTACGCTACTAGACTACACAGACAGACAGGCAGCTATCACGCACCATCATCTGGGTCAATCAGATCGCGCTCTAGCGCATCGTCGTCGTATGGATTTGCCGAAGCCGTTGAGGCGCTCGGCATCATTGCCGCCATAGTGAAAAGCCTGCACGGGCGGAAGGCGGGTTAATTCTCCTTGCGGAAGGTATCGTGGGTTTGCAGGTGAGGCTCTGATGTGGTGTCCTTTCGGCAGCTCAGACAACGAAGGGTGCGGTACTTACTGCGGCTAGTGTTCCGCTGCAATGGCCAGCTGCGATGCTTGTCTGTTTAGCGCCATTTGAACCAACGAACGGCCGTCACACTCACTACTATTTAGCTCGGCCACGCTTCTGTCACTGCCACGCTCTTCAAGTTTGTATCTCCCGGACAAATAGTCTCTCAACCGCCATTCGTGCTAGATATCACTCTCGCTCGACTCTCCATCGATATGGCCGACCCAATCTTGAACGACATCTCCCACAGGCGCTTCAATCTGCTGAGAGGAAGCTGGATACTGGTCTCACCGCACCGCACCAAGCGACCATGGCAGTATGTCTGGACGCATTCTATCACATGGAATGTTACTGACCATTGCAGGGGCAAACAAGAGCAACCATCAAAGACTACTCTTCCCGAGCACGATGATAAGGTAAGAACCATTCTCGTTTGCTCAAAATGGTAAAGGCACTAACCTTGTTCAGTGCTACTTGTGCCCCGGTAACACTCGAGCAGAGGGCCAGCAGAACCCCGACTTCAAGGAGACATTCGTCTTCGTCAACGACTACAGTGCAGTCATTGAAGAGCAGGAAGAGTACCGACCAGATTCAAAAGATGGCTCGCTAGCGTCGCGATTGCTTCGGGCAGAAGCCGTGACCGGCAAATGCTATGTCATCTGCTTCTCGCCGTCTCACAACCTTACACTGGCGGACATGACGGCTGCCCAGATTGTGCCAATCATTGAGACGTGGACGAACATCTATGCTGCTCATCTGGATCCCAAGACGGTACTGGCTAAGATTGCCAATGCCACTTCCATACCGCAACTATCACAGGGACCAATCGACGTACCAAAGGCACAGTACCGGTACATGCAGATCTTCGAGAACAAGGGCGAGGCTATGGGCTGCTCGAACCCGCATCCACACGGTCAGATCTGGACAACAACATCGCTGCCAGAGGAGCCCGGCACAGAACTGCAAGAACTCATCAAGTATCGTCATGAGCAGGGTGGCTCTCACATGCTCGTCGACTACGCTGAGCTAGAATCGAAAGAGAAGACTCGGACTGTCTTCGAGAACGAGGGCTTCTGGGCTGGCGTGCCGTACTGGGGTGTATGGCCTTTCGAGATCCTGCTCACGAGCAAGCAACACAAGCGAGCGCTCGTAGACTTCACCAAAGAGGAGCGCGCACAGTTGGCAGAGTGCATCGCCGAGATCACGAGGCGGTACGACAATCTCTTCGAGACGCAGTTTCCATACAGTAAGTTCATTTTTGAGATCGACTGAGCAGGAGCTAACACATCTCAAAGGCATGGGTATTCACCAAGCGCCCTTGACTGGTACCTCGAATGAGATTGAGTGCAGTCACTTCCACATCCACTTCTACCCACCGCTACTACGGAGTGCGACCATCCGCAAGTGGCAAGTCGGCTACGAGATGCTCGCAGAGCCTCAGCGCGACATCACTCCCGAGCAAGCTGCTGAGCGCCTGCGAGGATGCGGTGGCGAGCTCTACCGCAAGAAGTTGGAGGGCAAACCTCTGACAAACGGTGTGAACGGTGTTAATGGCGTGAATGGTCATCTATGAGCTGTTCTTGGTTGTGTATATGGCAGTACTTTGACATTCACATATTTTCGAGATTCTTGGAGGACGTTTTGCCGTTAGAAGGGACACAGCATTGTTGCATAGAGACGGGGCGAGATACCCAGAGATTTACGTAGAGGGGCATTGCGTTGGATGTATATGCTGTACTTGACAGGCGTTTGAGCGGTGCCTTACACAACCGAATTCAACTTTACCTTACACATGTCATATGCGAACGTTTCTACCTGCCACTTGCCATACTCCACTACACGTGGCAAGCAAGCAATCGCGAGTCCCTCGTGTCTTCCCGACGTCATTCGCACCGACGCATGTGCCCCACTCTGAACTTGATTTGGACCCCGCCATCAACGCTCCTGAAGCTCACAACCAAACAATACAATCCAAACGGCCACATACCTCTCCAGTGAGCTTTCTGAACACCTAGATTGCAGTCTAAAGCTAAATTTTGCCAGATAATCCAAGATGCCGTCCGCCAAATTCACCCAGACATACGAGAAGGTCAGCGCCATGGGCGAGAAGCTCAAGGCTGCCGGAAAGCAGGGACCGAGCAACGATGAGCAGTTGAACGTATGTCTCCAAGTTCTTTTCTCAACTTCCGACTTGCATCGCCGTGCAGACAGGCCAGCAAAGCATTTCAACCTCCAAGATGAAGACTTACCGCTGACCATCATGCTTCTCTAGCTCTACGCATACGCCAAGGTCGCACAAGGCCAGGACTTCTCCGCCGCAAAGAAGCCCGGCATGTTCGATCTGACCGTATGTCGTCTCCCCCTCGAAACACCTCTGCGACCCGATACGACTATACACAATTTGCGTCACCAGATTTGGTAGACAGAGCTGACACATGGACAGGGCAAGGCCAAGTACAACAAGTGGAAGGAGGTTGTCGACGCTGGCACAAGTCAGGCGGACGCTGATGCCAAGTACGTTGAGTTGGGAGAGCAGGTCGTGGCAAAGTACGACAAGTAGGATGGTACCTATCCACATCGAAGAGTGTTCTGTGGCAGAATGAACATGTGCCAGACACAGTGAGGATCGAAATAACATTCTTCATACATACTTTGCTGGCATCAACGAAGAACGTCGATGCAACATGTTCGACTAAGCAGCGTCTTTGACATCTCCGGAACTTGAGTCAGGCAAATGCGACATCTGTGACTTTCCATATGCACCGTCGGTACCGCGCGACGACGCGACTTGCGGGTAGCAACGTCCGGTCCAGATGCAACGCGACGTGGGATACAATGCTCCGCGACCGGCAAAGCTCTCTGGGGCAAGCGTTTTTCTTTCATCGGAGGCTACCGCCCATCACGTGAACGTGCAGCCAATCACAGCCTCGCATTGAGCTTATCAGCAACATGTCGCGTGAAAGCCTTAGCCAACCCCAGCGGCGCCGCCCACAGCACCCGCCTTACCACCTTGTAGCGAACCACTGCCGTGGAGATCTCGCAGTATCTGCGGCGCCTAACGATCCGCGTCGGCCAGCTCCAGCAGAAATCGCCGTTCCTTCATGGTCTTGGACCTCGACTAAGGCTTGGGAGGTGGAAGATTGTGTATCGTGGGTATTGGCAGGGAAGATATGCTGTGCTCCACATCTGCTATATAGACGAGGTAGTGTCTTGTGGTAGTTGCGTTCCATCCCATCGCATATTGTTCGGTACACTACCTATCTGTTTGAGCTGTCAAAGTTCGCCATCTTCGACAGCGACATCTGCAAACGTCACGTCCCCGCAATATCGATCGCAAAACTCGAGCAACATCGAAACGAAGCAAAAAGCATACCATTAATTCTTCGCTAGTGCACGCACTCCATTTCGCGTAGCGAATCTACCACGGCTATCATCTTCAGCGACTGGGTGGTACATCTCCATATCTTTACTTGGCAAGCCGAGTTCAAGCCTTCGACCTCACTTCTCGCCAATCTTATCTGGGATCAGCTGCATCACGCACTCCCTTATCTGGTGTTGAAGATCCCCCAAAACGAAAGAATTTGCCTTCAGGTGCAAGAGAAGAGAGTTCCGATAGAGTGTATTTAGGATCTCTGATATCCGGGACCTGATCGGCCAAGGACTACCTAGTCTTGAGAATCCAGCACAATGGCAGACAGAATCGGACCAGATCATGGGCCTCAGCGCACCTGGGGTGAGAAGTTCAGGCGCTTTGGAAAGGCGTTCACTACCAAGTACGATTCCGCTCCTGAACAACTTCAACATGCAAAAACTCACAATTCCCACAGAGAAGGCCTCATCGGCTCATACGACTATGCCTTTCTCTTCAAGCCCAACCTCCCCTTTATGAAAAAGGAGCGCCGCGCAGCACCATTCTTCGGCCTGCACGACAAAATGCCCGTTTTTCTCGCCCTGCTCCTGGGCTTTCAGCACGCGCTCGCCATGCTGGCAGGTGTCATTACGCCTCCGATTATCCTCGCCAACGCTGCCAATCTCACGCGCGACCAGCAGCGCTATCTGGTGTCTACGTCGCTCGTCGTGTGTGGCATTTTGTCTTCGATCCAAATCACGCGCTTTCACATCTGGCGGACGCCGTATTACGTTGGAACTGGACTTATCTCGGTGGTTGGAACGTCTTGTAAGTGTTATCTAGGATCTTGGGTTAGGTGGAGGCTGAAGTGATACAGTTGCGACTATTCCCGTGGCGACTGGGGCTTTGAGCCAGATGTATGCGACTGGATTCTGTCCTACTTCGCCCACTGGACAGAAATTACCTTGCCCTGATGGATATGGAGCGATTCTGGGGACTGCGGCGTGCTGTGCTCTGCTTGAGATTGCGATGGCGTTTACGTCGCCCCGAGTGCTTAAGAAGATTTTTCCACCTCTGGTTACTGGTCCCACGGTCATGCTCATCGGTGTAAAGCTTGTACAGTCAGGCTTCCAGAATTGGGCTGGAGGTTCTGGTGACTGCAAATCTCGCCCTACAACTGGTCTTTTCCGCCTCTGTCCCAATATCAATGCGCCCCACGCACTCCCTTGGGGCTCAGCGGAGTTCATCGGCCTGGGCTTCAGCGTTTTCGTCACAATCATCATTTGCGAACGCTTTGGCGCCCCGATCATGAAGAGTTGTGCTGTTGTGATTGGATTGCTTGTCGGCTGTATCATCGCTGGCGCAACCGGATACTTCGACCGCAGTACTATCGACTCCGCGCCCGCCGTGTCCTTCATCTGGGTCCACACCTTCAAGCTCAGCGTTTACGGGCCAATAGTCTTACCACTAATGGCAGTCTACATGGTCCTTGCCATGGAAGCCATTGGCGACATCACAGCTACATGCGATGTCTCGCGCCTCCAGGTTGACGGCGAGATGTATGACAGCCGCATCCAGGGAGGTATATTGGCTGATGGACTCAACGGCATCATTGCTGCGCTGTGCACCATCACACCAATGTCAACATTCGCGCAGAACAACGGTGTCATTGCACTAACACGTTGTGCTAACCGCAAGGCTGGGTATGCGTGCTGCTTCTGGCTGATAATCATGGGCATATTCGCCAAGTTCGCTGCTGCACTTGTTGCTATCCCGTCTGCTGTTCTTGGCGGCATGACTACATTCTTGTTCTCTGCCGTCACTGTTAGTGGAGTACGCATCATCAGCACGATGCCCTTCACACGCCGCAACCGCTTCATTCTGACCGCTGGATTCACGCTCGGATTCGGCGCCACGATGGTGCCAACATGGTTCAGCTTCGTCTTCACCTACCAAGGCGACAACCGCGCACTTCTGGGCTTTTACAATGCACTGATCTTGATCTTGGAGGTAAGAGACACACCTATGAGTTACAGGTACAACATTCACTGACTCGATACTTACAGACTGGCTTCGCTATCGTCGCCTTCGTTAATTTGGCGCTTAACCTCCTCCTTCCCGAAGAAATCGAAGACGAGGAAACCCCTGAACTTACCGCCAATGAAATCGACGAGCCGGCCGACAAGGAGGAATGGGCGCGCATCAGGAAGGGCAAGGGAAGTGATGAGGAGGGACGGGCAAGCTCGGACATCACGCCTGCGCAGCCTAAGACTGCGTAGAGTTTTCTCTGGGGTTTGTGCATGATGTTTGATGAAAATATGGGACGAATGGTTCTTGGAGTACATATGGTGGTTTTTGTTGCATGCTGTTATACCCTCACTAGATACCGAGCTTTTTGGTTTGTAATGTCACACTTTCTGGCTTCATATTTTTCTCCATCTTGCATTTCATGCTAATTATAACGATTAGATATATGAGCGCGGATGTCCTCACGAGGAAATATCCTGCAACGCGCACACTAATGAGTTCGCGAATGCCTCCAGCCTCTACCAAGGAAAACTTTTAAATGACCCAACACCTCAATAAATCTACTACTATGCAGAGAATCTGATAAAGTCAAGGAGGACGTCAATTTGCTAGATCAAGATGTACTTGAGGTCTGGATAGTGGAGACGCCCAGTGATGATGCTTTGGGCAGAGCTAAGGATCATGCGCTGTTACCGCTGCAGCCTTACCCGGTGAAAGTGGATATCGAACAGTTCAACGACAAAACGATGTGTGCACACAGAAAACAGAGATTGGCTGTATATACGTCATGAGGACAATTCGCGCACTGCACCCATATGTCATCCTGCACGCCTTTAACATCAGTGGTGACCGAATGAGTCGAGCTTCCGGTCCTGTGCCCGTGTCGTTCATCAGATGCAGGCTGCCCAAAAGCCCAAGTTTCCAGTCTACCCAGCGTCGTTCATCAGCTACAGGCTGGCCAATAACCGTGACCGTGCCGCTCGAGAACACCTGTTTGGAGGAAACATGATAAGTCGATAACACATGGTGTTGAGAAGCAGTCGTCCCGATCTGGATAGGCTTGCGAAGGTAGCCTAATCGAAGTGGCGGTGCCGTGGGTCCATCAACTCGCTGCCAGGGTCCTCAGAAGCAGCGTCGAAGTTCGGAGGAACTTCTGAGTGTCTCGGGAGACATCGCACGTTGTGGGAACTTGCCGAGGTCTTTTTCGCCACCGAGTAAAACACTCGCTTTGTGGGCCGCAGGTGTATTCACAGAATTACATGTAGAAAGATCACGCATAGGATAAGTGACAACTACGGTACACATACGTAGGACCTGCATAAGAGACTCTGGTAGCGTGCTGATACTGATATCAACAGCTTTGAAGGCTGCTGCTATTGATACCGCCCATACAAAACTGATGTGATTTGCCGGGACCCAGCATTCGTTTGACACAGGCTAGGCTAGTACTGTGTAGGCATGACGAGCTCCAGGTGGCATCACCCAGAGACGAGACCACAGCAGTGCTTTGCCCGCTGAGGAAAGTCGCCAGCCGGATCGCCGAGCCGAGTCACGGCAACAGACCGCTCTTTAACGATTACGAGATGCAATGTTATTGAATATGCTGAAGTGACATCCTGAATGTTCTCACAGTGCGATCCGCCGAGCCCGTGCTGCTGCAAGTTAGGCGGTCGAAATCTGGGGAAGTCTCGATGTGTGGGATTGATGAAAGACTGCAGCGCACCGCCACCCAAGACGTCTCGCCGCCGAGATCGTCGCTGCTTTGACAGCAGAGACGCGCTAGCCAACGAAATCTTTTCGCACTGGTGAACAGCGCGCGGCAGCAGGGACCCTGAAGCAGCGAATGGCATGCCGCTGACTAGACCGAGAGCGTGCAAAGTTACGACGATTGCAGGCCTCGACGGCTCTCAGAGTCTCAGTCACACTCATGCAAGGTCCCGGTTCTTCCCAAAAGGCCTCGCTTAGCGTGCGGAAAGTGTTGGGGGTTCAACAGACGAGTTGATCCATTCCACCGCCTTTAATTGTCGCGGCCACCCGCCCTTTCCTGCCTCTTCACGCCTTCCGTTTCACATCCCACCTTCCACCTCGTCACTCACTTGCGTGGTGAAGCTTCAATTGCACACGGAAGTCTGATCGGAGCTCATCTCTTGAGCGGCTAGTCACTTCCTACACGCCAGCTTTACTTTTCTCTCTCCCTCCACCACCACCACAACCGCTTTATTATGCCTTCTCACCAGGCCGTCGCCGGCATGCAGGCTGTCGACCCCGAGTACGTCAAGCAGCCGTCCCCTCTGGCGAGCATTGCGGAGCCGAACCGCAACTCCAAGTACGATCCTAAGAAGCCACACATCACCGACACGCCCATCACACGGACGAACTGGTACAAGCACGTCAACTGGCTCAATGTAAGCTCAGCACTGTTCTCAGCAAATCTCAGCTACTAATAATGTCAAGGTCATCTTCATTATTGGTGTGCCTCTCGCTGGCTGCGTTGCCGCTTTCTGGACTCCTCTGCAATGGAAGACCGCCCTCTGGGCTGTAGTCTACTACTTCTGCACCGGTCTCGGTATTACCGCCGGATACCATCGTCTTTGGGCACACAAGTCTTACAATGCTGGCCTCGCTCTGCGAATCTGGCTCGCCGCCGTTGGCGCCGGTGCTGTCGAGGGCTCTATTCGCTGGTGGAGCCGTGACCACCGCGCTCACCACCGCTACACCGATACTCAGAAGGACCCATACTCTGTCCGCAAGGGCCTCCTCTACAGCCATCTCGGCTGGATGGTCATGAAGCAGAACCCCAAGCGCATCGGCCGCACCGACATCACCGACCTGAACGAGGACCCGGTCGTCGTCTGGCAACACAAGAACTACATCAAGGCCGTCATCTTCATGGGTCTCATCTTCCCTTCGGCTGTCGCTGGTCTCCTCTGGGGTGACTGGATGGGTGGCTTCATCTACGCCGGTATCCTCCGCATCTTCTTCGTCCAGCAGGCCACCTTCTGCGTCAACTCGCTTGCCCACTGGCTCGGCGACCAGCCATTCGACGACCGCAACAGCCCCAGGGACCACGTCATCACTGCACTTGTCACTCTTGGCGAGGGTTACCACAACTTTCACCACGAGTTCCCGTCCGACTACCGCAACGCCATCGAGTGGCACCAGTATGATCCCACCAAGTGGTCCATCTGGGTCTGGAGCAAGCTCGGTCTCGCCTCCAACCTCAAGCAGTTCCGCTCCAACGAAATCGAGAAGGGTCGTGTCCAGCAGCTCCAGAAGAAGATCGACCAGAAGCGCGCCAAGCTCGACTGGGGTGTTCCTCTTGACCAGCTTCCAGTCATCGAGTGGGACGACTACGTTGAACAGGCCAAGAATGGCCGTGGTCTGATCGCTGTTGCTGGTGTTGTTCACGATGTCACGGACTTCATCAACGAGCACCCCGGTGGCAAGACCCTAATCAAAAGTGGTGTTGGCAAGGATGCCACTGCCATGTTCAACGGCGGCGTCTACTTCCACTCGAACGGTGCCCACAACCTGCTCTCCACCATGAGGGTCGGCGTCATTCGCGGAGGATGTGAGGTTGAGATCTGGAAGCGCGCTCAAAGGGAGAACAAGGATGTTGGTCTTGTTAAGGACGACCAAGGCAACGCAATCATCCGAGCAGGCAACCAGATAACCAAGGTCGCCCAGCCCGTCGAGAGCGCTAGTGCAGCGTAGACGGGTTGTCTCTCATTTTTACGAGCGATGCATGGAGTTTGGGGTTCTCTTCCTCAGTGGACAGAGTAATTATTTGTTTTCTCAGCGTTCGCTTGACAGCGTCGCGGTCACGATGCGTCAGTCAGATTAGATGTGTACAGCCTTGCCTGAGCGAGAGGCTTTTGAAAAGTAGCTACGGTTCAGACCGACAATATTATCATTCATGACAAACATCTCATCTCGATTCCACTTTGTTGTGATTCGTAAGATTCTTCGTGTGTAATGACGCAACTCGTGAATGCGTCTTCATCTGGGTACCTGCCTAACGAACGGTGACAGCTGCTGGCGCCTGCCTTTCACACGCGAACAATCAGTCCGTGCGCAGACATGAGCTTTCTATGCAACACGATTCGATTGACCTTACTCACTCACCACACTTCACGGCGCTTTTCTTACTCGACCACAAAGCGTGTACGAAAAATGGCAGACCCACCAGCGAAGCGTCGCAAACTCGATGCTGATCCACCGAATCGAGAGGTGACTGCAGAACATCAACGAACATTGCGAGGAGTCGACAGGCCAATCAGTCCGCCCTTGACAGACCGCAAGAATGCTGGCATCTCAGAAACCTTCCCCACTCCAAATTGGAGCTTCGGTGACGTGTCCAAAGCAGCAGCCTCACCAATAGCTGCGGCTCCAGCTGCAACGAGTCGGCGAACAGCAGAAAGAGATAGCATTGGCGTTGAAGGTGCGAAGTATGTGAAAGCACCGGTTCAGCTCATTCGCATTGAGGATCTTGCACCTCATCAGAATGTTGATTGTGTGGGCCTGAGCGATATCTTGGGTGACCCGATGATCAAGGAATGCTGGAACTTTAACTACCTACACGATATCGACTTTGTCATGTGAGTGTTTTGTTCCTCGGATTAGACTGTCACTTATTCGGGTTCAGGAAACATTTCGACGAAGATGTCCGTGACACGGTCAAGGTCAAGTTCATTCATGGTTTCTGGAAGAACGAGGATGCGAACAGGATTGCACTGTTGGTCAGTACCTTCACAACCGAACGAATCCATTGTACTGATGTTGATTATGAACAGGAACAAGGAGAGCGGTATCCCAACATCAGCTTGATATCTGCTTACATACCCGATCCGTTCGGTACTGCACGTAATGTCCCTTTACGAACTGCATGTGAGACACACACTGACTTCGTACATCTACCTCCAGCATCATTCGAAGATGCTCGTCCTATTCCGCCACGACGGCACGGCACAAGTCATCATACATACAGCTGTAAGTGGCATTTGTGGCAGGCATGTGTAACTTCCACTGATCTCTGCCGTACCAGAACATGATCCACCGAGACTGGAGCAACATGACGCAAGCTGTTTGGCAATCACCTCTACTGCCGCTCTCATCGTCAATGGCAACGTCAAGTACGTCCGACGTCCATCCCATCGGCAGCGGTGAGCGTTTCAAAGTCGATTTCTTACGGTACCTAAAAGCGTATGGAAATCGTTTGAGTACCTTGGCCGCAACACTGAGAGACTACGACTTCTCATCTATTAGGGCAGCGTTCCTCGGGAGTGCTCCATCGAGACAGAAGCCAGCCGCTTCCAGAACTCTATCAGAAACGTCTTTCGGATGGCTGGGTCTACAAGAGATACTCTCTACAGTCCCTATCGAAGCCAGACCAGATGTTCCCTCAGCCCCACATATTGTGGTTCAGATATCATCCATCGCGACGCTCGGCGCCACACCGACATGGCTCACATGCTTGCAGACTGCTCTGGCTCGGTCATTCGTTCGCACTACGTCGTCATCAGCAAAGGCGAATATCTTCAGCAAGCGCGAGCCCGCAAGCACTTCGCTCAAGAAGAAAGATCTTGAGCCAATGTACAACGTCATATTCCCCACACCTGATGAGATACGTACTTCGCTCGACGGCTACGGCTCTGGTGCTTCCATCCACATCAAGCTCCAGTCCAAGCAGCAAATTCAGCAGCAAGAGTATCTGCATCCTCTCTTCTGTCATTGGAAACCTTCTGAAGCACCAGCTTCGAAAGCAACAAAGACCGAGAGGCAAGGAGAGGCACTTCGCGGTCCCGCAGCACCACACATCAAGACCTATATCCGATTCAGCGATCAAGACCACAAAACAATCGACTGGGCAATGGTCACGTCTGCAAATCTGAGCAAGCAGGCCTGGGGCGACGTCGTCAACAAGAAAGACGAGATCTGGATCCAGAGCTGGGAAGCTGGTATCGTGGTGTGGCCTGCGCTGTTTGCCAAATCAGATGCTGTCATGGTGCCGGTCTTCGCGAAGGACATGCCAGGGTCTGAAGATTGTTCTGATGCTGATGCAGCGACGGGGAAGACTGTCGTTGGCTTTCGCATGCCGTACGATTTGCCGCTGCGTCCGTATGCGCCTACCGACAAACCTTGGTGTGCTACGATGCAGTACCTGGAGCCGGACTGGAAGGGCCAGGTGTGGCCTGGGTATGAGAAACACTAATCCGGTTGGAATCGAGTCGTACACCATCAGGAATAGGCGTCAGTGTAGGGGCTTCAAGTCCACTGTTACACGAACAGACCACTCCAGTTTTCAGCACCTACGAGCGACATCGAGATACTTCCGAGGAGTGTGCTGCCGTATTCCGTTACACAATCGATCCAGGGCTTCACATATATGCGCCAGAAGCATGATGGAGCAAGCTCGTTCGGGACCAGTTCGCATGCGGAATATACATGGCTTGCATTCCCACTCTCACGCAGTACACATATATTCAGAATGTCGCACAGCATTGCATAGCACACCAGTAGAGAAATACTATTTCGACTATATACTACTAAATCGACAAGCCGCTGCTACAAGTACAAAGACGCATATTTCGTTCCTCGTGATGAGTAGGTATCTTCAATAACAATTGGACCGCTGACATTTCCCCCTGCACTGCCTTCTGTTCGTGATTACGCAATTTTGCCCTTTTCAACGTCTTCGCAACGCTTATGAGCGGCCGTACGCGGTGTCGACTTCCTTCTGGTAGTGCTTCAGGATGTCCTTGCGGTTGAGCTTCTGGGCTGCGGTGGTGAGGCCCTAGGTGAATCGTTAGTATGTAGTCACGTTACTGAGGTGTATGATTTGACTTACATTCTGAGGCGTCCACTCCTCATCCGCCAGCACCACACCCTCGATAATTTCAAAGCCCGCAAGCCCACCCTTCTGTCCCGCAGACTGCAACTGCTTGAGCACCGCACTATTAATCTTCTTATCGTGGACCAGCTCCTCAAGAGAATCGCCCTTGACCCCGTTCTCGCTCGCGATCTTCTTGAGCGCCGGCTCCGTCGGGACGATAATCGCAATGGGCTTCTGCCTGTCCTCCGCGGCATACACGCAGATATTCGCGACGATGGGCGCGCTGCGATACACGGACTCCAGCTTCTCGAGCGCAATGTACTCGCCGGCCAGCGTCTTGACGAGGTTCTTCTTGCGGTCGATGATGCGGATGTGCCCGTTGCTATCGAATTCGCCGATGTCGCCCGTCTTGAACCACCCGTCGTCGGTGAAGGACTCGGCGGTTTCCTCGGGCATGTTGAGGTAGCCTGATACCACGCCGCCGCCGCGGATCCAGATCTCGCCTTGGGGAGGGGTGGACTTGGCGAAGTAGCCGGCGTCGGCGAAATCGACGAGCTTCATTTCGACGCAGGCGGGCATCTCGCCAAGCGCGGTGTCGGTCCATGCCATGGGGTCGCACACGGCGCCCATGGCGCAGGTTTCGGTCAGGCCGTAGCCGGAGATCATGGGCGTGATGGCCACGGAGATGAAGCGCTGCGTTTCCTTCGCGATGGGGCCGCCACCGTTCAAACAGATACGCAGTCTCCCACCAGTCGCCTCCTTGACCTTGTTGAACACAATGGAGTCAAGTACACCACTACCGGGCAATCCGGATCCGAGTAGGAAGTTCTTGGCCGAGAAAGCGCCCCAGAACATGTTGCTCTTGAGGGCGCCGCCGGAGTTGACCTTGTTGATGATGCCCTTCTTGACGGTTTCCCAGATCTGCGGCACGCCAACGAGGACGGTGGGCTTCAGCTCGCGGATGTCGCCGGCGCAGTTACGCACAGAAGTATCGGACAGGGTGCGGATGGTGCCGTAGCCCAGGGTACCGCCCCAGTAGAGCACGGCGTTTTCGAAGACGAACTCGAGGATATGCGCGGCGGGGAGGTACGCGAGGAGGACATCGCCGGGTCCAAGGTACTTGCCAACGATGGCATCGACACCAGCGACTACTGTTGTTAGTACAACTTTGGACGGTTGAGTGAATGTAGCTTACTAGCAGCAACGATGTTGCGGTGCTTGATGAGCACGCCCTTTGGCGTACCAGTCGAGCCAGATGTGTACATGATACACGCCAGATCTTCGGGCTTGGGAGGAATGGGCTCAGCCGGGTTCGCGTCGCCCAGCTTGAGGACCTCGTCGAAGCTCATGACCTTCAGGTGCGGGTGTGCACTCGTGAGCTTCTCGATGTCCTGTGGGTTCGGCTCGTTCTTGGTGCCGTAGATGACGATCTCGAGGTCCTTGACCTCCTTCAGCGGGTTGATGAGCTTGGGCAGCAGCTCCGGGTCTGTGAACATGATCTTTGCGTTGGTCTGGGCCATGGAGTGCTTGAGGCCCTGCTCGCCGAGCGTATCGTATGCGGTGACGATGGCCATGGACTGTGAGAGGGCGCCTATAGATTGCATATCAGCAGGTGTTGGAGCTCTATGTCATCATGAAGCATACCGTGAGCGGAGGCCAGCCACTGCATGCTCGTCGCAGCAAACAGATGCATCCTGTCCTCTGGCTTGAGCCCAAGCTTCTGGCACGCGGATCCGACCGACAGCGCCATCTTCTCGAACTCGACAAAGCTCTTATATGTGTAGCCACTGAGCTCGTAGAACTCCCAGTTCTTGTCCACCTCCGTCTCCTTGCCGTCGACCATCTTCTTCACCTTCTTCGTCTCGGTGATCTTGTTCACGATGCGCCGCGCACCGACGGCCTTTGCGTTGCCGTACTTTTGCGACGAGTAGCGCAGGACCTCGTACATGGTCGTCACATCGGGCGCGGGCGTCATCTTGAGCTCGTCCTTTGCCACGACATTTCGGCGTGGTATCGTCTCGCCCTCGACCTTTTGTGCGCCGGCTGCTTCGACTGTGTATGGGCCCTTCCTCAGAGCCTGGGCCTGGGGCGCCCATTTCTTGTAGTCCTGCACCATGATGGAGCTGTGGTGTCGTGTGCAGGTGTGTGTATATAGTGCGATGGGTATCGCGGAGAGTAGTATTAAGAGAAGTGTTGCTTTGGAGTGTGATGGCGCCAGCAAGATGCAGCGGATATGACGGGTTTGATTCTGGTGAAGCACAGGCGGGCGGATGTCGTTTGTAGGTAAGTAGCTTCACACTGTCGCCCGCCAACAAATTGCCAAGTAGCCGTCCAAGCTCTCCGCAATGACGCACCGAATGGGGTTATCTTGGAGGCTAGCCCTCTCTCCACTTTTGACTTTCAACCAGTTGTGAATTTCTGGCCACGCAGAGGGATGATTTGTGCAAGGATGAGCTTGGTGGCGATCGACAGCGCAGACACGTCTAGTCAGCAGTGCATCTCATCTCAACCTCACCTGGATCATTTTTGTAGTTAGACAGGCACCCTCAAATACGGCGGCACAGCCCTGAAGCCCAGCCCCAGCTCCAGGCACCCAAGACTCCTCCACAACAGCCAAGCACTCAACCCTCCTCACTGAGACTTGGGTGCTTCGCGTGCCCTGCATCACGAGCCGTGCAGCGCCGCACTCAGACAAAGAAGCGAGCGCCCAGCGACCTCTACTGCGCCTGCAAGTCACATACATACAGCCACCATGGTCCTGACCGGTATCCTGGGGGTCCCGCCCGTTGCTGAGGTCGACGAAGGTGTGTGAAAGTACCTTCTAAGGTTGTAAAGAGCTGGCGTATCAGCATCAAGAGATGGTCCTCGGTTCAACGCACTGCTTTGTCTTTGCGATTCGCTCCACCACACATCAAAGCATCATACGGCAGATTGCCTGGAATGAACAGGGCCAGCTGTGGACTGAAGGGACCGCATGCTCATACTCAGGCAGAGACCTTTATCCTCTTCTCGCAAGACATCCCTTCTCAGTCACTAGGCTTTGTGGACTCGCAGGCATCGACGCTCGAGATCACCGTTGCGGGCCACGACTTGATCATTCAGCAGTCGCCTGGCTTGTTGACGTCGAATAGAAAGGAGGGAACTACTGGTGCAGGTAGGTGCGGTTTCTTTCCTTCTTCTCTCGTCTTGCGTGTACATGATTTCAGACCCTGTCTCACCTCAACTTCCCTCGGCCTGGCTGGCGATTGTGATTCGAGTAGGTATTGAGATTCCACTCATCACTCATGTACCTGCCTCGGTACTATGTATTCCATCTGGTCTGAGTACGTAAGGCGTTGATGACGACCAGATAGATGGCCGCTTTATTCAGCTCACCTCCACACATCAGCAATACAATACGTGTCATCACTGAACCGAACACACTTCTCCGCCTCGTGAACTTGCGCCACTAACTCTTTGGAAACAGTCGTTTGGAAAGTCACTCCGCTGTTCGCGGAATGGATATCCAGCCCGTCGAATTTCTTGTTCACCAACGGCCTCCTGAATTCCGCATCAAATGTTCTTGAACTCGGAGCAGGAGTCTCTGGTATAGGTGAGTCGTCTTTCACTATCAATCCCCATGTCGAGTAGAATGCTTGCATCATTCATGACCCATCTCGTGTTGCAGTGCAGCCCACCTTGTCGTAGCATCGACTAGTCTAGATCTCTATTACGTTGCAAATAAATGTCTAGAGGGTACTGGACTTGAGAGGAACTCCGTACACACACCATCACGTACTCCATCCTCCCGCAAACCATCCACTGACCTCCTACTACAGTCGCGCTCTCCCTCGGGCCCCTTGTAGCATCCTACACTGCAACAGATCAATCCTACGTCCTCAAACTCCTCCGCCAAAACATCATTGAGAATCTTCCCACCGTCCTCCCAAAACAAAAGCGCACCAGCAACAAATCAATCAGCAAACCCCACTCCACAAACAAAAGCCAAGCCCCGATATCTTCAACCATTACGGCGGCGGAACTCGACTGGGAAACAACCTCCACTTCAAACCACTCCACCCCAGACCTCATCATCGCATGCGACTGCATCTACAACGAGGCCCTCATCGAGCCGCTCAACAGTACCTGCGCGGCGCTATGTGGGCCGCAGACGCTTGTGGTGGTTGCGCAGCAGTTGAGGAGCGCGGATGTGTTTGAGGCGTGGCTGAGCAGTTTCTGCGAGAGGTTTAGGTGTTGGCAGGTTCCGGATGAGTGGCTGGGTGAAGGGTTGAGAGAGGGGAGTGGGTATGTGGTGCATGTGGGAGTATTGGAGGAAGGTGGGCATTGAGCGTGTGCTGGTAGAGAAGGTCAGCGAAATGGTGATACTTCAGCAAAGGAACACGACCGCCTGTCTTGAATTTTTCGAGTCGGTACTGCGGATGAAGGCAGATATGGTTCTAGAAGAGGCTGTGGTCTGATCTACGAAGGCTGTAGCCTCCAGGTAACGGCATTCTTTTTTATGCGAGACAGCCATGTCCTTCGAAACGAAGGCCAGTATTGCCTCAAGATGCCAATGGGCAGCCATCAAACGTTGTGTCGCTTCTAATGCCAGGTTTAGAATCACTGCCATGTATCTGCCCCGCCACCGCTTCCTTCTTGTCAGGAGTGACCAAGTCGTTCGGAGCACATGGTGTCCATGTGTCCAATGACAAGGTTCCTCACTGTACAAAGTATAGCCCAGCTGCATGTATGCAGGATCCCAGCAGAACGGTCGTGTTGTGGGGGCGGAAGGTATGTGGCCTGCTCGGTGCGGTCTGGACGGAGTGTTTCTGACGTTAGCCCTGTCCTCGTGTCGTCGTTGATCGCTAGCTTGAGGCGCCTAGATGTGTCAGTAGCTCTTCAATCTCCACATCTGATGACTGCCGCGCATTGTGATGTAGAGGAGTCGATCTTGATCCAAGTTACACTGCTGTTGCTCTCCGACACCCTGATAGCTGTCGGTATTCCGACGGAACGTCTCTAATGCTGAGCATCGTGATGCTATGGAGCAGATGACCGGTGTGCTAGAATTGATCGTCGCTGCTCGTTTAGAAGTGGTAGCGTTTTGGTCGAAAGTGGTATGAGCGATGGTGCATATTTCATATCGAAATTGGCCATCTTTTGAAATCGCAGTAATCGAGAGGAGAGTAGGATGAGCCAGGCAAATGTTGATATGTCCCAAACGTGTGCCTACTAGCATTCGCATAATGCGGGGACGAAGGCGCCTAGCTCATTCGCAGGATAAAAACCAGCTCTACGATCCACGGCAAAGGAGATGAAGATGTACTGGTTTGGCAGTTGCGTTCAAGATAGCGGCGCCTGGTCGCGAAGCATTTTGATGGACCTGGTGAGCTGGAGCTGACGCGCACATGCATGGCCTAGGAGCCGCGAACGCTTGCCAGGACGAGAACCTGGGGTCCGTATGGCCTGTGTGGCGCTCTGCACACGACGACGTTTATCCTGATAAACGTGGAGGTAGGAGGGCCAGTGTCGGAGTCCACAGTGTGCATTCTTGGTTGCGAACGATATCGCTGGCCAGCAGCATTGGTACCGACCGACACAGAGTTTCTAGCCAATTCTACGGCGATGACGTTTCTTTCTCGAGGAGGCGCGCCGTCCAAGCGGGGGTAGCTGCAGCCTACCAGCTCCTTATCTCATCTCGCTGCAGCCTGTTCGGCCCCGTCCTTGGTATGAGTCCTCCTTTTCGTGAAGAGCATATCGATGCGACGCGCACGAAGACATGACACGTTCAAGGACGTATGGCATTCCACAGCGCCGTTTTGTTTTCCTATCGCAAGCTTGGGCCATGACGAAAGTGCACGAACGAACAGTGAACCGGATCCGCGCTGGCGTCGCAAGCCGACCTCATCTCACACACCATGCCGCTACGGACCTAGGCTGAAGCACCCACATGCCCTGCGACGCGCTCATTGGGCACGCCAGATACGGCGTCTCATCGCACAGCGAGTCCGTTGCATGTTTTTCGTCTCCTCGAGATCTCGAGATGCCGGCCCTCGCTCACAATGGGACCTCTGGCATGCGCATTTTTGAACGCGATGCAGCGCTTTCACCTCGTCTCGTCTGCGATGGCAGCAGTAAATTTGATCCGCCGCACACTGCACGTCTGTGTTACTAATAACAGCATCTCCCCAGTCCTTGTCCATCGACACATTATTGCGCTCGGACGACACTGATGCTAACTCGTTTGGGCTAACGCCCTCTGGCCGCCGTTCCTCCTCGCTCGCTCCTTCCAGGTGGTGTGGTGTGCACTCACTGCCTCCAGGAACACCACGCCGTCGCCTTCCTCTACACCACACCCGCCCGTTCGCTGACACATCGGCGCGTCGTTGCTGTGCTCGGCGCTCCTCGTTGCGCGCGCTCATCCTTTGTTGCCGTCTTCAGCCACGCCCCGAAGCCGCCTCTCTCCCTCTCGCCCTCCCTCCGCACCTCCTGTGCACACTGCGCACAACACGACCACGTCTCTCACCACGCCCCATACCGTCTATTGATGATCTCTGGGCCATCCCATCTACCCAGTAACGTCGCAGTGCCTCCAGCGACACCCTCCTCGACACCACGTCCCGCCGCTACCGGACCCGGAAGCCTCTTCTCCCTGGCTGCAGCGCCCTGGTAGCCACCTGGTTCGAGCTGAGCTGCAGCAGAACGCTGCGAGAGACTGCCAGATCCGTTGGCTTCGTCGCTGCCCGCCGTGCTTGGGTCGTTGTCGCGTGGGGCGTCATGCGATCCAAAGCACCAAGAGCCTGAGCCACCCACAATAGCATCTCACAACTCTCTTGTTCAGCGTGTCTGCCAGATTATGACAGACGTCTCGTCGGTCAAGGCGCACGCTGAACCTCAGCCAGCACCCTCCGCCTCGGTCTTCTACAATGGCCAGCCTGCGCCGACCTTCTCGGCCGGCTCTCCCACACTCGATGGCACCGTCGAGGAGGAAGAGTCGTCCACAATCAAGTGCATTTGCGGATTCGCCGATGACGATGGCCTCACCGTACTGTGCGAGAAATGCGACACCTGGCAACATATTGTGTGCTACTACGAATCGTCAGAACTCGTACCAGAGGTGCACGAATGCGCAGACTGCACGCCCCGGCAGGTCGACCACAAAGGCGCGTCAGACAAGCAGCGCCAACGCAGGGAAATACACAGCAACATCGTCGAAAGGAAAGGACGTCCGAAGACTGCCACGAAGAACCCAAAGAAGCGCACCAAGGACACACCTGGCCCGCTCCAGTCCAACGGCTGGCCAGCATCGAACGACCTACATTACAATCCCGAGCGCAAGAGCGGAAGCCCTCGCGACCAGCCCCCTCCGAACAAGAAGCCCAAGACCAGCCATCGCGCTTCTGTGTCCGTGAGCGTCGTCAGTCAAGCGCCGTCGCTGGTGCCGGGCTCGCGCAAACGGGGCGGTTCAGTCATGCTAAACGGCCACAGTCCCGTCAAGTCTCCCACCAATCCAGATGGCTCGATTGAGGAGTTCTCCTCCGAGTTCATGAACCTCTACCGGCAGTCAGAGCCAGCTTCGCCAGACTCGAACTCGTATACAAGCATCGGCGTAGCGAACGACATCTCCACCTGGCTCACGGACTCAGAGGCCCTCGCTGAGGCAAGTGGAGGCAAGAAGCCACAGGATCTCTTCTCGCGCATAGATCAGCCAATACACGAACTCGGCGCACCGAGCATTGCCAAACAGACCGAGATCGACTCTGGTATCACTGCTCATGGACTACATCCTCAATGGCACTTCATCACAGCCGAAGAGATAGTCCCGGACGGTGGCTACATCGGCGAGCTCAAAGGACTGGTTGGGAGAAAGGAAGACTACTTTGGGGATCCTGCCAACCGGTGGGAGCTTTTACGACACCCTGAGCCATTCGTCTTCTTCCCTCCTCATTTGCCGATATACATTGATGTCCGGAGAGAAGGCAACATCCTTCGCTACGCGAGGCGGAGCTGCAATCCCAACATGACCATGAAAATCTTCATAGAGTCGAGCAACGAGTTCCACTTCTGCTTCCTGGCGACGCGCCAGATCGATCCTGGCGAGGAGCTCACAGTCGGGTGGGATCTGGACTCTGAGGTCTTCAAGCAACTCGCAAAAGTGATCACCAATGGCGCAAAGGACGGGCTCAGGAAAATACAACCTTGGGCAACGCGCGTACTGGCAAACTTTGGTGGTTGCGCTTGCGACCCCTCAACGGGCCACGAATGCTTACTCGAACGTGCACGCCGCAACACAATTACCGAGCAACCCAAACCCAAGGGCAAAAAGAACAAGAAGTCGCAGGTCTCGCCTTTGAGCACAGGGCGTGCCACCAATAGCCGCGCTGGTAGTGAAGCACTGAACCATGACGGAGGCGACGATGACCACGTGGACGCGAGGTCGACTTCTGGTTCACACAAATCTAGTAGTCGGGACCATACCCCAGCGACACACTTCTCTTTGGACGGCGATCTCAAGATGTCGGAGCGCGAGAAACGAAAGATACAACAGCAAGAGAAGCTGTTCAAGCAAATGGATTTCGACGCTGATCACAAAAGCAAGAAGGGGAAGAGGAATACTTCTGGGTCTTCTCTCAACACACCCAGTCTCTCCTCCTCTGTAAGGGACTTTTCCCGATCAACACTCTTTAATGCTAATTCAGCAACACAGAGGCGACTCGGTCATCCAGAACCCTCCCCAACCACACGTCACCGCGAGCATAGTCACGGTGTCGCGCGGAAAACCTCTGGTAGCTCAACGAAGACCATTGGCCGCGCCGCGTCCAGACCTAAACCTGTATACGCAGAGGCATCGACACAAACAGAAGGTGATGGTGCTGCCATCGTTCAGACGTTCGTCAAGCAGAGAGACATGAAGCCACCCATGTCTTTCAAGCGAAAATTACTACAACAAGCTCAAGAGGACAAGCTCCAGCGGGAGCGTATCCGGTCGTCGTCCGTGAAGATGGAGGTCAGCTCCCCAGCTCTCAGGGACGTGTCTTCCAATAAGCCTTCTCCACTGCCTCCATCCCCACCACTAGACGAGTCATCCACTGTGGATACAACGGCAGAGCCAAGCGTGATCAGCAGAACACGAGACCCGACTCCATCAAAAGAACCCACACCCCCGCCCACCGTTGATGTTGAAATGGGAGACGTTGACGCTACCATCTCGAATCCAATCGAGGCTAAAGAGGAAGATATGCCTGATGCTCCAGCACCGGAACCATCGCTAGAGCCATCGGATCCACCCCTCCCTCCACCCGCACCATCGTGGACGTCACCTGAACCTAGTTCAGATGCGCCTCCAAAGCCCACAGACA
>Ga0265797_10002209_pt1 | contig 33121 bp, 40 predicted proteins | sample P2T30metagenome_FD_192433 | JGI IMG/M metagenome (GOLD analysis project Ga0265797, IMG submission 192433) | Plant litter microbial communities from East Loma Ridge, Irvine, California - P2 T30 | ecosystem: Environmental > Terrestrial > Plant litter > Unclassified | place: USA: California... | reverse complement strand
CGCAACCGCCGTCGAGGTGACGAAGGTGTACCTGGCTGCGGCGAAGGCGCAGCGGTGTGACGTGACGAAGGCGTTGACGCTCGACAGCACGTGGGCGTGGTGCCGGAACCCGACGCTGCGGAAGTACGCCGTCGCGGACAAGGCGGAATCGGTGCCGTTCAACCCTGGCCACACGACGGAGTCCTGCGTCGACACAACGGTGACGAGTCGAGCGTCGGAGGAATCGGAGTCGATGAACGGGACGCGCACGTGGAGCTTCTGCTTCACGAAGACGGCGTCCGGATGGCGCCTCACGGACCAGGGACAGGGCTAGGGCGCGCGCCCCTCCTGAGGCGGCCGGAAGGGCCAGGCGTCAGCGTGGGTGTGCGGCACCGCGACGACCTGGACGGCATCCCGGTAGACGATCCGACCCGGCGAGCTGGTCACGAGTTGCATCCACGGGATCTCGTGGTGGTCGAGGAGTTCCAGGTACGGGCCGACCATCTCGAGCAGCTCGAAGGCGTCGGCGCTGAACCACGCCCGTGCCCCGGGGTTCCGGATCTCGTCGTAGCAGTCTGGCTGCGCGGTGGGCGGGTCGGCGTACATCGCGGTCGCGCGCGTGTTCGCTTCCCGGAGCCATCCCGTCTCGGCGTCGCTCAGTCGGCCGTCCCGCTGCAGACCGTTGGCGAGGGCGAAGACCCCCGGGAACCGCCCGCGACGGTTGGGGACGGCGCTCTGGTACCGGACGAAGTCGCTCACCGCCGCACGTACCGGTGCTCCGGCCGCCCCGCAGCCCCGTACCGCAACTGCATCGCCACCGTCCCGTCCGCCGTGAGCTGCGCCAGGTACCGCTGCGCCGTCGCCCGCGAGACCCCGATCGCCGCAGCCACCTCGGCGGCGGAACGTTCCTCACCGGCGACGAGCTGCTCGAGCACCAGCGCCGCCGTGGCCGCCCGGGACGGCGACGCCCCACCGCTGTCCCCGGCGTGCAGGATCCGGAACGCCCGCTCGACGGCCTCTTGATCGAGTGTCGAGCGCTCGTCGAGCACGTTCCGCGAGCGCGCGTACGCCTGCAGCCGCTCGGCCAGCACCCCGGCTGCGAAGGGCTTGATCAGGTAGGCGAGTGCCCCGCTCTGCATCGCCCGACGAACGGTGCCCGAGTCCGAGGCGGCGCTCAACACGAAGGCATCGGTGTCGATCGACCGCAGCAGCTCGAGCCCGCTGCCGTCGGGCAGGTACACGTCGACGAGCACCAGGTCCACGGTCCCGCCCGACAGCGCGGAGCGGGCGGCCGCGAGGGTCCCGACGGGTTCGAGCGCCCGGAACCCCGGTACCTCGTCGACCTGCCGCCGGTGCAGGTCGGCGACGTGGAAGTCGTCGTCGACCACCAGCACGGTGAACACGGAACTCACGACACCACTCCTTCCAGTCGGGCGCAGAAGACCGCGCCGTGGTCGGCACCGCCGGGGGAGGCGAGCCACACGTCACCACCGTGCCGCCGGGCGATCTCCCGCGACAACGGCAGCCCGATCCCGAGCCCGTGCACCTGTGAGACGTCCTCCGACGCGGGAGCCGCCGCCGGACCGCGCACGAACAGCGAGTCCGCGGCATCGTCCGGCACCCCCGGCCCGGAGTCCATCACCGACAGGTGCAGGGTCGCGCCGTCGTCGAGCACCTCGACCTCCACCCACGGGGATCCGCCGTCCCTCGACTGCTCGTCCCCGTCCAGGGCCGCCGACACCGCGTTGTCGACCAGGTTGCCGAGCACGGTGGTCACGTCGCCCGGCTCGGTGATCGTCCCCTGCACGAGCGTCTCCGCCCCGATCCGCAGCAGCACCCCGCGCTCGGCGGCCTCGACACCCTTCGCCCCGAGGAACGCCTGCAGGTACGGCTCGGTCAACCGGTCGGCGTGCTGCACCGGGTAGCGCAGCGGCCCGCGCTCCTGCACGTCCGCCAGGTACGCGCGCGCCCGGGCGGTCTCGCCGATGTCGAGCAGCCCCGAGATCGCGTGCAGCCGGTTCGCGAACTCGTGGCGCTGCGCGCGGAGCGCCGTGCTCATCGCCCCGACGGCGTCGAGTCGCCGGGTCAGGGCCTCGACGTCGGTGCGGTCGCGCAGGACGGCGACCCGGCCCAGGTCGCGGCCGTCGCGGAACACCGTGCGGACGTCGACGAGCAGCACCCGGTGCCCGGCGACGATCGTGGCGCTCGCCGGAGCCGCGGTGGTCACGTCCAGCATCGACCCGAGCGGCGCGGGCAGGTCGAGCGATGCCACCGGACGGCCGACCGGATCGGCCAGCCCGAGCAGTCGCACGGCTTCGGGGTTGCAGACGGTGACGACCCCCGACGGCCCGATCGCGATGACGCCTTCACCGACGCCGCCGAGCACGGCCTGCTGGTTCTGCACGAGCGTCACGAGCTCCTCCGGCTGCAGCCCGAGCGTCAGCCGCACCAGTCGCCGCCGGATCAGCACCGAGGCGATCACCGCGAGCAGGACCGCCGCCAGCCCGGCACCGATCACCGGCATGCTGTCCTCGAGCAGGGTGTCGTAGACGCGTGCCCGGTTGAACCCGACGCTCACCTCGCCGACGGCGGACTGCCGGGAGGCCCGGCTCGTCTCCGCCCCGCCGGCTGCGGGCGCGGAGACGGGTACCTTCGCCCGCGCTGACTCACCGAGCGTGCCGCGTGCCCAGGACACGGTCTCGCGGCCGGCGAGTGCGGCGTCGGGGGAGGTGCTCACCATCTCGCCGATCCGGTCGCTGTCGGGGTGGGCCAGCCGGATGCCCCGGTCGTCGGTGACCACGACGAAGAGTGCCCCGGTCCTGCGCTGGGCTGCGAGTGCCGCCCGCTGGACGGGCCCGTCGGCGAGGGCCGCGGGGTCGAGGTCGGTGCCGTCGACGCTGAGCCGGGCGACCGCGGCCCGGACGTCGGACTGCGCGGCGACGCTCTGTGCGATCGCGAGTGCGGTCCCCTCGGCAGCACGCTCGAGCCGGGTGACCTCGATCCGGACGAACACGGCACTGGTCAGGGCGACGACGGCGACCACCACGGCGAGCTGCAGCACGAGCACCTCGGTGGCGAAGCGGAGCCTGGGGCGCCGTGAACGGTCGTCGGTCACGACCCCAGCGTACGGAGGGCGAGCCGACCTGCCTGCGCACAATGCGCAGAAAGCGGTCAACGCGCGATGGTGCGCCAATGTGCAGAAGCGCGCCGCGCCTCCAGGCCGGGTCGTAGCGTGCCCGGACTGCCAGACACGGACGAAGGAGTCCTGATGCTCGTCATCCTCGGGTACGCGATGGTCCTGACCTTCATGGTCCTGATCATGACCAAGCGCATGTCGCCCATGCTCGCGCTGATCATCGTGCCGACCGTGTTCGGACTGTTCGCGGGGGCGGGTCTGGGGCTCGGCGACATGGTGACCGAGGCCATCGGCACGCTGGCACCGACGGCCGCGCTCCTGATGTTCGCGATCATGTACTTCGGGCTGATGATCGACGTCGGCTTGTTCGACCCGCTCGTCCGGTTCATCCTGCGGGTGACCGGCAACGACCCGGCGAAGATCGTGCTCGGCACTGCTCTGCTGGCCGGTGCGGTCTCGCTCGACGGGGACGGCTCGACGACGTTCATCGTGGTCACGGCGGCGATGCTGCCGATCTACCTGAAGCTCGGCATGAGCCCGGTCGTGATGACGTGCGTGGCGGGTCTGACGAACGGGACGCTCAACATCGTGCCGTGGGGCGGTCCCACCGCCCGTGCCGCCGCCGCGCTGAAGATCGACCCGACGGACATCTTCGTGCCCCTCGTGCCGTCGCTCGTGGTCGGGCTGCTGCTGTGCTTCACGTTCGCGTGGACGATGGGCCTGCGGGAGCGGAAGCGCCTCGGGCTGATCGAGTTCACCGAGGCCTCGCGGGGTGCGCGGGTGCCGGAACGGGCGAACGCCCGGGCCGGTTCACGGGTGCTCGCGGCGGTGGGTGGGACCGGCGGCGGGATGTTCACGAGCCCCACGGTCGCGCTCGGACTGCGCGGCGGGAAGGCCGACGGTCGGCGTGCGGACGGCGAGGGCGTGGACGGCGTCGGGTCGGGGGACGAGAGCACGGGGACCGGCACCATGGCCGAGACGATGCTCGACCCGAACCGTCCGACCCTGCGGCCGAAGCGGATCTGGTTCAACCTGGCGCTGACCGTCGCGGTGATGGTGGCGCTCGTGCTGGGCCTGCTGCCGCTGCACTTCGTGTTCATGATCGGCACGGCGATCGCCCTGCTCGTGAACTTCCCGCAGCTCAAGCAGCAGACCGCGCAGATCGTCGCGCACGCCCCCAGCATCGTCGGTGTCGTGTCGATGGTGTTCGCCGCCGGGGTGCTGATCGGGGTGCTCGACGGCACCGGGATGGTCGCGGCGATGGCCGACTGGCTCGTCGCGGTGATCCCCGACTCGATGGGCCCGTACCTGGCGGGCATCACCGGTGTGCTGAGCATGCCGCTGACGTTCTTCATGAGCAACGACGCGTTCTACTTCGGGATCCTGCCGGTGCTGTCCGAGAGCGCCGCGGCGTACGGGATCACGCCGGCCGAGATGGCGCGGGCCTCGGTCGTCGGGCAGCCGGTGCACATGCAGAGCCCGCTCGTCCCCGCGATCCTGCTGCTGGTGTCGCTGGCCAACGTGAACCTCGGTGACCACCACCGGAAGGTGCTGTGGCGGGCGGCCGTGGTCGCGATGGCGATGCTCGTGGTGGCGATCGTGGTGCGGGTCATCCCGTTCGGGTGAACCGACCGCCGGTGCCGACCCGGCGCGACGGGCCGGCACCGGCGCGGGGGCGGCTCAGGCGGCGTCGAGCTCGCGCGTCAGGGCTGCGACGAAGTCGTCGATGTCCTGCTCCGAGGTGTCGTACGCGCACATCCACCGCACCTCGTTGCGGCTGGCGTCCCAGTCGTAGAACCGGAAGTGCTTCCGCAGCCGGTCGGCCACCCCGGCGGGCAGGGTCGCGAAGACGCCGTTCGCCTGGGTCTCCTGGCTGAAGCCGACACCCCGGATGCTGCCGTCGGCGATGCCGGCCTCCAGCGCACCGCGCAGTCGGGCGGCCATCGCGTTGGCGTGCCCGGCGGAGCGCAGGTACAGGTCGTCGCTGAGCAGGGCGATGAGCTGGGCGGAGACGAACCGCATCTTCGACGAGAGCTGCATGTTCATCTTGCGCAGGTAGTGCAGCCCCTCGGACGCCGAGGGGTTCAGCACGACGATCGCCTCGCCGTAGAGCATGCCGTTCTTCGTGCCGCCGAAGCTCAGCACGTCGACACCGGCGTCGGTGGTGAAGTCGCGCAGGGGCACCCCGAGGGACGCCGCGGCGTTCGAGATGCGGGCGCCGTCCATGTGCAGCTTCATGCCGAGGGAGTGGACGTGGTCGGCGATCGTCCGGACCTCGTCCACCGTGTAGGCGGTGCCGAGCTCGGTGGTCTGCGTGATCGACACGACGAGCGGCTGGGCGCGGTGCTCGTCGCCCCAGCCCCAGGCCTCGCGGTCGATGAGCTCGGGCGTCAGCTTGCCGTCGGGTGCCTCGACCGGCAGGAGCTTGATGCCGGCGACGCGCTCGGGCGCTCCGGCTTCGTCGGTGTGGATGTGCGCGGTCGCGGTGCACACGACCGCTCCCCACCGCGGCAGCATCGACTGCAGGCCGACGACGTTCGCGCCGGTGCCGTTGAACACCGGGAACGCCTCGGCCTGCGACCCGAAGTGCTCGCGGATCACCTCGTTGAGACGTGCGGTGTAGACGTCCTCGCCGTAGGCGATCTGGTGGCCGTCGTTGGCCGCGGCGATGGCGGCGAGGATCTCGGGGTGGACGCCGGCGTAGTTGTCCGAGGCGAAGCCCCGCAGGTCCAGGTCGTGCAGTCGGAGGGTCACGCGTTCATCCTAGGTTCGAGGGATCAGGCGCCGTGAGCGGGACGCGGGCACCGTTGACGTCGGCCGGTGGGACGTCCCAGAGCCGGACGACCTCGGTGCCGAGCCGCTCCTCGAGGCCGGACAGTGCACCGACGACGAACACGGCGGCCGCGGCGGTCTCCGGTGCCTCCTTCCGGAACCCCTGCGCCACGGCCCGGACCCAGGCGTCGGACGCGGCCTTCGCCGACGCGTAGTTCGCGGCGCCGGCGGTGGGGGAGTCGACCGCAGTGGACGACACGAACGCGAGCCGCCCGGCAGGGGACGCCACGAGGTCGTCGTGGAAGACCCGGGTCGTGTTCCGCAGGGTCCGGAAGGCGCGGTCGAAGAAGTCCCAGTCCGCGTCGGACTGGCCGACGATGCTGCCACCGCCGCGCCACCCGCCGACCAGGTGGACCAGTCCGTCGACGCGGCCGGCGTCCGCGTGGACGTCGTCGGCCAACGCGGTGACCGCACCGAGGTCCGACAGGTCGCACGTGCGTGTCGTGACGCCCGGGACGGACGCGCGCAGGGCCTCCAGGGCGTCGGGTCTGGTGCCGACCGCGACGACGGCCGCACCGGCGGCGGTGAGTGCGCGCGCGACGGCTGCGCCGCTGGCACTGGTCGCACCGGCGATCAGCACCAGGCGACCGGCCATCGAGCCGTCGGTCACGCGGCGGCCTCGCCGACGAGCTCGGCGTCCGTGGTGCCGGTGATGCCGGCCGTGGACGCGATGACGGTCGCCATCTTCTTGTCGAGCGCCTCGTAGAACATCGACAGCGGGAACTCGTCGTCGAGCACCGCATCGGTGTAGCCGCGCGGCGGTCCGGCGAGCGTCTCGTCGGGCAGGCCACGCGCCCACTTCGACGCCGGGTGCGGCGTGAGCGTGCGGGTCAGCATCTCGTACGCGGCGAGCCAGTGCGCCGACTTCGGCCGGTCGATCGAGCGCCGGTAGAGCTCGTTGATCTCGTCGCTCAGGGCGATGATCACGTCCGGCACCTCGGGCCAGTCGATCGTCAGCTGCGTGTCCGTCCAGTGCAGGACGCCGTGCTGGTGCATCCAGGCGAACAGCAGCTGGCCGCCCAGTCCGTCGTAGTTGCGGACGCGGCTGCCGGTGATCGCGAAGCGGAAGATGCGGTCGAAGACGACCGCGTACTGCACCAGGCGCGCGTGGTCGCGGATGGCGCGCTGCGCGTCCTGGAGGCCCGTGTCGGGTCCGGCGGACAGCTCGCGTTCCAGACGCACGGACTCCCGGAACGCGGTCAGGTCGCAGCGGAGCTCCTCGAGCGAGTAGAGGAAGAACGGCATCCGCTGCTTGATCATGAACGGGTCGAAGGGCAGGTCCCCACGCATGTGCGAGCGGTCGTGGATGATGTCCCACATCACGAAGACCCGCTCGGTCAGCTGCTGGTCGTCGAGCATCGCAGCGGCCTCGGGCGGCAGCTCGAGCTTGGTGACGTCGGCGGCGGCACGGACGACCCGGCGGTAGCGGGCGGCCTCGCGGTCCTGGAAGATCGCGCCCCACGTGAAGGCGGGGATCGAGCGCATCGCGACGGTCTCGGGGAACAGCACCGCCGAGTTCGTGTCGTACCCCGGGGTGAAGTCGACGAATCGCAGCGCGACGAACAACGCGTTGCCGTGGTCGCCGGCCTCGAGCTCGGCGATGAACTCCGGCCAGATGACCTCGACCAGGACCGCCTCGACGAAGCGCGAGGTGCTGCCGTTCTGGGTGACCATCGGGAACACGACCAGGTGGCCGAGCCCGTCGACGCGGTGCTGCTGCGGCTGGAACGCGATGAGGGAGTCGAGGAAGTCGGGGACCCCGAAGCCCTGCTCCTGCCAGCGTGCGAAGTCGAGCTGCAGCACCTGCAGGAACGCAGCATCGTGCGGGAAGTGCGGTGCCAGCTCGGCGACGGCCGGCACGATCACCGCGACGTGACCGGCGGCAGCGGCGTGGTCGGACGGTTCGGGGACGGAGCCGTCCCGCGTCTGCAGGGCCTGCAGGGCGACGACCGCGCGCTTGAGCCGGAGCCAGGCGGGGTGAGCGGCGATCTCGCGCACGGACAGGTGGTCCTCGACGACCTCGGGCTCTCCGACGATGGCGTCCTGCGAGATCTTCTGGGCGAACTGGGACATGTCGAACCTCCCGTCATCGGGGTCGGCCGCGGATCTGCGGACGAGTGGTGCGCGTTACCGGATCGTTTCGAGCCTAGGGAAGTTCGGGGGACGCAAAGTTGCCCATCTGCGGTGGAATCGTGCGTCGTCGTGGTGCTCGCGCGGGGATCCGACTGGTGCGCGCATGGAACCGTCGCCGGTCCTGCGTGGGCGGTCAGCGTGGTCGGAGTCAGCGGTGCCGGGCGGGTCGCCCGGAGCTGTTGTCTCCACGGGCCGCCGAGTCGACGTGTTCACGCTTGGTGACGGCATCGATCGCTTCGCTCACCGTCGAGTCCGGATGCGTCTCACGCCAACTCCGCACCTTTGCCGGGTCTGGTGCGCACCCCGGGGGGATCGGGGTACTCCCGACGATGCTCGGAGCGAAGGCGGCGTACGTGATCGTCGCGAGCGCGGCCAAACACGCGTAGAGCAGATCGAGCGAGAGCCAGGCGCCGACCGTCGACACGATCCCGAAGAGGACGATGAAGGCCGGCGCCCGACGCCTCATCGGAAGCACCCTCGCTTCACTGCCGCGATGCCGAGGAGCTCAGCCCCCAGCGCAGCCGCAGCCCCGCCGAGGGCCCGGATCTTCTCCCAGCTGAAGGACGCGCCCCACATGATCCGGACTGCCTTCGTGACACCGCCGAGTGAGTTGATTAAACGCTTGATCCTCACTTCTTTGAGTCTCTTTTCCTGGGTGTTGGCCCGGTGTGGGCCGCCGGGAGATGCATCACCGCGGTTCTGCGCGGAGCTGTCGGAACCACCCGAGCGCGAGTGGAATCGCGGTCCAAACGACGAACGACGTCATTGCGGGGCCGACGCCGACGCGGGTTTCCGAGGCGATCGTCCAGTCAAGACCAGGCGCCGCGAGCCACGACGCGAAGGCGTATGGATTCAGCCAGTTGAGGAGGGCTGGTGTGAACGCGAGGCCGATCGTGAGGAACAACGGACCGAACACAGCGATGACGAGTGCGGGCGCTGTTCGTAGCACCAGGCCCGCCACAGCCGTCGCGGTGAGCGTCGCGGCGATGGTCGTCGCGAGCATCTCCCAGAACTGCCGGAGTACCGCGATGTCGAAGACAGAAGCGGCTGAGGTGGGCCGTGTGACGGCGAAGACCACGGCAGCGAGGAGATGGATGACGACGAGCGTCGAGACGCCGAGGATCAAGACCGCGACGTAGCGGGCGCCGAGGATCCGCTGGCGTCGTGGCGTGATCGAGAACGTCGTCAACGCCGCACGCGTGGTCCATTCGGCCGTGAACGCCATGACAGCCAGGAGACCCATGAGCAGGGGAAGAGCCACGCTGAGTCCCGCCACGAAAGCGACGAACGTCTTCGTTTCCCACCCGATAAGGAAGGACAGCACCACTCCGCTGACAGCTGCGACTGCGAATGCCCATCGGGGGCCGCGTGTGTCGAGAGCGCGTCGCATCTCGACGAGCACCAAACGGATCACGCCGTCCTCCCCTCGTACTCCGTGGCGGTGAGGGATGCCAGGTACGCGTCGAGCCGGATGTCCTCGCTCCTGAGCTCGAGGAGCGCGATTCGTGCATCCCGCGCAGCACGACCGACCTCCTCTGGTGCAAGGTCCACGAGCAAGCCTGCTCCCGTGGGGAAGGGGTGGCTGCCGACGCGTCGGAGTGCCTGCTCAAAGCGCGGAAGATCTTCAGCGACGACGAAGGTGCGTCCGGCTTGTGTCCGAAGATCATCGAGTCGGGTTTCATCCACGATCCGTCCGCGGGAGATCACGACCAGGCGGTCGGCGGTCCGTTCCACTGCCGCGAGTTGATGAGTGGAGACGAGGACTGTTCCTCCCTGCTCCGCGAAGTGGAGCAGCAGGTTGTCGAGCCAACGCATTCCTTCGGGATCCAGGCCGTTGGACGGTTCGTCCAGCACGAGGGCACGCGGGTGCCCGAGTAGCGCGTGCGCCAAACCGAGTCGCTGACGCATGCCAAGGGAGAGTTTCCCGACTCGTCTGGCGGCGACCTCTGACAGGCCAACCATCTCGAGACACTGATCGACCCTTCGGAAGGGCTCGCCGATCGTGAAAGCTGTGAGCCGAAGAGTCTCGCGGACGGATCGACCTGGGTGGAAGGCTGACGCGTCCAGCAGGCAACCGAGGAAGCGGGCCGGATCGGAGAGCTGTTGGAGTTCCTGCCCGTTCACGAACGCGGCTCCGACATCGGCTCGGGTGATTCCGGTGAGGATCTTCAAGGCGGTGGACTTGCCGGCGCCGTTCGGCCCACAGAACGCTGTGATCGTCCCCTCGGGACAGGAGAAGGAGACGTCATCGAGCGCGATGCGTTTGCCGTAGGTCTTACCGACCCGACGGAGTTCGATCGGATCGGTCACGACATCAGCTGATCGAGCAGAAGTGCTGCCCCGATCGCTCCGACGCAGACCAAGAAGGCGGCTGGTGCCACCTTGCTCCTCGGTTCGACGATGCCAGCAAAGCCCGCTGCGCTGAGGCCGGCCGCTCCGGCCGCCACCGAGAGCGGCCACCCGGCGGCAACGAGGACGACACAGGTGGCCCCGAGCAGGACGGCCATCGCTGCGAGTCCAGCGCTGAGCAGTGGTCGTAAACGAGATTTCCTTGCAGCCACAACCCCTCCTTACGTTGGGGCTTCGAAGGGGTGGTGCAGCCACCACCCCTTCGAAGCTGGGTCAGTTGAAGTACTTCCAGATGTCCCAGGCCGTGATGAGCGTGCTGATCGTCCCTACGGCAGCCTTGATCGCGGGCCACGCAGTGCGCTGGAAGGTTGCGAACGACTTCTTGACACCGTCCGAGAGCTTCTTCCACAGTGCGGGGACCTTCTTCAACGCATTGATCGCAGTGCGGATGAGCGATATCCAGCTCCGCTCGGTCTCGCCGACACGATCGGATGACCCCGCCGGTGCTGCGGTGTTGGAGAGGGGCCGCGCCCAAGCGGGGGCACCGGTCGCGGCCGCGCTGCGAGTGGTTGTCGGGCCGTGGGTCGGTGCGCTGCTCGACGCGGAGACCGGCGTCGATGCCGGGGCCACCGCAGCCGTCGCGGGCACGGATGTGCCGAGGACAGCTGCTGCCGTGATGCAGGCTACGACTCCTGTCGACGCTGCCCAGCTCCGCCGCTTGCGCTGATACATGATTGCTCCTTCGCGATCCGTATGTGCCGGTCCTGGTCGACCGGCACGCTGTACGGGCAGCACGCTACCAACGTTTCACCTGCTGATGTGCAAAGTTTTGGTATATGACGAACACGCTCATCGATCGGTACGGTGGTCGCTATGGCCCGATTCACGCCCCCAGCCGCTGACGCGATGCGCGCCCGGCTCCTGCTCGCCGCGCGGGACGAGTTCTCCGCGGTCGGACTGGCCGCCGGCAGGGTCGAACGGATCGGTGCCGCGGCGTCGAGCAACAAGGCGCAGGTCTTCCACTACTTCGGCAGCAAGGAGGGGCTGTTCGATGCCCTCGTCGCGGAGACCGTGACCGAGACCTTCGCCGAGGCCCCGCTCGACACCGCCGACCTCGCCGCCTGGGCCGGCCGGGTGCACGACTCGTACGTCCGTCGCCCCTGGGCCCAGCGGCTCGTGACCTGGCACCGCCTCGAGCGCCCCGACGTCCCGCTCGAGTCCGTCGCGACCAGCTACGCCGACGCGGTGGCCGAGGTCGAGCACGCGCAGCGCGCCGGGATCCTGCCGCGGGCGTTCCGTCCGGCCGTCCTGCTCGGGCTCGTCCTGCACACCGCTGCGTTCTGGAGCGCGACCGCTCCGGAGTACGAGCCGCTGGTGCAGGCCGTGACGCCGCCGCGGCGTCGCCAGGTCGTGGTCGACGCGGTCACGGCCCTGCTCGGCGGGAAGTCCTGACCGAGCGATCCGCGGGCGCCAGCGTGAGCGCGCTCGGATTGCGCGTGCGGGGCGGAGCCGCACCGAGCCTCCTGGCCGTCCCTCAGTCGGCTGCGCCGGCGGCGAACCGCAGCGTGCGCTCCGCGTCGTCGAGGTAGTCGGCGAGCAGCGCCGAGGCGGCGTCCTGGTCGCCACCGCGCAACGCGGACACGATCGCGTCGTTGCGTTCGACGAAGTCGGCGTGGAACGAGGCCGGGTCCGCGGTGGTCAGGAAGGCGAGCCGCATCTCGGCGAGCAGGCCGTCCATCAGGGCGTGGATCCGCTCGCTCGGCACCGCGCGCACGAGCTCGGCGTGGAACCGGATGTCGGCCGTGCCGACCGCACCCCAGTCGCCCGCGGACGCTGCTGCCCGGGCGTCGGCGACCGCTGCGGCGGCATCGGCGAGTGCCGGTGCGTCGGGGGTGCAGGCACGGACGGCTGCCTCTTCGAGCACCCGCCGAGCCGCGTAGAGATCGGTGACGTCGGCGGCGGAGAGCCGGCGGACGAACACCCCGCGGTTGAACACGTGCTCGACCAGACGGTCGCGGGCGAGCAGCCGGAAGGCCTCGCGCAGGGTGTTCCGCGAGACCCCGAGCTGGTCGCTCAACCGCTCCTCGGACAGCTGCGCCCCGGGGGAGAACCCACCCGACGCGATCATGGTGCGTAACCGCGTGGCCGTGGAGTCAGCGCCGCCGACGGTTCGGGTCATGGCACCGATCCTGGCACGGGTGGCGTTTGTGAAGGGCGTGTTACAGAGCAGAACCGGCTCTTGCGATTGTTGAACAATGCGGTCCAGACTGTCCCGCATGTTCGTCCTCATCGGCGTCGCCGTCGTCATCGTCGGCTTCGCATTGCGCATCAATGCGCTCCTCGTCGTCACGGTCGCGGGCATCGTGACCGCGGCCATCGGAGGGATCGGTCCCGTCGGCATCCTCGACGCGTTCGGCAACGGGTTCGCCTCGAGCCGGTCCGTCACGACCTTCGCGCTCGTCCTGCCCGTCATCGGTCTGATCGAGCGCTACGGCCTGCAGGACCAGGCGAAGCGCCTGATCGCGAAGCTCGACAAGCTCACGACGGGTCGTCTGCTCGCCGGCTACCTGGTGATCCGGCAGGTCACCGCTGCGGTCGGTCTGACCAGCATCGGTGGCCCGGCGCAGACCGTGCGCCCGCTGGTCTACCCGATGGCCGAGGGTGCGGCGACCAAGAAGTACGGGCGCATCGACGACCGCATGCGCGAGAAGATCAAGGGCTACTCGGCGTCATCGGACACCGTCGGCGTGTTCTTCGGCGAGGACGTCTTCGTCGCCGTCGGCTCGATCCTGCTCATCACGACGTTCGTCGACTCGACCTACGGGCTGTCGCTCGAACCGATCGACCTGGCCCTGTGGGCGATCCCCACGGGCATCGCGGCACTCATCGTGCACGGCGGACGCCTGCTGCTGTTCGACCGCCGACTCGACAAGATGGCGGCGGACGCCCGTGCCGACGCCCCGACCCTGGGGGCAGCAGCGTGATCACCAGCGAATGGCTCTACTGGCTCATCGGCGCGTTCTTCATCGCCGTCGCCGTCCTGATCGTCACCGACACCGCGCACGCGAAGCGCCTGGGCAACGCGGCGTTCTGGGGCATCCTCGGCCTGTCGTTCTTCTACGGCACCTTCGTCGCCGCCGGCACCGTGCCGGCCTGGACACTCGGGATCGCCGTCCTCGTGATGGTCGCGCTCGCCGGGCTCGGCTTCACCGGCACGACGAGCCGCACCCGGGTCGCGAGCATCCCCGGCGCCGGCACGGGTGCCGAGACCGGCCCCGCCGAGCCCACCGGCGTGACGCAGAAGATCACGGACGCCGGCAGCGGCAGCACGAGTGTGCTCGCCACCACCAGCCCGGACGAGCGCGCCGCGTTCGCGACGAAGTACGGCAACCGGCTCTTCATCCCGGCCCTCGTGGTGCCGGTGGTCGCCGTGCTGGTCGCGACGCTCGGCCCGCTCGTCTCGTTCGGCGGCGAACCGCTCCTCGCCGAGGGCAGCGCGACCCTGACCGGCCTGGGCATCGGTTCGGTGCTCGCCGTGGTCGTGGCGGTGTTCGTCCTGCGCCCGCCGAAGATCGCCACCCCGATCCGCGAGGGCGGTCGCCTGCTGCAGGCGATCGGCTGGGCAGCGCTGCTGCCGCAGATGCTCTCGACGCTCGGCATCGTCTTCACGCAGGCGGGGGTCGGTGACGCCGTGGGCACGATCATCAAGTCGATCCTGCCCGACGGCTCGCTGCTCGCCGCCGTGGTCATCTACTGCCTGGGCATGGCCCTGTTCACGATCATCATGGGCAACGCCTTCGCCGCATTCCCGATCATGACGGCCGCGATCGGCTGGCCCGTCCTGGTGCAGGGCTTCGACGGCAACCCCGCCGCGATCTTCGCGATCGGCATGCTCGCCGGCTTCTGCGGCACGCTCGTCACACCGATGGCCGCGAACTTCAACCTGGTGCCGGCTGCGCTGCTCGAGATGCGGGACAAGTACGGCCCGATCAAGGCGCAGATCCCCACCGCCGCCATCCTGCTCGTCGTCAACATGGGAGTCATGTACCTTGTCGCATTCTGATGCCGCCCCGATCGACCTGACCCGGGCCGCCTGGGCCGACCGCTTCGCGGCCGTCGCCGCGGACAACACGACCCGCGAGTACCCGTACGCCGCGCACCACGCGACGTCCGGACCGGACGACCGGGCCCTGCCCGTCGAGCTCCACCCCGCCTTCGCCACGTCGTACGACTGGCACTCGTCGGTGCACATGCACTGGCTCGCGGCGCGCCTGGTCGCGCACGGCCTGCCCGCCGATCTGGAGGCCCGGCTCACCTCGATCCTGCAGGCGCACCTCACGACGGATCACCTCGCGACCGAGGCCGCCTACCTGCGCGAGACGCCGCACTACGAGCGCCCCTACGGCTGGGCGTGGCTCGCGCGGCTCGCCGCCGAGGTGTCGGCATCCGAGGCACCCGCTGTCCGGGCACTGGCGCCGGGCTTCGCACCCGTCGTCGACGTCCTCGAAGACTTGGTCGTCCGGTGGATCGACGGCGCCGCGCACCCGGTCCGGCACGGCGTGCACTCGAACTCCGCGTTCGGACTGCTGCTCGTGCTCGAGGCCGCCCGGTCGCTCGACCGTCCGGCCCTGGCGGCAGCGGTCGAGGGGGCTGCACGGGACTGGTTCGGCGCGGACGCCGGGTGGCCGTTCGCCTGGGAGCGGAGCGGGCACGACTTCCTGTCCGCGGGCTTCGCCGAAGCCGACCTGATGCGTGCGGTGCTGCCCGCCGCGGAGTTCGCGACGTGGGCCCACGGCTTCTTCGCCGCGGTGCAGCCGGGTGACGCGATCCTGCGGTCGACGGTGGTCCGTGACGAGAACGACCCGCAGCAGGTGCACCTGTTCGGGCTCGACCTGTCGCGGGCGGGGTCGGCCCGGCGCATCGCGGACGCACTCCGCGCCGGCGGTCCGGACGCCTCCGGCACCGGCGTCGCAGACCTCCTCGACGACGCGGCCGACCGGCTGCTGGCCTCGGGGCTCGCGGCGAGCGTCGGCGAGGAGTACTACTCCACCCACTGGCTTGCGAGCTTCGCCTGGGACGCCATGGAGGCCCGGGAGCACGCCGCTCGCTGACCGTCGTCGAGAGTGCTCATCGTCTGCGGACACGTCGGGGATCGGGAGGTACCTTCGGGGCCATGAGCGATCCGAAGGACGACGAGACCCTCGACGACTTCCGCGAGGCGCAGGAGACCGACTACGAACCGGAGCCGACCGTGCTCGACCCCGATGACCTGCCGGTGGTCGACGACGCGGACGACGAACTGCTCCCCGACGACGACCGACCGGTGCCGCTCGACACCGACGACGACACGATCTGAGCGATCGCGTCGTCGTCGTGCCGTCGGCACCGGCGTCGGGCGTGCGCTCAGTCGAGCGGGAGGGTCCGCGCGAAGGTGCGGGTGACCGGAGTCGCGGCGAGGAACGGTGCCATCGCCGGAGCGCCCTCGGGTGTCGCGCGCCAGGCCACGTAGGTGTCGTGGTCCTCGGGGGTCGTCCACGACTCGACGACGACCATGCGCGCCGGGTCCTCGTCGTCGACCAGGACCTCGAGCGACTCCAGGCCGTGGAACGACGCAGTCTGTTCGAGCGTCTCGCGGATCGCACCCTGGAGTGCGTCTTCGGGGGCGTCGCTCTGGAACTGGACCTCGAGCAGGACGGTCATCGACATGGGGAACCTTTCGTCAGCGGTGTCCAAGCCAACCCCTGACCCCCTGCGCTTGTTCCGGGTCGGTCAGCGGACGATGCGGAACCGGAGCGGATCGCCCGGACGGAGCTGCGCAGCGAGGTCGATCGCCGACGGCGTCAGGACCCCGACGACCGGGTAGCCGCCGGTCACCGGGTGGTCGGCGAGGAACAGCACGGGGAAGCCCTCGGGTGGCACCTGCAGTGATCCGGTCTCGACGCCCTCGCTCGGCAGCTCGCGTGCCACGGAGCGGACGAGCGGCGTCTCGGCCGTGGTGCGGACCCCCACACGGTCGCTGTCCGCACTGACCGAGAAGTCCTGACCGGTCAGGGTCGTGCGCCACTCCGGGGTGAACCAGTCGTCGCGGGGTCCGGGCACCACGTCGAGCACGACCGGTTCGTCGGGCCACCGCGGTTCGGGCTGCGGCACCGCGTCCACGATCGGCCACGACACCCGCGCGTCACCGACGGGCAGGACGTCACCGGCCGACAGCGGCGGCGGTCCGAGGCGCGCGAGGGAGTCCCACGAGCGACTGCCGAGCACCGGGTCGACCGCGAAGCCCCCGAGGACCGCGACGTAGGTGCGGAGGCCCACGGTCGCGGTGCCGATCCGGAGCGTGTCGCCCGGGGCCAGGAGCAGCACCTCGTGCGAGGCCGCACCCCGGACCGACCCGTCCGCCCGCTCGACCTCGACGGGGCAGGCCGCGCCGGTGGTGGCCGCGACCACGTACGCGTCGGCGCGCAGCGTGACGGAGCCGAGCAGGACCTCCAGGACGGCCGCGTCGGGACGGTTGCCGACCAGCCGGTTGGCGAGCGCCGCGGAGCCGCGGTCGGCGGCTCCGGCCGCGCCGAGACCCATGTCGCTGAACCCCGGGCGCCCGAGGTCCTGCGTGGTCGCGCCGTAGCCGACCTGCACGACGGTCAGCGCGGTCATGCCGCACCCGCCACGACGAAGCGGACGAGCGTGCCGGCGGGGGCGAGCGCCGGGGGCGTGCGGTCGAGCGACCACATCGGGACGTCGGTGCGGCCGATGAGCTGCCAGCCGCCGGGTGAGGTCCTCGGGTAGACGGCGCTGAACTCGCCGGCCAGCGCGACGGCCCCGCTCGGGACGGCCGTGCGGGCGGTGCTGCGGCGGGGCAGGTCGAGCGGTCGAGCACTGCCGGTGAGGTAGCTGAAGCCGGGTGCGAAGCCGCAGAACGCGCTCGTCCAGAGCTGCCCGGTGTGCCACGCCACGAGCTCGTCCCGCCGCATGCCGGTCAGCTCGGTGACGGTGTCGAGGTCCTCACCGTCGTAGGTGACGGGGATGACGAGTGGCTCGGAGTCGTGCGCTTCGAGCGAGGCATTGACCGGTACGACCTGCTTGAGTTCCGCGCGGAGCCGCCCGGGGTCCGTCGTCGTCCGGTCGAACCGGAGCAGCAGCGTCCGGGCGCCGGAGACGACCTCGGTCAGCCCCGGCAGGGTGGCCTGTGCGAGCCCGGCGCGGAAGGCGACGACGTCGGCGAGGGACCCGAACGTGGCCAGGAGTGCGGTGCCGCCCGCGGAGCGGACCTCCGGACCCGTCACGGCGCGAGCGGCGGGGACGGTGCGAAGGGCGCGATCGTCACGCCGTGCTCGGTCAGCAGCGCTCGGACGGCTCGGGCCATCGCGACCGCGTCGGGGGAGTCTCCGTGCACGCAGACCGAGTCGGCACGCACGGCGATCTCGGACCCGTCGACGGCGGTCGCGACGCCGTCGGTGACCATGCGGAGCACCCGGGCTGCGACCTCGTCCGGGTCGTGCAGCACCGACCCCGGCTGTTTCCGTGACACCAGCGAGCCGTCGGGTTCGTAGGCGCGGTCGGCGAACGACTCGCTCACCGTGCGGAGCCCGTGCCGCTCGGCCGCCAGCAGCAGCTCCGACCCGGGCAGCGCGAGCACCGCGAGGGACGGGTCGGCGTCGGCCACGGCACGGACGACCGCCTCGGCCTGCACCGGGTCGGCGCAGGCGGTGTTGTACAGGGCGCCGTGGGGCTTGACGTAGGTGACGGCCGTGCCGGCGACGTGGGCCGTGGCGGCCATCGCTCCGAGCTGGTGCACGACGTCGGCGTACAGCTCGTCGGGCGTGACGTGCACGGGTCGGCGGCCGAACCCGATCAGGTCGCGGTAGGCCACGTGGGCGCCGACCGCCACACCACGTTCGGCGGCGGCGCGGGCGGTGGTGAGCATGATCGTCGGGTCGCCGGCGTGGAACCCGCAGGCGACGTTGGCGCTCGAGACGACGTCGAGCATCGCGGCATCGTCCCCCATGGCCCAGGCGCCGAAGCCCTCGCCCAGGTCGCTGTTCAGGTCGATCGTCGTCACGGGTGCTCCCTGTCCTCGCGGGTTGTTGAACAATCTAGCGAGTGCGCCGGTCCGTGTCACCTGTGCCGGACGGCTCGTTCCGAGGGGCGGCACGTACTGTCCGAGTCCTCAGCAACACCGGGGGCAGCGCCTCCGGATCGACCACTCCACTGGAGCAGATCATGACCGACAGCGACAACACCCACGGCACCCCGGCGAACGACCCGGAGGGCACCGAGAAGCCGGGCGGCCTCGGCGACGACAACACCATCCCCAACAACCCCGACGGCCTCGCCGCCGGTCACGCGGGTGACGACTCGCACTTCAACCCGGAAGAGGACGGCGAGCAGTAGGCGCTCCGTCCGGCCTGCGGGTCGATGCAGAACGACACCGTCGTTGTCCTCGACAGCGGCGGTGTCGTTCTGCGTCTGCACCCCTCCGTCGGCACCCGACGAAACATGCGCGACAAAACCTTCCGGCAGGAGGTTTCCGGTGCTACAGTCCCGATCACCTAGCAGCACTAGGGATTCAGCGGGCACCGAAGCCCCCTGTGACTCAAGGAGGAGTCATGTCGACACCGACGTCGAAGGAAGAACCCACGCGGGGCATCGCCGGGACCGCGTCCCCAGCGGTCACCGCAGCCGCCGGCGCCACCGCCACGGACGCCGCGGCGTCCCGAGCGTTCTCGGTCGAGGGCATCACGCAGTCCGTCAGCACCGTCCGGGTGGGTCGGGGGTACCTCTGGGGCCTCAGCTTCGCCCAGTTCGGCCTGTTCGTCGCCCTGCTCACCCCGGTCTTCGTGAGCATGTCGATCAAGGCGACGGAGCTGAACCCGACGAGCCCCGAGACCGTCGTCGGCTCGGTCCTGCCGTTCGGAGCGCTCGGCGCCCTGTTCGCCAACCCCCTGTTCGGCGCGCTCTCCGACCGCACCCGCACGCGGTGGGGCCGTCGCCGCCCCTGGATGGTCGGCGGTGTCGTCGTCTTCGTCGGTTCCCTCGCCTGGCTCGCGTTCTCGCCCGACGTGCTGCAGCTCACCCTGGCCTGGGTGCTGGCGCAGGTCTCCGCCAACGCCGTCCTGTCCACGCTGACGGCGAGCTTCGCCGACAACGTGCCGGAGTTCCAGCGCGGCAAGGCGTCGAGCGTCATCGCCCTGGCGCAGAACATCGCGATCCTGGCCGGGCTCTACCTGGCCGTGTACCTGGTCGGCAACCTGCCGGTCCTGTTCATCGCACCGGGCGTCCTGGCGATCATCGCGGTCCTCGTCTACTCGTTCGTCGCCCGCGACGACCTGCCGACGACGCCGGTCAAGCCCTTCAGCTGGGTCAACCTGATCAGCTCGTTCTGGACGAACCCGATCAAGCACCGAGACTTCGGGCTCGCCTGGTGGGGCCGATTCCTCATCACCTTCGGCACGTTCATGTTCACGACGTACCGACTCCTCTACATGCAGGACCGCATCGGGCTCCCGCAGGGCGAAGCGGTCGGGGTCGTCGCGTTCGGCGTGCTGCTGTACACGATCGCCCTGCTCGTCAGTGCGGCCGTCTCCGGCTGGGTGTCCGACCGGATCCAGCGTCGCAAGGTCTTCGTCTGGGGTTCGACGGCCATGACCGCCGTCGGCCTGGTGATCCTGGCCCACGTCGACAGTGTCGGCGGGTTCTACTTCGCCGAGATCGTCCTCGGTTTCGCCTTCGGCATCTACGCCGCCATCGACACCGCCCTGGTCGTCGACGTGCTGCCCGACCCGGAGCGCCCCGGCAAGGACCTCGGCGTCATCAACATCGCGAACGCCCTGCCGCAGTCACTCGCCCCCGCCGTCGGTCTGTTCCTGCTCGGCATCGGTGGCGGCCAGAACTACACGCTCATGCTCTGGGGTGCCGGCGTCGCCGTCATCCTCGGCGCCCTCGTGATCCTGCCCATCAAGTCGGTCCGCTGACCGACGCGACCGCCTGGAGGCGCGACCCGCGTCCGCGACGCACGCCGCGCCTCCAGGCGGTCACCTGCACTGCAGGTGACCGGTTCAGCGGGCGCCGTGCCGGCGCAGTGCGACGACGACCTCGTCGAGGAAGTCGTCGACCTGCCCCTGGTCGTACCCCTCGCGGAACTTCGTCGGCTGGAACCGGACCCCTGCGACCTGCTCCGGTGTGAGCGGGTCGACGGGGCGTCGCTGCTCGTACCCGGCCAGGGTGGTCTGGATCCGGTCGAGGAACGCGTCGACCTCGCTCTGGTCGTACCCCTCGCGGAACTTCGTCGGCCGGAACCGCTTGTCCGCCACCTCTCGTGCGAGCATGTCCTCCCCCTTCTGCTGGCGCCTCTCGTGGCCCTGCCATGGTGTCACGGGCGGGTTGCCGCGGGTCAGAGCTGCGGTGAGCGCCTGCCGAACAGCGCGTCGAGGAACCGCGAGAACCGCGACCCTGGCTCGTGGGGCGTCTCGATCGAACGGGTCGGTGAGCGGAACGCGAGATCGTGCAGCATGTTCCGCTTCGACCCGTCCCAGTTCGCGAACAGGTAGGTCCCGCCGATGAAGGACATGCTCCGGACCGGCGTGCGCTTCCACGAGTCGGCAGCCACGTAGTAGCCCGCGTGGCCTGCGCGGATGTGCTGGATCACGGTGTCCACGTCGATGACACCGGTCGGTGTCACGACGGCGGTGATGCCCGTACGGTCGCGGGCGACGTACTCGATGAGGTGTTCGGTCACGATGGAACTCTTCGTCACGGTGGTGAGACGCCACGGCAGGGAGCGTGGCGAAGGGGATTCGGAACCGCCGTTGCTTCCGTTTCCAGAGTACGTCCGCTGCGGGCGTGCCGTCCCCGGATGTCCGCCGTTCGCAGGTGGATGAGCGTTCAGCGGATGGGGGTCCGGTCGGCCCAGTCCACGATGCGTTCGATCGTGTCGTCGAAGTCCCGCGTGCCGGGTCGGTTGAGGAACGCGTGACGGCTGTCCGGCAGGACGTGTCGTTCGACCTCGATGCCCGCGGCCGCGAGCTCGTCCGCGAAGCGCTCACCCGAGGCGCGCATCACGTCCCGCTCGGCGTCGATCAGCAGGGTGCGGGGGAACCCGTCGAGGTCGGCGGACGCCGGGTAGACCGCAGTGGGGCGGCCGCCCGCGTAGGCCCGGTTGCTTCCCCCGCATGGGAGCAGTGTTGCAGGACGCGGGCGGGAGCCGGGCTCGCGGCGCTTGAACAGGCATGCTTTCGGAGCGTCGCGAGGGACACGGCCCGGTAACGATGTGGGCGACCGCTCGGCGGGGCAGGCAGCGTGGAGGCATGCGCCTGACGAGAGCCGCCCTGATCCTGACCACTGCGACCCTGGCCGCGCTGCTGACGGGGTGTTCCAGCGCGGACGGAGCGGACGGCGGTGCGGCGACCCCGACCGTGACCGAGACCGTCACTGCCCCGCCCTCCGACCCCGCGAGCACGCCGACGCCGACCCCGACGCCGACACCGACGCCCACCCGCACTCCGACCTGCGGGCCGTCGAGCGGTGCCGAGGCTGCGGCCGATGGCATCGCGGCCCTGCCGCTGCCCGCCGGCCTCGAGGATGCGAAGTGGGACGCCGCGAACGCCGACTACTCCGGCTACGACGCCTGCGCGCCACTGTCCTGGTCCGTGGTCGCACCCGAGTACGGCACGGCAGGATCCCCGTACGCGATCCTGCTGTTCCACGAAGGCCGGTACCTCGGCACGGCCACTGCCCAGCAGTACGCCTTCGAGCCGACCGTCGAACGACAGAGCGACTCGGCCGTCACGGTGACCTACCGGTTCGCCAAGGCCGGCGAGCCGAACGCAGCGCCCTCCGGCCGCACCACGGCCACCTTCACCTGGAACGACGAGACCGGCCGCGTCGAGATGACGGGGGACACCCCGCCCGCTCAGTGACGGTCGGCCGGCGCGGAAGCCACGCCGAGCTCCCGCTGCAGTGTGCGGAGGACCCGTACGAGGGTGTCGAGCTTGTCCGGTCCGGCCTCGAACCCACGTCCGAGGGCAGACCGCGGCTGCACGACCACGTCGTCACCGTCGGCCGTGGTGATCCAGACGCCGAAGTCGGCACGCTGGCCGCGGGACTCCCTCGTCGCGACGGAGAACCGCCGGATGCGCGCCCACGGCAGGTCGAACACCGGCGCGTCCCGTGACGGTGCCCACGCGTGCAGGCCGAACTCGTCGACGGTCCAGACCTCGGGCCGGGGCTTCGGGAAGTCGTCGGAGGTGCGCAGGCCGGACGTCAGCACAGGCAGGTGGAACCGGGGTGCTCGGCCCGCTCCGATTCGCGCGAGCGTCCGGCGGTCGCCTCGCCCGGCGGACAGCGTCGACACGGCCAGCAGCACCCCGAACCCGGCGACCAGCATCGGCCACAGCACGAACGACCCCTGTGTCCGGGCGCTGTCGATACCGCGCAGGAAGTCCGGGAACGCGAACTCGGCGACGAGCGCGGCGAGCCCCACCGCCGTGGTGACGACCGCCGCGAGCAGCACCGGCCACCGCCTCGGCATCTCCCCGTCGCGCAGCCGCTGCACCCACCGTTCCCCCGAGTACTCCACCGTGCCATCCTGCCCGTCGCGGCCACCGATCGTCCGCGAGCGCGACATGCTGTTCCCATGCAGTCCGTCCGTGCCGCCGCACCCGGTGTCGCCCTCGCCGTGGCGATCGGCATCGTCGCCACCCTCGTCGGCCGGGTCGTCCCGGTGGTCGGCGGTCCCGTCCCCGCCGTCCTGATCGGTGCCGTCGTGGGGTGGCTCGTCCGGCGTCGCACCGGTGGCACACTCGCCGCGCTGGCTCCCGGCGTGAAGTTCTCGTCCAGCCGGGTCCTGCAGTTCGCCGTGGTCCTGCTCGGCGCGCAGCTGTCCATCGGCGAGGTCCTGCGCATCGGCGGTGAGACCCTGCCGGTGATGCTGGCGACGCTCGTCGTCTGTCTGGTGGCCGCGTGGGGGATCGGTCGACTGCTCCGGGTCTCGGGCGCACTCCGCACGCTGATCGGCGTCGGGACCGGCATCTGCGGTGCGTCCGCGATCGCGGCCGTCACGCCCGTCATCGGCGCGGTCAGTGCGGACGTCGCCTACGCGATGTCGACGATCTTCCTCTGCAACATCGCCGCCGTCTTCGCCTTCCCGCTGCTCGGGCACGCCCTGGGCCTCAGCCAGCACGCCTTCGGCGTCTTCGCGGGCACCGCCGTGAACGACACGTCGTCCGTCGTCGCCACGGCGACGGTCTACGGCCGCCAAGCGACCGACACTGCGGTCGTCGTGAAGCTGGTGCGCACCCTGATGATCATCCCGATCGTCATCGGGCTGGCCGGACTGGAGGCCCGCCGCGCCTCCCGCGAGCAGCTCGCCCCCGCCTCGGGGCCGGGTCGCGGGTTCCGGGTGTTCCGGTTGGTGCCGTGGTTCCTGATCGGGTTCCTCGTGGTGGTGCTGCTCCGGTCGGTCGGGGCCCTGCCCGCGTCCGTGGCGCCGGGGTTCGCGACGACCGCCTCGTTCCTCATCACGGTGGCGCTCGCCGCGATCGGCTGCTCGACGGACTTCGCCGCGCTCCGCCGTGCCGGGTTCCGGCCGATGCTGCTCGGCATCGCGCTCTGGGTCCTGGTGGCGGGGACGAGCCTGGGCATGCAGGCGGCCTTCGGGCTGCTGTAGGGGTTGCCGAGGTCCTCCATATCGTTTATCGTTGCATCGAAATTCGATGGTATCGATGATCGACAGGGGATCAGTCATGACCACGCCCGTCTACGAACCGCCCCGAGGGCGGAACTCCTACCTGGCCTACGTCGTCTCGTGCGCGATCGGCATCGCGATCGTCGTGTGGCGGTACGTCGACCTGCTCGTCCACTCGATCGCCTCGGGCACCGTGGCTGTGCCGATCCGGATCCGCGAGACCAGTGCCGTCCCGCAGCCTCCGGGCGGTGCGACCGTGACGTCCGACCAGCTCGTGCTCCGGGCACCGATCGCCGACGTGCCGGGTGGTGCGATCGGGTACATCCGCGTCGGTGACGCCCTGGAGGTCCTGCTCGTCAGTGCCCTCATCGCCCTGGTGGCGGCGGTGGCCTGGAAGATCTCGCGCGGCGGGCTCTTCGACCGTTCGACCACGCGGATCCTCGACTGGCTCGCCGGCGCGGTGCTGGCCGCCGGGTTCCTACCGTCGTTCGTCCGCCGCATGGGGTGGAACTGGGTGGTGTCGGGCCTCGGCTGGGACGGGTACCTGCCCACGCCGGTGGTGGACCACCAGTTCCTGCCCGTGTACCTCGGCCTGCTCGTCGTCGTCTGCTTCCGGTTCGCGCTCACCGCCTCGCAGCGGATGGTGCGGGACCAGGCCGGGCTGGTCTGATGCCCCCGGAACAGGAGGACGGCCACGCGGTCGTCTGTCACCTCGACGACCTGCTCGCCGAGCGGGGGATGACCCTGACCGAGCTCGCCGACCGCGTCGGTGTGACGGTCGTCAACCTCTCGGTGCTCAAGAACAACCGGGCTCGCGCGATCCGGTTCTCCACCCTCACCCGACTGTGTGAGGTGCTCGGCTGCCAGCCGGGCGACGTCTTCTCGGTGCGCACGGACTGACGACGGGAGGCCCGCCCGACGTGAGCTGATCTGCTCACGCTGGGCGGGCCTCCTGGCCGTCCCTGACGGGCCGTCGGCGTCAGCCTCGCAGCGCCTCCGACAGCTTCACGCGACTGCCGGTGCGGAGCAGGGCGTTCTCGTAGACGCGGGCACCGATGACCACGACCGCGACGACCGAAGCGGCGACGATGACGAGCGACAGGATCGGCTCCCACCACTCGGCGGTCCCCAGGAAGATCCGCATGGGCATGCCGATCGGGGCGCTGAACGGCACGTACGACATGATGCCGAGGATCGTCGGGTTGTCGTACGCGACGATGATCAGGAAGTACGGGATCATCACGAGCATCATCACCGGGGTGGTGACGCTGCCGACGTCCTCCTGGCGGGACACCAGCACGGCCGCCGCGGCGAACAGCGACGCCAGGAGCACGAACCCGATCGCGAAGAAGCCGATGAACCACAGGATGCTCGGGCCGAGCATCGCGAACATGTTGTCCTGCCCGGTCACCGCCAACGTGACGATGGCGGCGACGGCCACCGCGACGATCTGCGCGAAGGCCATGATGCTGTTGCCGAGCACCTTGCCGGCGAGCAGCGCCCTGGCCGGGATCGCGGACATCAGGATCTCGACCACCCGCGTCGACTTCTCCTCGACGACGCTCTGCGCGATCGACTGGCCGAACGTCACCGCCGACGCGAAGTACACGACGCCGAACGCGATGGCGATGAGGTAGACCAGGCCGCCCGGCAACGCGTCCGGGTCGAGCAACTCGATGCGCGGGGTGACGCTCAACGCCGAGACGACCTCGGACGGGGCCTCGTCGAGTCCGACGACCTTGTAGCCGAGCGGGTCGTCCGACGGCACGATCGCCGCGTCGACGTCGCCCTTGGTCACGAGCCGTTCGGCGTCGTCGACCGACGCCGACTTCGTGACGTCCAGCCCACTGGTGGTCGGCAGCGAGACGCCGTCGACGACCGCGACCGGGGTGGTGTCGTCGGCGGTGGCCTTGCTCACGATCCCGCCGACCACGATCGACGCGACGACCATGCCGATCAGGATGAGCGCCGAGACCACGAAGGCCTTGCTGCGGATGCGTGCCTGGATCTCACGTGCGGAGACGAGGCGCACGGCCTGCACGAAGGAGTTGTTCATCGGACGACCTCCCGGAAGACCTCGCTGAGCCGCGGCACCCGCGGCGAGAACGACCCGACGGTGCCGTGCTGGACGGCACGCTGCAGGACGCGCTGGGCGGTGGCGGCGTCGGCCTCGAAGACCGCGTACCCGCCGTCGAACTCCCGCACGGCCACACCCGGCTCGTCGCGGAGCCAGGCGACGTCCCCGTCGACCAGCAGCTCCCACGCGGCCGGGCCGGCCTGCTTGCGGAGTTCCTCCTGCGGACCGGCGGCGCGGATCGTGCCACCGGCGATGACGACGACGTCGTCGCACAGCCGCTCGACCACGTCGAGCTGGTGGCTCGAGAACAACACCGGGACGCCCCGGGCCGCGGCCTCGCGCAGGACGCCGAGCACCGTGTCGACTGCCATCGGGTCGAGGCCCGAGAACGGCTCGTCGAGCACGAGCACCTCGGGGTCGTGTGCCAGCGCCGCTGCGATCTGCACGCGCTGCTGGTTGCCGAGCGAGAGCTTCTCGACGGGGTCGCCGGCGTGCGTGGTGAGTTCGAGGCGTTCGAGCAGCTCGCCGGTGCGGGTCGTCGCGGCGCGCTTGTCGACGCCGTGCAGCCGGGCCAGGTAGGTGATCTGCTCGGCCACCGGCATCTTCGGGTACAGGCCGCGTTCCTCGGGCATGTAGCCGAAGCGGCGGCGGTCGGCGGGGCGGACCGCGGTGCCGTCGATCGAGACCGTGCCCGCGTCGGCCTGCAGGACGCCGAGCATGATGCGCATGGTGGTGGTCTTGCCGGCACCGTTGCCGCCGACGAACCCGGTGAGGCGGCCGCTGCCGACCGTGAACCCCACGTCGTCGAGCACCCGGCGATCGCCGAAGTGCTTGGTCACCCCTTCGATGGTGAGCATGTCGTTCCCCTTCGTCGCGACGCTGGTCGTCGCTGCGTCCGACGCTATTGGCCGGGAGGCACGCCCCGCCTCCGCCGCCAGGCGGGACTTGGGTGGGTGCTCGGCTCCACCGCGTGGGGGAGGACCGCGCGTCGGTCCGGTGGGCCGGGGGCGCCGGGTCGGCACGGTGCGCGCTTGGTGCGGGTCGGCACGGTACGGGCTTGTTCGGCTCGTGCGGGTTTGGTTGCTCGGTGCGTCGTTCTGGCGGCGCACGGTGCGGTCAACGCCGCACGGGTTGAACGAAGGCGCACGGTGCGGGCGTGGGGTGCGGTGGTGGGCACGGTGCGGGCTTGTTCGGCTCGTGCGGGTTTGGTTGCTCGGTGCGTCGTTGTGGCGGCGCACGGTGCGGTCAACGCTGCACGGGTTGAACGAAGGCGCACGGTGCGGCCATGTCTGCGAACTCGGCACCGTGCGGGCTTGTTCGGTTCGTGCGGGTTCGGCTCGGCTCGGTCAGCCGGCGACGCCGTGCTCGAACGCCCAGACGACGGCCTGGATGCGGTCGCGCAGTGCGAGTTTCTGGAGCACGTTCGACACGTGGGTCTTCACGGTGGCGTCCCCGACGTAGAGCTCGCCGGCGATCTCCGCGTTGCTCAGGCCCCGGGCGAGGAGCCGCAGCACCTCGGTCTCCCGCTCGGTCAGCCCGGCGGCGGCGAGTGCGTCGTCGCCCGTCGCAGTCGTCGCGGTGCTGGTCGCCGAGGGCTGCACCGCAGCCGACGCCGTCGCCCGGCTGATCACCCGCCGCGTGACGTCCGGCGCGAGCAGAGCGTCCCCGGCGGCGACGGTCCGGACCGCGTCGATCAGCCGCTCGGGGGAGGCGTTCTTCAACAGGAACCCGCTCGCTCCCGCCTCGAGCGCCTGGAACAGTGCGTCGTCGCTGTCGAACGTCGTGAGGATGAGCACCGCCGGCGGGTCCGGCAGCGCCGCGATCCGTCGCGCGGCCTCGAGCCCGTCGACGCCCGGCATCTGCACGTCGAGGCAGACCACGTCCGGACGGAGCTGCTGCACGGCCTCGACCGCCCCGGCGCCGTCCGCGGCTTCGCCCACGACCCGGAACCCGGGCTCGGACTCCAGGATCACGCGGAACCCGGCGCGGACGAGTTCCTGGTCGTCGGCCAGCACAATGGTCAGGTCGTCGGCAGCCATGCCCGCACCAGGTAGCCTCCCCGGGCTCGTGGCCCGATCTCGATCCGTCCGTCCACGGCGGCGACGCGTTCCCGCATCCCGACGTGTCCGAGCCCGCTGCCGGAGGTGCTCCGGGCAGCACGGGCACCGAGCCCGTCGTCCGTGACCTCCACCTCGACGCCGTCGTCCAGGTACCGCAGCCGGACGTCGGCGCGGGCGGTCGGGCCGGCGTGCTTGAGGATGTTCGTCACCGCTTCCTGCACGATCCGGTACGCCACCGCGGCCACCGTCGGCGGCACCGGTCGCTCGTCACCCACGACGACGTACTCGGCGGGGTGGCCCGCCACCCGGGCGGACTCGGCCAGTTCGGCGATCCGCGTGATGCCCTCGGTGCTCGGGCCGTCGCCGTGCGGTGTCCCGAGGCCGTCCGCGTCGTCGTCGGAGCGCAGGGTGCCGAGCATCCGCCGGAGTTCCTCCACCGCGGTGCGGGCGCTCTCCTCGACCACCCCGAGCGAGGCGGTGGCCTGCGCGGGGTCGCGGTCGATCACGCGCCGTGCAGCACCCGCCTGCACGCCCATCAGCGAGACGTGGTGGGCGACCACGTCGTGCAGCTCGCGGGCGATCCGTACCCGTTCGATCGTGACGGCCTGTGCCGCGGACCGCTCCCGCTCGGCGGCGAGTTCGGCGGTGCGTTCGGCGAGCTGGTGCCGTGCGACCGCGGAGACCCAGGCGCGGTTGCCGGCGTACCAGGCAGCGCCGAAGTAGATCACGTTGATGACGATGTTGAGCAGCGAGATCGCGACGTAGGGCGCCACGGGGGAGTCCGTGTCGTTCGGCAGCGCGTTCGGCGACGCCCACCCGAACGAGATCGCGACGAACAGCCACGCGAACATGCCGCCGATGACGACCCAGCGCACTGCTTCGGCTCGCACCCGGTCGGAGCACCAGGCGCCCACCGTGTACAGCGCGATGAAGAGCGTGAAGTTGACGAGGAAGACCTCGGGCACCTGGAGCAGCTGCGTCGCGGCGAACGCCACCGCCGACACCAGTGCCACCGACATCGGGAACCGTCGGCGGAACGCGATCGGGGCCGCGTTCGCGACGATCATCAGCGCCGAGACCCACCAGGCGGCCTGGTCGTCGCCGTAGGTACCGGCCGACCCGTACAGGAACGTCGTGACCGCGAGCCCACCGGCCAGCACAACTGCGAGCACCGTGTCCTGCCGGTACTCGTGCCGCCCCACCGGCAGTCGCGACCACTCCGCCGTCGTCCCCATGCAGGAAACGCTACTGGGTGCGCTCGACCAGGAGTAGCCTCCCGCCAACGAGCAGGGGAGACGCCATGCAGTTCCTCGTCAACGTCATCGACGACGGCCAGGCCGCCGCCGTCGGCAACACGTACTCCGCGACCGACGCCGAAGCCGCCGCGGTCGACGCCTTCAACGAACGGATGGGCGACGCGATCGTGTTCGCCGCCGGGGTCTCCGCACCCGCTGACGCCACCGTGGTCGACGCCCGCGAGGGCGCGACCGACACGACGGCCGACACGACGACCGGGCCCGCCACGACCGGGCCCGCCACGACCGGGCCCGCCACGACCGGGCCCGCCACGACCGGGCCCGCGACGAGCACCGACGAGTACGTCGCCGGGTTCTGGGTCATGGACCTCCCGGACGCCGAGACGGCTGCCCGGGTGGCGCACCAGGCGTCGCAGGCGTGCAACCGGAAGATCGAGCTCCGCCCGCTGCTCTGACGGCACGGACCCCACCCGGCCGACGGACCACCGCAGGGACGGCGCTCGCCGCGGTCACACCCGCCCCGACCACGAACGTCGCGACGAACCCGATCGCGCCGACGAGCGCTCCGGCAGCCGCCGCACCGACGGCCTGCCCGAGCACGAGTGCGACGAACAACATCGACGTGCCCGCCGACGACCGCTCGGCATCGATCTCGGTCGTCCACGCGATCAGCGCCCCGGTCGCCGCCGTGTAACCCCAGCCGAACACGGCACACGCCAGCAGCGCCGCGACCGTCGACTGCGGCGCTGCCCCCAGCACCACGACGGCGACGGCGACCGACCCCGCCGTGACCGCCCAGAGCGTCCGGGCGCGGAAGCCGTTCGTCCACCGCGCGGTGACCACGACGGCCGCTCCGCCGATCCCGAGCGCGATCCAGGCCGACACCGAGACGACGACCGACGCACCGGCCTCCACCAGCGCCGAACGTCCGTAGGTCCAGACGACGGCGGACCCCGCCCCGAACAGCAGCGCCAGCACGAGCACCCCTCGGTGCGCCGCGAACCAGGGAACACCGGGCAGCGGTGACCGGGACGCAGCAGCCCCGCCGCGGGACACCACGAGCAGCAGCGCTCCGACGGCCAGGGCGAACACCCCGGACACCGCCCAGGCCGTCCGCCAGTCGGGCAGCAGCACGAGTGCGAGCACCCCGGCACCCACGAGCCCCGGGCCGGTACCCGCGTTCACGATCGCCTGCGCTCGACCGAGCAGCGCCGACGGCACCTGCTCGGCGACGATCCGGACGAGGGCGGGGGACGCGAGTCCGGCCCCCGCCGACGCGAGCACGGCGCTGACGCCGAACGCCAGCGAGCCGCCGGCCGTCGCCATGGCGATCGCACCGATCCCGGCCACCAGGGTGGCGACCGTGACGAGCACGCGGGGCATCCGTGCGGCGAGCACGAACCCGGCCACCGCGCCGACGCAGTACAGCGCCGAGGCACCCGACGAGACCCACCCGGCGGCGTCTGCCCGGAGCCCCAGGTCCCGCTGCACGTCGGGCAGGAACAGCCCGTACGCCAGGCGCACCAGGCCGTAGGTGGCGGCGATCAGGCCGAGTCCGCTCACCAGGAGCAGTCGATGTCGTAACGAAAACGATCGTTTCACTTTTCAGAGCCTAGGGTGCTCTCATGGTGATGCGCCCAGGGACCGAGCAACGGCTGCTCGACGCCGCCGAGGAGCTCTTCTTCTCACAGGGCATCGCCGCCACCCCGATCGACGCCGTCCTCGAACGGGCCGGGGTCTCGACGGCCACCCTGTACCGCGGCTACGCGAGCAAGGAGTCCCTGGTCGCCGCGGCACTCACCCGTCGCCACGAGGACTGGATCGCCACCTGGGACCGTGCGGTCGCCGCCGAACGGGACGACCTGGGCCGACTCCTGGCGGTGTTCGACGCCCTCGACGACTACCGCTCGACGCCCACGGGCTCCCGCTGGTGCGCCTTCCTCGGCACCGCCGCCGAGTACGCCGACGCCCCCGCCGAGGTCCGACAGGTCCTGGACCTCGAGACCACCACGTTGCGCCGGCGGCTCGTGACACAGGCGGTGCCGGTGGTCGGTCCCCGTGCCGAGGCGCTCGCCGACCAGCTGCTCCTCATCGTCTCCGGTTCCCTTGCGATGCGGTTGCGCGACCCCGCGCTCGACACGACGACGGCACGGTCCGTCGCCGCGTCCCTCATCCGGGAACACACCCCAGACGGAACGGCGCCCACCCCATGACCCGATCGCGCGCTGCCACGATCACCCGCCGTTCCCTGCTGATCGGTGGCACGGGCGTCGTCGCCGCGGGAGCCGTGGCCGAGGGGATCAACCTCGGCCTGCTGCCCGGGCGCTCGACCCTGTACCGGGTCCTCGGTCTGGACGGCACCGACGGCACGGTCCCCGACGTCGAGCCCGTCTCCACCACCTCCGGCACCTTCGTGTCGGCAGCGCGGAAGGGCCGCACCGTCGGGTGGACGATCGCGGCCCCGGCGTCCGACACCCCCTTGCCGGTGGCGGTCGCCCTGCACGGGTACGGCGACGACCACACCTCGTTCTTCGGGCGGAGCCTGGGCTACGACCGGTTCCTCGCGGCGCACGTCGCCGGCGGCGGAGCACCGTTCGCGATCGCCTCGATCGACGGCGGCAACCGCTACTGGCACCCACGAGCCGACGGGGACGACCCCGCCGCGATGGTCGTCGACGAGTTCCTGCCCCTGATCGCCCGCCGCGGCTTCGACACGGACCGCCTCGCCCTGACCGGCTACTCGATGGGTGGCTTCGGCGCCCTCCGGCTCGCAGGGGTCCTCGGTGCCTCGCGCGTCCGGGCGGTCTCGGCCATCAGCCCCGCGCTCTGGAAGTCGGCCGCCGACACCGCTCGCGGCGCCTTCGACGACGCGGCCGACTTCCGCGCGAACACCGTCCTCGGGCGTCAGCGCGCCCTGGACGGTGTCGCCGTCCGCGTCGACTGCGGCAACGGTGACGGGTTCGCGCCGGCGGTGCACACCTACGTCGACGGCTTCGCCACGCCTCCGGCCGGAGGCTTCGCACCCGGCGCCCACACGCACGGGTACTGGCGCCGCCTGGCGCCCCAGCAACTCGCCTTCCTCGGCCGCCACCTGGGTCGCTGAGCCGACCAGCGCCCGGGACGCGCGTCCAGGCGGACGGGAGGCCCGTGGCGGCCCCGCACCGCGCCTCCAGGCCGTCGACCGGTCACCGCAACGGCCCGTGCCAGGTGACCAGGAGCGCTCAGGCGCGACCGCGGTTGCGGCGCCGGATCTCCTTCGGAGCGCGCCCGGCCATGAAGGACCGTGCAGGATCGACGAGGAAGCCCTGCCGGAGTGCCTCGCGACCGACGAGCATCCGGAACCCCATCTGGTCCCGGTTGCTCAAGGTGACCTCGGACTCGACGATCTGCCCGGCCAACGCGATCCGCGTGCGGACGACGATGCGCTCCTGGGTGTGCCCGGTCGAGCTGCGGACGATGCGCCGGTCGTGCACGTCGCACTCGATGGTGGAGGCGTCGGCATCGGTGTCCTGCCAGGGGTGCAGCGAGAACCGGACCCGCTCGCCGGGCAGTTCCTCGAGGTCGAAGGCGTGCAACGCGGAGCTCCGGGCGCCGGTGTCGAGCTTCACCTTGATCCAC
>Ga0265797_10002208_pt1 | contig 33123 bp, 34 predicted proteins | sample P2T30metagenome_FD_192433 | JGI IMG/M metagenome (GOLD analysis project Ga0265797, IMG submission 192433) | Plant litter microbial communities from East Loma Ridge, Irvine, California - P2 T30 | ecosystem: Environmental > Terrestrial > Plant litter > Unclassified | place: USA: California... | reverse complement strand
TCCCCAGACGACCGACTTCCTGGGAGCGCCTTGTGTACGGTGTGCCGATCGAACAGTCGAATAGGCTCGGTTGCCAGCGCCCAGGCTGCGGACATGTGATGATGATGGGTAGCAAGACGGCCCCCAGCGCTGCAGGCAATCTATCGGCATGCTCTGTCCCCGTCGCGCTGCGTGACTGGCCCAGGTTGGTGAACTCTTGAGGCGCATCCCGATCACAGCGGTCATCGCTGTCTTCCTGCTAGTCCGGCCTAGCGCCAGGAACGCCGCTGCCGTTGGACTTCTGCCGCAGGGCCACGGCGCGCTAGACGTCTCTCGCAGCTTTCTCAGGTCCACATATTCGTTGTGGCCGCCCACCGACTCGCGGGTCGCAAACTATCAAACCGTCATTCCCGTCAACTCTCAGAGGCCTTTCGGAGGGCTTTCGCACCAGCTACGCTCGCAACGGAGACATCGTCAGCGATCCCTCTCTTGACCAAACGCTCTGCTCTGCTTTCTGCCGCCGGACAACTGTTCCCCTCAGCTGCCACGCGCATCGCTCCCGCACCAGACTGTTCCAGATCGTTGGTTTCACCCGCGCACCTTTTTGCTGCCCACCTCGGCCAATCCCGCCAAACAATCTGTGTCTCGCGCGCACAACTTCGTGCCAGCTCACCACTGACTGCACCTCGGCCTGACGACTTCGTGGCACCTTGAAACTCCCCTCTCGAGAGCCACAGAAGCTACAAGCGAACGCGCGTGCATGTTCCGCAATTGTCCTTTGTTCTTGATGATGCCTGGTTTGTCACGCTGATTTCGACTGGAAGCGAGGGATACTCGGTTACAATATGAGCAGAATGCGCTCCTTCTCGATGCCAAAAATTGGCCTGTCGAGGAAGCCGGACGACGCGATGGCTGGCTCGCCGTACCAATTTGAATCGTCGCACTCACGCGAATCCTCTGGAGCATCCACCTCATCAACGCCTCTTACTCCCACATTCTCCAACCGCAGCCATGGACTGTGGCAAAATTCGAACTCATCGTTTGGAACGACGCCAGAATCACCAGTCAACTTGACCAAATCGCCATTACACGACCTGCCCGAAGATCCAGAAGAGAGAGAAGACGGCTCTTTCGATATTCTTCGACAGCGACAGGATTCCGAGTACCAGGATGATGAACCTCTGTGCATTTGTATGTTGCCTCGTCCGTTCACGTTTGATTCCTCGTGCTGACCCTTTGCTTCCAGGCGACACTCCGTTCTGTGTACACCAATCTGGACACGGGTCACGCTCCAGTGTCGTGTCACCCAACCCTGAGTGGTTGCCGGGTGATGATTTTGATATGTCAGCACAACACTCTCACAACGTACTATCTCAAAAGGAGCGCAGCAGTGACTCGTTGGCGTCGCGTATGAGTCGTCGATTTCCGTCCATCTCCAAGCGATGGAAGGACCAGTCCGCAAAGCCTACATCCGGCCCATCAGTCAGGAGTGCACCCGCCTCTCGGGCACCATCTTTGCGCCTCAGTGGTGTGAAGCATGCCTTCGGCACTCACAGTGAATCGCGAACGCCGCCATTTACCCCAGTGGAGTCCGTATATCGCGAACCAAGCTCTACTCGCACGTCGAGGATTCCTTCGGCACCGATCGACATCCAAGGAGTCGAGGTTGAGGATCCGATCAGCCACCGGGACTATGCTTCTACACCTCTTCTGCCGCCTATGGTTGAATCCACGTTGGAGTCTCACCGTAGCCAGGTGCACTCACCTCTCCAGTCGCCGACTATTGCTGAAGGCGATGGCACCTTCACGCCTAGGATGACACCGAACCTCGCTGGCATGCCCACGCCACCGTTGTCGACCAAGGCATCCATTGCTTCGTTCAGAAGGTTGGGTCCAGAGCAGTGCGCCTCCACTTCAGACATCCCTACCATGCCGCTCAGTGACGACAACGACCCATGGGCGGCCAGACTTGGTCATGCAAACTTCCACATCACGCCGGAGCCTTACTTCCCCGATCACTGTGACACGGCATCTTGCAAACGTCTCCTCGAAGATTGGGAGGCTGCACGCATGGACTACATGCGCCAAGCAACACCTATCAGCGAGCATTACGGTCCGACATCTCGCACCTTCAAGCTTGCTGAACGCAAGTGGGCAGAGATCGAGGCTGTGTGGCGAGCAAACCACGAACTTGCCAATGCACAAGCCGGCGTTTCATCGCGAAGCCCAGTATACCAGTCGTTGGCCGAAACAGCACCATTGCCCAAAATGCCGGCACTGGATGATGCTCAGCAATCTGCCAAATTCCCCAAGATCGACGACTCAGAGATCGTTGGCCCAATGGTCCAGTACGCCAGGATCCAGCGCCAGCCCTCCAGACGTCCGAGCTTCTTGCGGTTGTTCACTGACCCAGCATCGCTGCTCGGTCGTTCTGCATTCAGCATGCGTCGATGAGCTTATGCGGCTTCGATGCACTGTTTTTGTTTTTCAGCATACACCATGTTATAACGATAATGATTTATGATCTCACGGCAAGCGCGTAGAGTCGCCAGTGCGAGCGCTCCGCCAGTTGCATTTCAGCAATTCTTTTTTTGCTCATATGTGGAATGCTTCCTCCAAAGCCAACGAGGCGCTCCTCGGAGCAAACGGAAATATATTTAGGATTGGAAGGCGAAAGGGAAAAAAGAAGGAAAAAGCGTCCAAAAAGTTCTTGAGACCATGGAAAAAGGGAAAAGGTGTAAAACGCCGTTCTGGGGAGTTTCGGAGTGTTTCGCATTGCGCAATTCGCGCATGTGACGTTTTCTTGCCAGGAAAGTTGGATGGGTTGGGTTGGGTCGGGCTCGTTGTATACCCTTTGAGAGCATGGCGCGAAGGTGGCTTTTGGTACCTGTACATGTACAGATAGCGGTAGCTTTACAAAAAGAGATGATGTTACCGTCGAAGTGTGCCTGCCTTCCTTTGCATGAATCCCATACGTGCGGCCGTGTCTCGAACTCGAGGCTTCAATGTCCATCGCGACTTGGTCGTGTCTGCTCGAGTGAAATGCCTGGCAGCGTGTTGCGCGACAATACATACCATATGCCGGCTCTAGCACCATGTCGATGGTAGCGCAAGCGTCGCTCACGCGTAGGTGGATCTCTCGCATGCGACCGCTGGGGCGACACCGAGTTCCTCAGTAGCAGCACATGAATGTCAGCAGCGAACGGATAACGGCCATAGTGTGTTGGTGAGGGTGAGGTAAAATGGTGTGTCGCGTCTTGAGGGATTTTGGGTGCAGTGACGTTTGGTGTTGTGACAAATGGAGCAGGAACGAGGAGGGCTCCTTCCTTGCATCAGCGCTTGATGGTGAACTACAGAGCTGATGTTCCTTGTCTTCTGTATATTGTACCCAGAGGTGCGCATTATGGTGCAATGCTCTCCTATGTGTTGATGGTGAAGCTCAACAGTGTTCAGTCGCTGTACGACCTCTCGAGCTCAGATTACCTTATTTGCAGCGTCGCAAGGATGGACATAGGATAATTGGGAATGACGTCGAATGAAACGGGCTGACAGATCATTGGGCACGTTCATCATGAATACAAAAGAGAAACTGAAGTTCTGAGAGGTATTCGCAAGAAACGCAGAGGATCGCTTGTTCACATTTCAGCATCTTACGCGGCGCCCGCTACGCCTGTTGTAAGCCAGGCCGCTCGGAGCAATGTATCAAGAGCCCATGATAGAAACGCCGTCATCCATGCACTCTCATTCCTCTACGAACGGGGCTTCTCCTTCTTCTCCTTCCACAGAGCGGAGAGACCGACACCGGAAACCTTGACGACCTTGAAACGCACACCGGGAATATCACCCTTGGCCTTGCCCTTGCGACCGAAGCCGGAGAGGAGGACCTCGTCGTTCTCGTCAACGAAGTTCAAGCAACCGTCATTGGGGACTGTGTTGTAGTGTTAGCATGCCAGCCTTAAATGTGTCGCGGACTGGTATAATTTCGTACCGAAAGCGGTGACCTTCTTGCCGTTCTTGATGAGCTGAACACGGACACACTTGCGAATGGCAGAGTTGGGCTGCTTGGCCTCAACACCGACCTTCTCAAGGACGATACCCTTGGCGTGGGAAGAACCCTTTGGTATTCGTTAGCCTCCATTCAATATCCGCAATCGCATGTCCCTCGCCACCAATGCATGTCCCTTCCTCCTTCCACTCTCTTGCTTCGCATTCAGGGTTCCAGGTGGTGGGTACGTACACCGAAGGGAGAAGACTTGAAGGCTGTGCCCAACAGTCTCTTCTTGTAGTGGAGATCGGCCCACTGGTTCTCACGACGGGTGTTGCGGAGCTTGCGCGCGGCCAAAAGACCTCTCGGTTGTCCCTTTCCCATGTTTGCTACGTGGCGGCGTTAGTATTGGAGTCCTTGAAGTTTTCGTGGTGCGGTGGTGCGGTGGCGCGGAGTCGTGTGAAATCTCGGTTTGGTGTGGAGGCGTGGGCGGTTTTCGGGGTCGTTCGAGAAGTCGCAGGGATTTGTAATGCGCGGGTGATGGTGATATAGGGAGACTCACCGGTATTGCGATATGTCGATGGGTCGTCGTGAGGGTCGATTCGTCGCTGTCACCACAGAAGCAGCTCTCGTCAAAGTCCGGAGAGGCACTTCAAATTCGCCCATGCTTGGCGTTTTGTGTGCCTCGCTGGATCGGCTTTCCCCCGAAGAATTGCCGAGTATACCGATTTATCGCTTCACTCGACCAAGGACTTGATCAATTGTTCACCAGCTCGATGATAAATATTGGTGAAGCCTGGCACGGTCTTTGGAAACACCTGCACTCACATTGATGTATTTATTGATCGAGTAACCTTTTGAGGCCAAAGTAGAGCATATCTGATGCTACCTTACTTTTCTTCCGCCTGCATCGATCAATCGCAGCATTCTATCCACGGATGTCTATCACGCCAGGTAAATTTACAAAAACAAGGGAAGAGAATGACGAGCATCAACGAAGAACGAGAACGTTTGATTATTTCATATAACATCTACGCTTACAACAAGAAGCGGTACTCAGGACTCTTATCGCCCAAATCCGCCTTGTCCTGCTCCGTCAAGTTCAAATCAGTAGGCATCTTATCACGCTTTCGGTTGGTGCTGATACACGACCAGCCGTACAGCACAGTCGCGACCATAGCCAAGATCGTAAATGCGATACAAATGCTGTAACCCGTCTTGTACGTGGGCGCGTCAGCCGGGAAGAACGCAAAGACAGCGATGATACCGCCAATGTTGCCGAAGCCGACCTGCCACGCTGAGCAGACAGATCTTCTTGCGTGACTTCCAATGTTCATGTTGAACCAACACACCATGAAAGGCATGGTGCTGTAACATCCCATGGCTGCCAAGAACAACGCGGCGTACTGGACTTGGATGTTGTTGTGGACCGAGATGAGGATCGCGAATGCCGTGATAGCGATGCAGATGCCAAACATGATGAAGCCGAAACGGTGGCGACTCAGATCTGAGAATGTTGCCATGATCATCGACCAGCCGAATGCTGCTGCCCATGGCGGGACGGAGTGCAGCTGCGTCTGGATGGGCGTGTAGCCGAAGCCTCTGATGATAGTCGGGCTGAAGTAGGCGTAGGAGTACGCGGGGACGATCAGGCCAAAGTACATCACGCCGGCAATGAGCACGCGGAACTCGCTGAGAATGCCGCCGACCTTCTTCAGAGTGACCTTGGACTCACGTGCTGCATGACCTTGGTCGGCACGTAGACGTGCAGTGACAAAGGCCTTCTCGTCCGGCTTCAGCCACTTGGCCTCCTCAGGGAAGTCTGAGAGACAGAAGAAGACGACCAAAGCCATGATGACAGTGAACGCACCCTCGAGGATGAAGAGCTGATGGTTACGGTCAGCGAGAGGTCATATCAACAAGTTCGATGATGCAACTCACCCAACGCCAGTTCTGGTAGCCCGCGACACCGTCCATTTTACCAATACCGGCTGCGATCAATCCGCCGAAACCTCCAGCAAGAGTAGTGGATGAGAAAAAGAACGAGAATCTCTTTTGAGCTTCCTGTCTCTTATACCACATACCTATGAGATAGAAGCACCCAGGGAACATGCCAGCCTCTGCGGTCTTCATTAGCGTTTGATCTTTGAGATTAATTCCAGGCTAATTGCTGGGTACATTTCGCGGGCGCGCCGCACCCGGCGCGCATATGACTTACCAAAGACGCCTAAGAAGAACCTAGTAGCGAGAAGACCAGAATAGCTCTTCACCAAGCCTTGCATGATCGTGACAAAGCCAAAAAAGACCATGTTTCCAGCGAGCCATGCATGAGGTGTGAATTTCTTCATCAGCACGTTTGCTGGGATCTCGAATAGCACCTAACAAAGTAAGCATCTCACATGGACTGGGAGCCGACTGGCGCATGGCGCAAGATGAACATACATACTGGCAGAATTGTTAGCACCCTTCTCATGACAGCGATCGTATGGAGACACTTACTGGGACGAAGAAAATCACGAGGGCAACATTGTATTGAACACCCTTAAGCCCGAGGTCTTCCGACAAACCGAATACATTGGCATTCGAAATGTTGACTCTGCGAATCGTCAGCTTGATTCAGACACGTCTCCCATCTCCAGAACATACCTATCCAAGAAAGCCAACCAGTACAGAAGGACCAGAAAAGGAATCACATGGAGATCGATGCGCGTGAGCAGCTTCCGCTCAGTCGTATGCGCCGGACAGGGGACGCTATTCGGATCCTGGAACTCTGGATCGCTTGCGTAGGCTTCGTTCGCCCCCGGGTAGTTCTGTACGTATTGTACATCGGCGTCAGAGGAGTCCAACCCCTTCTCACTCTTCCCGAGTCCCCAGCGCATCTTGCCTGTCAGCCGATGACGTTGGTCCTAGCACTCTCAATGTGGATGAACTTTGAGACGAGAGGCGCGAGTCACGTCAGATCTGGACTTGGACGTGGGGTTTGATATTGGAATGGATGATTTAGCTTTTGAGTGAGAAAAAAATAGTGACAACCACGAGGTGACGACGATCGCAGAATATATGCTGACGCGATGTCACACGCCTGTGTGACACACGCTCGAGGGTCGCCGATGCAACCGCAAGACCAAGGGAAGAGAGTGATTCTGTATGGCTCGCCTGTGAACCAGGTCACGGGATGTGGGTCCCTTTGATCTTCCCCCGCAAACCAAGGCGAGCGCGATGGACACATGGTGGCTTTTCGGTTAAGGGGAAGCCGAGGGCCAGAGCGAGTTCGGCGACGAACGCGATAGGCGTCCGAAGATGGTGACGAAGGTTTATCGTGTGTCACTAAATGATGGGCTGACGATTAGGTCGTAGTACTGTAGTTTACGGCATTGGTCAAGCTCACTATAATGAACACTTTAGAGTTCAAGAAGGTTGATGGCAACGAATACCTTCAATGGCAGAATGAGACACACCGCAGAGAAGTACAAATCATGTTCAATGTTCTCGACACAACGATTACACGTCGAGTACCGACCTTACTGGCCTCGGCATACATACGGACGATACAACATCGCTCTACGACATGTGTTCGACTACCAGCTGAAAGACTCTGCTCGGCTACCTACTCAACTCTTTGCAACAGCTGCACCAGTAGCCGCTGTGGCGCCTCCTGTTCGCCAGCTATGCTCCAGCGCACATGACACGGCTGAGATGCAAGCCTCAGCCAACACTTTGCCTGATAGTGCTGTCGGGGCGGGTACCTCAGGCGAAGCGAACGACGCCCTTCGCTACAGCTATGCTAGGCTGTACGGTCGCTGAGCAGCTCTCCTGCATCAGATTTTGTGTCTACTTGCTATGATACTTGTCACCATTAATACTGTGCTCAAGGAAAATCTCCAAAAAACATCTTCAAGACCTTGGACTACAAACCGACATCAAGTCTCACGCATTCAAAAGCTCGACGCGCGGCGGATACAATGCCAGGGCAAGAGCTCAATCTCCTCTGCTTTGATGGAGGAGGCGTGAGAGGCTTGTCCTCCCTCTACGTGCTGCAAAGACTGATGCTTGCCAAAGACCCAGAAAATCCACCGAAGCCATGCGAATACTTCGACATGATCGGTGGCACAAGTACGGGAGGGTGAGTAAGGAAAGAGATGTTGTGTAGGAACCTCATGCTGATGAATACCTCAGTCTTATCGCGATCATGCTTGGCCGATTGCGCATGTCGGTCGAGGAATGTATAGCTGCATACATTGACCTGTCTTCGAGGGTGTTCCAAAAAAAGCACGCCATGCCAGTAACAGTGCGCGGCAAAGTCAAAGCCAGATACAGTAGCAAGGAACTACAACGCGCGATAGAAGACGTTGTGGCGGCCCGTCATCTAGACAAAGACGCGTTGCTGAAGGATACCAGCCCACAAGCTTGCAAAGTGTTTGTAATGGAACTTCGCGATCTTTTGCGCCGCTGACAGACCGCAGATTTGTATGTGCCACCAGCAAAGGCGTCTCAATTCCTTTCCTCCTGCGAAGTTACCCACCCGTACGCGAATCGCCGGACCTTTACCACAACGCTAAGATCTGGGAAGCCGGCAGAGCTACATCCGCCGCGTCTTCATTCTTCGAGCCAATCGCTATAGGTTCTCTTGGCCAAGAGTTCCTTGATGGCGGGACTGGGGCGAACAATCCTGTACGACAACTATGGAACGAGGCAGCAGACACATTCTGCGGTGGCTCCAGTCGCAAACTGTCCGAAAACCTTCGCACAATTGTGTCTATCGGTACCGGCATCCCAGACCTGACTGACTTTGGAGACGACTTGCTTGCCATTGGCAAAACAATTCTTGACATCAGCACGGAGACGCAAACAACCGCGAACGAGTTTCACCGAACCAATTCAGACCTTGACGACGAGGGCAAATACTATCGCTTCAATGTCGCCAGAGGGCTTGCTGCAATCGGCCTAGAAGAGGCCAGTGAGGCCAAGCGGATCAAGGAGCTAACCGATGCTTATCTGACCGAGCAGAGCACGTACAGCTCCATAAGAAAGTGCGCGAAAACCTTGGGAGACTCCATCGTCTCTGCTCCTTCCGCTAGCTCGCAAAGTATGTTTATGTAGCGTCCAAAAGCATGACTTTGAGGTTCACTCACTTCGAGCTCACGCAAATATGCCAATCATTCCCCAGGATCGGCTGCAGTACACATTTGAGCGACACTTGTAGCAGTAGCTGACTGATATGTGGTAGCACAGGCGCTCATCAGGTTCCCACATGAAGAAGATGACCGCCTTCATGCCTGGCTGAAGCAGTCACGATGGAAATTACGCAAACTAGACCGTTGTATGAGCACGAACTCCGCCGGCACGTCTTGTGAAAGTGCTGACATTGACTTCTACACAGCCGGGGTCGACTATCGAGTCTTTGAGCGTATATCAGAATACGATCCCAAGCAAGAACACGGTATACTCGCTCGTCGAAAGTGCAAGAATACTACAGATTGGATCCACCGTAGTGAGGCATTCAAGGCGTTGCTTCAGGTCAACGGCGCCATATCGCATTTATGGATTTCCGGTAAAGGTAAAGATGCAACAACTTTTGGTCAAACTCACAGGACTGACAGTTCTCCTTATAATAGTCGGCTCGGGAAAGAGTGTGCTGATGTAAGAGGCTCTCGCCGAAACGAATTAGCCTATGCTGAACATTACAGGACAACCGTTATCGACGAATGTATTCGCTGCTTCCCTCGAAACAAGGAATGCGTTGTTTTGTTCTACTTTTACCAACCCACAGATCCGACAGCGAAGGCTTTCTTCGCTAGCCTGCTGAAACAGATACTCGCTTCATTCATCGAGATGAGAATTCCTTGCCCAGCAGCGGTTCAGGACGAGATCGAGCGTGCTTTTGGTCTCGAAAATCGGCAACCAGATGTCGGAGGGCTTGTCGCCGATATTCTGCTGCCGCTCATGTCCAAGTTCAAAGAAGTCGTAGTGGTGCTGGATGGACCCGATATATGTGAGCCAAGAGAGCAGCGCGAAATCTGGGCGCAGCTCCAGTTCATTACGGAGTCCAGCGGCTCGAACTTCAGAGTACGCACTGTTGTTGCCTCACAGGATCAAGTGAATGCCAGTGTGTACCTTCCGAACACCAATCGACTCCGCATGGATACCGGCTCCAACGTGAATGACATTGAGACACTAATTGATCACCACATTGCTTCTCGCTCAGGCAGAGGCCACCTTCTCAACGACGGTCCGTTACGGGCAAGCGTGCAAAGTTTTCTTAAGAAGAACGCCAACGGAATGTAAGGTTTTCGCTCTGCATCTCTAGCCTTGTCGTTCGCTCATTCCAGAATAGGTTCATGTGGGCCAATCTTGTCCTTGACATCATCCTCAACTATTGTCGCACTCCCAACGAAGTGAAAGACGCGATCTTGACGCTGCCCACTGACCTTGAGAAGCTGTACTTGGCTTGTTTGAAGAGGACGCGAGATTCACGACCTCTTTGCGACCCGAGGCCTATCTTGATCGTCTGCGCTGTACCAAGACCGCTCCAGGAAGATGCTTTGCGTCAACTACTTGCTCTGGATACGAGCAAGGGAGATTACTCACCGGACGACATGCTATCCTCTGATGCGTTGATACAGCATGGCGTCGGCTTGATTACATTGGACAAGAATGAGCAGCTGGTACTTCCTGCGCACGATTCCGTTCGGAAGTTCATCTTCTCCGAAGCTGCTCGCGTTGCTATCAAGCGATTGATGAGATTTCACGAATTCCCCGCTTGTGCTTTTTCGATGCCAGTGCCAGACGCTCGTATCATCGTCAAGCATGGTGATGCACAATTGAGTGCGTGGGAAGCAGAAGCAAGAACGCATGTAGGCCGAGCATGCCTTGTACACATGCAGCAAAGGGGTCCGAGGTCCATGGATTCTTCTTCTCAGCCACAAGTGGCGATACCAACCCCGATGACGAGCATGCCGATGTTGGTAAAAAAGTTCTCCAGAGCATGGCTTCCCGAAGCTTTGTTGCCGCGTTCACTGAACAAGATGTCAGTGCCCGCAAATGTTCTGTTTCCGATGCACAAAGCGTCAGCACAACGAAGCAATTTCTTGGGGTACGCAAGGGATAACTGGTTAAGCTGCAGTCGGTATCTATCACTGCAATCCAAGACCGGGAAACTGTTCTCGCGGATGGCAATGGAGCGCAACGAGAATTGGAATACTCCCTGGTCGACCCCAACGCATGATTCCCAGGTCCTTTCCTCGCCATATATAAAAGAAATGCATGGCGACATCGTGGCAGCTGACTACCAGTTGGAACGAATGTTCACTTACAGCGTGGCAAATGGCCATCTCCCATTGCTGAAGCTAACACTAGAGCAAGAGGATCTACCGAAAAACATATCGAAAGGCATTCTCCTAGAGCACAAGGATTTGCCCGCTTTACACTTGGCCTGTAGGCTGGGACACGACAACTTGTTGTTCGACTTGGCAAGAAATGGAGATGTCTTTGCGACAAGCCACATGTCGAAGACTGCACTCCATTACGCCGCTGAGGCTGGCCATCTAGAATGCGTGAAGCAAATCATACACCTTTCCAACGACCACGAAAAGGCCTTCAACGCAGTGAAATTCTACGTCGACCAGGAAGACTCCGAGTCTCGGACAGCGTTGCACCTAGCGGTGATGAACGGGCACGAGGACGTCGCATTGTTCCTGGTGAAAGACCAAGGAGCGAAATTGACGTCTGCGGGCACGAAAAAGGTTTCCGCTGTTGATCTGGCGTGGAAACATGGCCACGGCCACGTGCTGAAAAGCATCCTGGAACTCTCAGATCAGACCCAGCTTGCCGAGCTGCAAGAAATAGACGGGCATGGCCGCTCCAAATTGATATTAGCCGCCATAGCGGGAGAAACGAATCGTGTGGAAGCGCTGTGCTCATTGTGCGAAGTTAATGCGCCAGACCTAGGCGGCATGACGGCGTTCGCTCATGCCAGCCAGAGAGGCCACGAGTCAGTGGTTCGCGTTCTGCTCCGATCCGTCCATTTCAACCTGGACACAGAGCTCCAGGTCGAGAGCAGAGGTTACGGTTCTGCTTTGGCTGTCGCAGCCGAAGCCGGACACACCAGTATTGTACGGTTTCATCTCGAGAACGACTTGATCGTGCAGTTGGTGATGGAGAGATCGGCTGAAATGCCGTGGCTACCGATCGAGACTGTCGTTTTCGGGCACTATCATAGTCTTCTTAGAGATTCGGACTCCTTAGAAATCGCCCGAACCACTGTTGGGGCTATGGCCACCTCATTGCAAATCCTGAGGAGCATGGCGATCATGGGTTGTCTCAAGGTACCCTCCCCAGGCCCTGGCCCGACAAACAGCCCATTGACACAGAAAGCCTGCGAACTTCGCACCTTAGACGTGTTCTTGAGGGCCGCTGCAGAGATTGGCCACATTGACGCCATTCAACACCTTCTAGAGCTACGAGAAACCGAGCCGTATCGGACGCAAAAAACTTCAGATGCGACGATGGACATGTCATCATACCTGATGGATCGCGGGATCGGACTTGAAAAGGTCAAGGAGGTGGTCGGATTTCCTGTTCAAGTCTGGACCCCGGGGAGTTCAGTCGAGAGCGTCCGTGTCCGCGTGGATGTCGATCTCTTGATACCGACCTTCTTGGCTGCAGTACGGCAGCACGAGGAAGCACTTTCTGTTCTTCTGCCTATACATCAGCCTGCTCTTCTGCCTATACAGCAGCATACCTCCGCCCCAAACTTGGTGAAAAGGATCCGAGACAGTCATGTTCGGTCCATCCAAGACTTGATGAAAAGAGCTCGAGACATTGATCTGGGATGGAAGGGCTTCATTGGCTTCAGAGGCACGTCCTCTTGAAATCATATATGTTCAACATTATCATCAACTAGATTTGACTGCTCCTTGAATCTTCCGTTGGTTCTCTGTCCATGTGTGTTGTGTGTAATAACGAGCGATCGTGCTGTGCCATTCAAGCCAAGGCTGGCGTCCCATCCAGTCCCTTCGCAACATCCGCCACCTCAGCTGCCGTCTCCGCCGCCTTCTCATCCACCGCCTTCTCATCCTCAGCCTCCTTCTCATCCCCACCATCACTCTCCACAAGCTTCTTCACAACCTCCACAGTCGCCGCAGGCCCTCCAGCCTCAACAGCAAGCACCTTGCCCTCCTTATCAACCACAAACACGCCGCGCTGAGTTCCCTTAGGCGCCTTCTTGAACCCGATCGCCTTGATGAGAGTGGCGCCCGGATCGCAAAGCAGAGAATATGGCAAGTTCTGCTTGGTTTTGAAGGTGGTGTTTGCTTTGGGGCTGTCGGTGCTGAGGCCGTAGATTGCGAGACCGGTGGCTGTTAGTGGGTCGTAGGAGTCGCGGAAGAGGCAGACTTGGGTTGTGCAGCCACTGTTGTAGCAACATGTTAGCTTAATGGTTCTCGTCTGGTCTACTGTAAACTTGGAGAGGCGTACGGAGTGCTGGCTTTCGGATATGTGAACAGCACGACGCCCTTCTTGCTGCTCTGCGCGAGCTGTGCGAGTGTGGTTTTCTCGCCGTCGTTCGTCTCGATTTCGCCACCGAAGCCTTCGAGGTCGATTTTGTCGCCTTGCTTGGGTGGCGAAGCCGGGCCTGTGGATGTCTTTGCTTTGGTCTCGGCAACCTCATCTTTGGGAGCTTCTTCGACAGCAGCGTTGTCAGCCGCCGCCGGCTGCTCTTCAGCTACGGGGTCTGCGGTCTTTGCATCTTCTTTCTTCGCTTTGCTCTTAGGCGCGGCCTTCTTCTTTGCCGGTGGAGCAGCAGGAGGTGGAGCAGGGCGTTTGCGCAGCTCAACCATGTTTGGGAAAAGCACTCAATGGATCGCTTGCTTAGAACGCGTAGAAGCTAGAGAAGATGTCACGCGGCAGATGTACAAGAGAGGGCGGAATGGGACGTGTTGTTGCTCAAGTTTGTGTACACGGGAAAAGGTTACAGGAGGAAGAAGAGCGAGGGGGACTTCATGATGAGCGAGCAAGTGCGGTCGTTTAAAGGCGCCACGGCGCAAGCGCAAGCTCGTGATCGTCGGCATGGAGGCAGGCGTAGATTGAGGAGGGCAAGGATGAAGCTCTCGGGCGCGTAAACGGCGGGGCGGATGGGAAAAAGGCTGGGCCCGTTGTGGGTCGCTGGCATTGCGGAACCATCAGGGTGGGACTTGGTATCCTTTCTTGTCTCGTCAGACAACTTCACTTTGTGATGGTCTGGCTGAGCAGAGACTCTTTCGCCTACTCTCGGTTGTGGTCTTGTTCCGTCAAAGGAAAAGATACATTATAGTTATCGTACACTAATTGAGTTGACCGCAGCCGTTTAGGAAAGCTACAGAACTTGAAGACTCGAAGACACGGTATCTCTTTATTATTGTCAAGACAAGTCTAGTCGAGTACCGAAGGACGATGAAGTGCTTTCGTATGCTAGATGTAAGGTACGGTTTTAATGGAATCATCAGACACTGATTAAGCAGGCTACCTCTCTGCAGCTTTGGCGGTGCTGGCATCGAGAACAAGTATTAAACAAATCCTACATCCCACTGAGATACTGTCACAGACTCGATCGTATCCCGATACTTGTATGCTAATATCATTGACCTTAGCCACCGAACTTGCAATCATTGCCGGAGAGATGCATCCATGCACAAGTGTAGGTGCTGGGACTCAAACATCACTTCTCTGGACTAGAAGTGAGGGTAGCATATGAGTCAACGCATTTCAGGTGTCACCAGACTCAGACTGAAGATACGAGTGAGGAGTGATAGCATTCCACATGCAAACGCTCCATGCTCCACTGCTGCCTGTTAAAAAAATTCACCTCCTCACCTCTTCGCACTCTGCACGACTCTCAGCGTATCTCCCACTTTTATTCACCTGCTATCAACACAGCTATATCAAAAGCAACAATCCAATACCATTGCGACAGCGAACCGTGTGAAGATAGTAGAGGTATCATGGCATCAATACTAACAACATCTCCAAACGACCAGCCTGATCCTCTACGCCACACCACACCTTCGTACGATACTAACATCATCCCCTCTCACAGAACCCCATCAACAAAATGTCCTCCAGCGAGAACATGCAAGACTCCGGCAAAGATGCCGCCCAAGCCAAGGTCCTCCCTCACCCTCCAACAACACCCCCTCACCCTCCTCCCCACGAGAGACCAACCACATCCCCACCAAAGCATCTCACTGACAAGCATCCCCAAACAGCCCTGCCACATCTGCGGAGAGCACCACGCCGGCGTCTGCAAATTCTGCCCGCGCTGCCGTATCTTCCACAATGGCAGCGTAGCGTGCAAGGCGAAGAAAGCGGTGAAGTCTGGTGGTGCGTTCGCGCACCAGGTCCTGTCGCAGAAGCGCGGTGCCGATGAGATTGAGAGCGGCGAGATGCCGGAAGAACCAAAAGGTAAGCGAGCGAATGTTTTTTCGAGAGAGCAGGCGGCAGCAGCAGCAGAGCAACGTGGCGGTGAGGAGGGAGGGAGAGTTGGAGGTGAGCAGAAGGAGGGTGAGTTGGGAGAGGAAGGTATGAGCGAGGGCGAAGACGAGTCCTGGCGTGAGAGGATCGATCTCCGCGCTGTCGAGTGCTGCGAGCATCGTGTGCGGCTGAGCACACCACCGTTCCCGTTCCGCCAGTTTTGGGATTCGCAGTACGATACGAAGGAGAAGAGGAATGCCCGGAAGAATTTGCGTGCGCAGAGGCGGGCTTCGCCCGATTATACGTTGGGTAGCCGTGCCTGAGAGAGGGGAGGGGATGAATGGCGTTGGTGGTTGGCGATTGAATGGCGAGAGAGGATGGTTGGAGTGCATACATCGAGCTCCTGTCGTCCGAATGTGAAAAGTTCTCGTTGGGGACTGCTGTCCTTTTGCTCTCCATGTCTGTCAGTACCAGCATACATGCGCAACAGCGCCCAGAGAGTCCACCAAATTATCTCACCGGCAAATGCGGTCTTTCCGTCGTCTAGGACTAACGATAGTAGCACACTGAGGATTATAAGGCCAAAAAGATCTGACGAGCATCTCAATGGCGGGATGACTCTCATCTGCCGTCTGAGACTAATGGTACGAGCATGCTGAGGATCAGGATGTCAACAAGTTCTGAAGAGCATCTCAATGGCGTGATAACCCGCATCTGTCGCCTGGGATTAACAGTATTAGTACACTGAGAAGTTGATCTCCAACGAGACCTGAAGAGCATCTCAATGGCTTGCTCACTCAAAGCAGCCATTATTCTTGAATGCACAAGCACGCTGAGGACTGGGATGCCAATGGAATATGAAGAGCATCTCAATGGCGTGACCACTGAATCCGTCGTCTAATACCAATAGTACTAGCACGCTGAGGATCGGCATGCCATCGAGATCTGGAGAGCCTCTCGATGGCGTGGTCACTTGAATTGTCGTCCAGAACTGACGATATTAGCACGGTGAGAATTAGAAAGCCAACGAGATCCGAAGATCGTCTCAATGGCTTGCTCACTCAAAGCACCCACCATGCCCGACTGCACAAGCATGCTGTATATTCGTACGTCCAGATGTTTCTTTTAGTACCTCAGTGGCAAGAATGTTTGCCGTGTATGCTATGCCATCAGGCATCAGCACATGATGTACAATGAGGGATGCGAGGCGTTCGGAAACTATACTCTGTTATCTTATTTTATTGTCGTATGTACACTGTTTACAGAGGGAGAAAAAGATCCGAGTCGGGAGACCACATTCATATCCTCAGGATATCATTACAAAACTCCGTCTGCGCCTTTGTATCGCACTCCAACCCGTCCTACCACTCACAACTCCTTCACCTTCTCCTTTTGCCTGTTGAGCTTGCTCTCCGCATCTCTCAAGTCTTGCTTGCCGGTCTCAGGGCTGCGCCTAACAGCATCCTCTCCGCCAATAGCCTTGAAAGCATTATGGAAGACCCACTCCGTCGCAATCTCCACCGGCTCATCGAACATGTAAGGTAGCGCGGGCACAGCAGCCAGACCAAGACCAATAGGTCCCCAAGTCTTCAGACGCTGGTTGGTAGCGTTCTTGAGCGCTTGTCCGGAGTAGCGCACAATGCTGTGGATGGTGAAAGCCGGCAGACCCATAGACGCAAGGCCCTGGAACACTGCTCGCTGCGCCATCACGGCGCGGTAGTCTTCGATCGGCACCACGCGGCCTTCGGGTTTTTGCTTTGCGATGCTGTCGCCTGTAATGCCAGAGCCGAGGGAGCGACTCTCGCCAACACCGCTTGCAGTTGTGTCTTTGCTGCCATCCTCCTTCTCCGGGTGTAGTGAGCGCTGGTTCCGCAGGTATGCCTTGTAGCCCTCATATCCAACATCTCCAATCAGGTACGTCCAACTGACACCATACGCAGCCCTCACAGCGATCGGATGCGCGATTGGCCTGAAGCTCTCTCCAATATCTGACGTGTAGGCGACATAGCGGTGCGCCGAGAGAAGGATGGTCCTGAAGCGGCTGGCATATGCGGCGTAACGCACATTCGACTCGGTCGACTCGGAAGCGGTGCCGGAGGAGATGGTGTCCCACCAAGTCTCGTCGTTCTCGAAGGTCTTTTGCAGCTTCTCGTTGAGCTTTTGGCGAGGGAGAGGCTTGGAGAAATCGGGACGGTCTTCTTTGCGGATGTGCTCTATGGTTGAGACGCGGCTTGGGTCGGTGGTGGCATCGCTGCCGTTGTCTTTGTCGGCCATGGCGGGTGGTTGTGCTTGTGTGTTTATTGGGTGTATATGAGAAAATGAGAGACTTGCCGTATTGTGGGAGATATGGGATTGTTAGATGGTTAATCGGGTAGGATCTCTATCTTATGATGCTTCATGATGTGTGAGCTTGCTACAGCTGCCTGCCTCGGAATATGACGGCAAGCGCGATGGGTGCTCTGGGGAAAGTGAGGTAAGCATGTACTATAAGTGTTCGTACTTTTTTGGTTCATATGTTTAGATCTTGACGTTGTGGTCAAGCAGACAAGAGACACTACTCAGGTCCCCTCAACCTCGACCTTCCCACGTGACCAGAAGACGCCATCGCAGGTCGACACACCAGTCAAGGCCCCAATATGGGACTTCCTGTCATTGTTGACGGTCGAGCCTTTCTGCAGAACCTCCACCCTTGCAAGCTGACATCCTCGTCCGTACAGCGCAAGAAAGTCATGATGCAGTGGATGCTCGTGGCGGCGGCCTGACCCAAAGTGGCGCTCAGCTGTGTATCTCGAATGGTTGTTGCCAAAAGCCATATCCTACCAAAGTTCTACGAGGCATGTGCGTTCGAGCCTCATTGAGCGGGCAGCAAAGTGTATGTGATACCCGGAAGGAGACTGATCACAGGCTATACTCGAAGGATATCTGAGTTAGAAAGAGAGAGCACTATCTTCGACTGACCCTTTAGACGTTTGGCGAACGGCTCACGGTACTCTCATCCACGCGATCTGGCCCACGTGCTTCGAGCCGCAAGCCACACTCACCACTTATTGTGTTATCTGGATGTAATCCCCTGGTCCCTGGTGCCTTGCTGCTCTTCTCGCAATCCACTCCGCATCGACATCTTGGCTCGTCGAATCGGTAGCTCATACGCCGTCCACCGAGCGGACTTCACAGGATTCCTCTCCACAGCTCCCGGACTCCGAAGAGTCTAAACATTACAACTACATACACACACTCGGCCGTGCCTGCATCAACGACGGCACTCGTGCATGAACGCGCGGACGTGCTCTTAAGCAGCCTTGCGCCCAGCTCCTTGGCTCGATCATTGATTGACAGCATGTGTAGCTAAAACTGTTGATCTGGCCAGCGCCACGAGATGCTAAGAGTTCTATGCCGTTGTTTTCTCTCCAAGCAAGCATGAGGCCTCCAACAAATGACCTTGATTGACACCAGATTACACAGAACCAAGCAGCCATAACGATGAGCTGCTCCCATCTGTATGGCCGTGAATGGTGCCCATGGAACAAACTCCGCGTTTTGAAACAAAAACCATGGGATGAGATCTGATGCTTCCTTGGCTATCTCTTGCAGATCTAGACAAGACTTCATCAAGCCTGCGTGGCTTACGAGGCTCTCCAACGGAAAGGCGTCCGCCATGGAAAGTGCTCCGCGCCTTGTTATCATCAATCAGCCATTGGCCTTGCCCTACGCATATGCTCAACTGAAGACAGGTGACCGAGGCATCTCGCTCCATGGCCGTGGCAGTACTGGGAGAAGCCACAATTCTGGTAACGCTTTACTATTTGCTCTTGTGATGGATCATGTGGCACAAACTCGTTGGAGTCCATCTTCACATGCGTCGAACACTGGCTGCCAATATCCACTCGAGCCCTGTTGCATGCCCGCTGCTACTTGGCATCTAGACACAGCCTCTATGCTGCGTAGGCAAGGCGTAATGTGCCGCTGCATAGCTGTCATTGGCAGCTCCCCAAGACAAGAGTGTGCGTCAGCTAGTGACCTCACATAGAACGCAAGTCGATCAATGAGTCGAATGCAACAGTGGTAGTATCGCGAGCACATAAAGTCGAGCCATCGCCCTGCAGTGCATGTACTTCTCACTTCTTATCAGAGATTCCAACAGCACCCATCAATCCCCTTTTGTTGAACCGGTTATACCATTTCCTATAGCTTCACAAACCCCTCACTCACCATGTGCCTCGAATGCCTGGTTAGGGTCGACTCCCCATCGGCCTCTGACCCTCTTGTCAGGGTCGACTCGCATTCTGATGAATCACAAGCCCGGGTCCTCAGCGCTATCACCAAAGATGAAGCAATGGAATTCGCGCCAGTCGGCACATACCCAAGCACTGGCATCGACGTCCTCATCGTCGGAACAGGCTTCGGCGGCCTGACTGCAGCGTTGGAGTTCACCCGCAAAGGACACAACGTCCGGGTCCTCGAGCGCAACAACGAGCCAGACATCTCCGGTGAGTCAGAATGATCATGCTACCCATCCGAAGCGACACCTTCCCTTGTAGCCATAGAACACTGACCATCCACAGGAGACATGTACTTCATGGGCCTCAGCGCAACCCGCTTCCTCCGCCACTGGCCCGAGATGAAGAAGCGCTACAGCGAAATCTCCCTCCACAACGCCTGGATCGAGACCTACAAGCACGACGGCGCCTTGATGCTTCCTCCGCAGAAAGTCTCAGACCGTTTGCAAGCCGCTGGTCTCGACCCAGGCAACGCTCCAGGAGCGTTCCAGATGCGCCCGCTGGTGTACAAGATGCTGCTCGACCAGGTCGAGAAGCTCGGCATCGAGATTGAGTATGGCTGCCGTGCTGTCGATTATTTTGAGCGCGAGGGCGAGAAAGGTGGAGTTGAGCTTGAAGATGGGACTGAGATTGAGGCTGAGCTTGTGGTTGCTGCTGATGGTATTGGATCCAAAGCTAACAAGCTTGTTGGCGGTGAAGTCAGGGCGAGATCTTCCGGTCGCGCTATGTGGAGGGCTGTTATGCCGGTCTCGTGTCTTGAGTCTGATCCTGAGGTGAAGGAGGCTTACAGTCTCAAGGATGGTGTTGATCCGATTGTGAGGACTTACTTTGCGTAAGTGCTGAGTCTAACAGTCACTTTGGTGGCTAGGGTATATGGCTGACTTTTGCTACAGACCAGGCTCGTACGCTCTGACGCTCACGAGAGAAGATGTTGTCGTGTGGATTATCAATCACGATGTACGTTCCGATCGCGATCGTTACCCGCTGAACCATAACTAAAATCAGAAACCTTCAGGTCACCGGCTCCGAAGCAGAGTCATGGAACAACACCATCGAAGCCGACGAAGTCCTCGAAGCCATGAATAACACTCCCGAAGGCGTACCCAAATGGTCGCCCATCTTCCAGCGCCTGGTGAAGTGCACTCCGCCCAAGACCATCATCAACTTCGAGCTATGGTGGAGAGACCCTCAGCTCCAATGGGCATCCCCATCCTCCCGTGTCGTCCAGATCGGAGACAGCGCACACTCGTTCCTGCCATCGTCTGGAAATGGCGCGACACAGGCATTCGAAGATGCCGTCTCGCTTGCTTCTTGTCTGCAGATTGGCGGTAAGGGGAACATTGAAGAAGCTGTCAACGTGCACAAGACGCTGAGGTAAGCTTGACATCTCCGACAATACTCAATACCACAACAATGCTCCAACTCTAACACTCCACAGATTCACCCGCACCGCCTGCGCCCAAAAAATCGGCTTCGCCAACGCCGAGCTGCTCCAAAAAACCGACTGGGCTCAAGTCAGAATTGACCCTCGCAAGTCGTCGCCTCGCTTGCCTAAATGGATCTGGGAGCACGACGCCGAAGTGTACGCGCATGATAATTACCAGAAGTGTGTCGAGAACCTCCAGAATGGTGTCAGGATGGAGGACGACGAGCGCATCCCGCCGAATTACCCGAGGGGTTACAAGTTTGAGCCTTGGAGCATTGATGAGATCATGGCGGATTTGGAGGAGGGGAGGGAGGTTGATTTGGGGGATGGGGAGTGGCTTTGAGGGGGTTGGTGGTGGGTGATTTCTTTTGGAATAGATCTTGGTAATGATGATAGCAATGAGATTATGACGTCGAACTTTATGCATCGGCTAAGGCTTCGCTTGTCTTGTTGTCGCTTTCCTATAGAAGTCTTCAAGTGATAAGAATCATTTCCACACCAGGCAGTATGCCACTCATCGCCTCGTGAGCACAACCTCCAAGCCCTCCTGCTTAACCGCAAACGCACTAGTGACCTTCCACGCTTTCTTCGGATCGCTCAACCTCATATCATACCTCAAAATCAACGCCGGAATCATCTTACTCAACTCCAGCATAGCAATATGCCGTCCCAGACACGTCCGCGTGCCTGCGCCGAAAGAAAGCAAATGCCGCTCCATGTACTTGACCTTCTCAGCATCATCGACCAGCCACCTGCTAGGATTCCACTCGTCCGCGTCGTGGCCGAAGATCCGCTTGTCGCGGTGCAGAACCCATGGGTTGATGCCGACGATGGTGCCTGGAGGGATAGCGGTGTCTCCCATGCGTAGGCCGGAAGGCGGCACGATGCGTTCGAGAGGAAGAGCTAGGGCTGGGCTGAGGCGTAGGGCTTCTTTGATGCAAGCGTTTAGGTATGGTAGTTGTTGACACTCGTTCCAAGTGGGCAGGGGACTTGTCAGATCGCCTGCTGCTGATGCTGCGTCGAGCTCTTCTCTTAAAGTCTGTAAGGTGTTGGGATGCTTCAAAGAGTGGTATATGAGACCGCGTGCGGTTGCGGAGATTGTGTCGCTGCCGGCGTTGATGTTCATGAAGAGGTATGCTAGGAGTCGGCGTTGGTCGACAACTTCAGGCTGTTCTTCGTGAAGCTCCAAGAACCTCGATAGGAAATCGGGCTTGTTTGGTAGAGTGCCGTGGAGCACCTTCTCGCTCAGTTCGGGGTCTGCGATGCTGGCTCCAGCGGTCACAGAATCATTGGCTTCCTCCTCGGTCGAGCCTTTGCCCTCGTCGAGCCTCTCTTGCATTCGTCTCTGCCCAAACTTGATGATGGGCGAGCTTGTCGGTCCAGCGAACAGACGCTGATAGATCGGGTTCTTCCTCGTCCACCACTCCAGCCAAGGCATTTGGCCAAGCGCAGCACACCACTCGAAGTTTTGCAAGATGGACTTTGCGATGCCTTCGACGTCTTGCGCCTTCTCTAGGAAACCCAGCCTCTTGGAGAATGTGAGCTCGCCAATGACATCGAATGCATACCATCCGAGCCAGAGTCCAAGATCGCAGACCTTGTCTTCCTTACTCGCGAACACCTCATCCAGTCTCGAAAGAAAGACAGCAGTAGTTGAGTCTACTAGTGGCTCATATCCCACGAGCGAGCTTAGTGAGTATGCCTGGGCGATGGGGCGTCTCATGGCAGCATGCTGGTTCTCATCCGTCGCAAATACCATGCTAGCAACTCGCTTGCCATTGACCATGTTTTGCCACACGGTGTAGAAGTCCGACTTCACGAAGCCTTTCTGGATGCCATATATCATCGGTATGGCGTCTGGTTTGGAGATTGACACACAGTTTGGACCGATCCGGACCAGGTCGCCATACTGTTCATGTAGTGCCACGAATGTGTCGTGAGAGTCTCCACGCTTGACTTTGAGCAGACGCCATAGGTCTGTGAATTTAGCAAGCAGAGGACCTGGAATCTGAGAGAGTCGATAGTATGAACGTATTGCTGATGAAAGAATTAACAAGCCGATGGTGGCGAGGGCGAGGTAGATTGATGAGTGTGGGAGCATATCGGCGATAGCGGGACTTCTTCAGGAGACCAGATATCATTGTTGAAGCTACAACTGTGCCATCTTTCGCCATTTATAGACTTCAATCGCGGGCATGAGGCGTTGATCTGACTGGCCCTCGGTTGTCTGCCGAAGATCGTCAGAGATCAAAGCCCGAAGGAGGAACAAGTTTTCCAGCGACTCCCTCCCTTGACGGGTTAGGAGGTGTTATGTTCCCAGAAGTATTCAGTCTTGATCTCGAAATTGATCGAATCAAATGCAGACATACGAACTGCACGTAGCACAAGGCACGTGAGGTCGAGAGATCGACAGCCAATCAGAATGAGGCTGGTCGCCGCTTCTCTATACGACACCGACACCAAGGGACCCGCTTTCGACCGCGACAAACACAACCACTCATCTAACAACTTCATCTTGGTAAAGCTCTGAAGACAAGTACACAGTTTTCCATAATCCTAGTGCGGATCGCAGCAACATCCTACCTCCAGTCCACGTCGCCACATCTCGCGCACACTTCCGCGTCTGAACCGCAATCTCACCAGTAAAAACCACATCAGACACCACAACTAACCCATCATGGCTCGTACCATCACCAACATCCCTGAAGAGCTGGTTCTTCGTGTTTTCAACAGCCTGGAGCGACTCAATGACTTGTACTCAGTCATGCTTACCTGCAAGCAGTTCAACCGAATTTCGCAAGACGTCGCAGCAGAGACGATCTCACGTCTGGCCCTCGAGTCGGGGAGTTACTTCCCAGCTCTACAACCTGTTAGCCATTTCTTCCTGGTGGCATCAGCACGTCGTTTGTCCAAGTGGACGAGAGCTGAGGAAGCGCGACAAACGCGGCTCAAAGCCATAATGCGTGGCGGCGTGACTGAGCTGGCAGCTTTGGCAATGGAAGTTGCTCCCATCAACCTCAAAGACATCCGCGACGTCTGGGCGTGGAAGAAAGACACGGTCATGCCGCTCAGCAAACGCTTCGACGTGACATGCGGGCCGGCATCTCGAGCTGAGGGCGAAAGTTATTTCACTGTATGCGAGGACGCAGAGCTGGCTCTGTTCGGGTGGGCTATCTACGGCGAACTTTTTGATCATGTCCTGCGCTTGGATTGGCTCGAGTCGAAAGCCAAACTGGACAGCGTTGCCAGGTTCAAATTCATGATCTACTGCGTGCCGGATGTCAACTCATTCAACTACATGGGTGTGCTAGCGCCCCAGTGGTTCCAGGATTTACGTGGTCGGGGAGAAAGTTTCCAGCAACTTAGCCTGATGCATGCTTTCTACGAAGAGCTGAATCACACGTCATTCGAAGGCGACATATGGCAACTGATGGACTTGAAGGTGCCCAGGTCCACCTTAGGCGGCGTCTCCAGTCCTCCTGATCCCGATACGAGTTACAAAGCCCTGCTTTTCGTCCAGGTCGTAATGAATTCGGGCCGAAAATCACTGGAAGTGATGCGATTGGCGCACCTGGCAAGACTTGGCCAACAAAGCGACCCAGAAGCTCTCGTGGCGTGGCTGTGGGATACTTGGGCGCTTGTGGAACAAAAGCTAAGCTCAAATGAAGGTACTGTACCCAGGCTGATGTACACAAGCGATCAATATCTTGAGCGCCATGTACCATCCATACAGTTCGATCTCCAATTGACCCTGTGGGACAACCTTCAATACAATCTCCGACCAGATGCCCTCACGAGCGACTCGGATTCCGCGGCAGCACTGCACAAAGCGATTGCATCATGAGCTCCATGCAGACTCATACGATACCAGAAACGAAATTGCACAAACATCTTCATTCATCCGCGGTGGTGCATCTACACGAAGACGCCACCTTCAATCTTGATACTGTCAACAGTCCAAGTCTTGCCACCATCCTCCGTCACCAAGTCGCCGGAAGCTCCTGTCGTGCCCTTGGTGTTGGCGTAGTTGGGGTCAGCAACATCCATGATAATCTTGGTGTTGATGTACTCGTGCGCGGCGTAGGTGCCACAGGCAGCAGCCTGGCATTCAGTTGCGGTTCCCCAGCCCTGGGCAACTCCGGAGTCTACGGTGTGGGTTAGTTGTGCTTTGGAAGCTTTGGGATACAACGGAGCGCTTACCAGTCGAGAGTCTAGAGACAACCTTGCCATCGAGTGACACGGTCTGGTCGTATTTCTTGGTGGCGTCGTTGTACTTGTCTACAGGAATCTTTGTTAGGTAGGCTGTAACAGAGCAGACATGCAATACTTACAGTTCATCGTGACTTGAGCACCAGCGCCAGCAGAGACGGCATCGCCCATCTGCTGTGAGCCTATCTTGATGTCAGCGTGGAAGTTTTCCGAGACACCTCGAATGATTAACCAACCTTCTAGAGTACTAGCAACGATGCACCACTTGCCATCTTCGGCAGGGCAACCAGCACTGCAAACAATATATCAGTACGTCTTCCGATCGCATTCCGTCGCACTGCTCCTCCTTACCTGCCATCAGCCACCGAGATAGCCAGAGCCTGAATGAGATCGCCGCCACTCGTTCCCATGCCCGGCCAAAGAGCGAGGTTGCCAGTCTGAGGCTTGTTCACCTCCGGCAAGACCAACGTGGTGTTCGATTCGCGGATCTGTCCAAAACTTAGGTCAGTTACACCGTCGCTGTACTTGAACGTTACTTAGCTGTTTTAGCAAGACCTCAGAAGCGGCTCGCTAACATAGTAAAAGAAGAATATCTGTCGGTTTTCTTTCGCAAGGGAGGAGGGGTGAGACATACTGCGAGATTGTTAGCAAATGTCTTAGACCAACGGTGTATCTGTCCTAAATTTTACCGAACGAGTTGGTTGCTACCGGACCAGTGGAGAAGGCGTTGCCGAATTGCCAGCCATACTCCGCGGAGACGACTTGGGAGAAAGCGAGGGAAGAAGCGAAGGTGAGTACTGCGGTCTTCATCTTGACTGATTGGGAACTGAAATAGTCTTATGTGGAAGTGTGAACAAGTACGTTAGAAGGTAAGAAAATCCGACCAGCAGACTGAGATAGCGAACGAGAAAGATGTCAAGGACTTCAAGAGCCGAAAGCGAAGGCGAAAGCCAGTATATATAGACCTCCTCGCCCTAGACGAGCATAGTCGAAGCGTACGAAGTGTCGAAACGCCGCCGTCGTAGGGTATTCATTTGGTTGCATCAACACGGCAAGCCCTCACCGCAGAGACCTACAACCTGCCGAGGGCAGTCTTGTCCTCTGCTCGTCACAACAGTCGATGCCGAAGACGTCCTCAAGATGAAACGCCTAGAATCAAGCTTGGGAATAGAGGCGTGACGTCGGTTCCCAACCCTAAACCCTAAACTATATTTCGAAACTTAGCGTCCTTTGCACTGGCCACGACCATGACCAGTATTTCAAGATCAGGGAGTTTGCCCTATAACGGCTGAAGCTCTTGTCGCTCACTTCAAGAAGCCGAGTTTCCAAAAAAGGTTTCTGAGGTCAACAAAAGATGTCAAACGCCAGCAACGACGCCGTGATGGCGACGCTCGAGATCGACCACGACCAAGCTCCACCACTCTCCTGGGCCGCGACACTGTCACTTGCCTCCTCATTAACGACCTCATCACTCTCGGATCCTTCTTCGCCGCCATTCTGATACTGTCTGACAACGTAATCGACCACCTCTTCACCGTAGTCTGTAACATAAGTCAAATGTGCAGTCGCATTGAGATTTGGTCCTACGTCGCAGAACGGGTCGCCGAAAGTGCAGTACGACCGTACGCGATTGTTGTAACTCCCACAGATATCGGTGTCTGCTCGCCAGAATATGCCGCTACCGGTGGAGTCGCCTCGATTGTAAGTCGATTCTGATCGGTGTGTTGTATCACCGAAGAGGACAATGGCGACGACTGGGCAGATAATGGCATGTCAGTCACGGTAACTCTCCTTTGACGATGATTAGGTGCGTACCGTCTCTAGTAATGTTTTGTGGCAGTGGGCTCGAGACCGCCTGCAGCTCATCCAGCTGGGTTGGATCGACTCCGCCGTACAAGGCCCAGACTGCCGGCATGCCACATAGAATGTTACTGGTGAATTGCGCGCCCTATCACGAAAAGCTCAGTTTGTATTCCGCATGAAACGATAGGGTGATATGTACTTGCGAATACCCAAACAAAGCCATCTTAGATCCCGGACATGCCTCAGCATACTCAACAACAAGCTGCTTCAGGACCGCCGTTCCATTCGCCACAGAGATAAAGTAATTCGGACTATCTCCCGAGGCAGGATACGGGTTCGCTTGGTAACTCGAGCCGTTGATTCTTCCCGCGATGGCATCCACGACTTTGCCCGTTTCTCCGACACCAAGAGGTTCGCTTGTGCCACGGGAGACGAACATCTTCAGGCCGTCGAAGCACTCAACCGTGGAATTGGTAGGCGTTGCAGAGATAGCATTCTGTGCGAATGCTGTTGCGACGAGGGTACTTGCGTATGCAATAGCGCGAAGCCACATGTTTGATGGATTCGAGTTGGATGTTGAGCGCCAGTATACTGGGTAATCAGGCTTTGTTGGAGTATATATTAGCAAGCTGTAGGATATCCGGACGAGTCCGGTGGAAACGAGCAGAGGTGCTGCAGTTTATGTATTGCGTGGAGTCGGTAGCTACGGCATCGTCTACTCAGCTCAGCCACCTTGTACTAAGGACTATATCCTAATTGATATCAACGCCAAGCTGTAAGAGACTGCCGCTTTAGGAAGGATGCGGCGCTGGTTTGAAGGATTCCTTGGCCTTGGCAACTGTACATGTAAGCTGTGATGACTAGTAAAAAAAGCAGCGCATGGATCTATCTTGTTCGGACTTGGTAAGGGCATGACGTTCCTGGCTTCTGCAACGGTATGACCTATGAATACTTGGCTCATTTGGTCGCGTTCTGCGTAAGATAAGAGAATTTTCAGCTAATCAATACCTGTTTCCAGCTTCGGCCAGATAAGTCCAATGGCCGTTCGCTCCATAGACTCTACCAATTTTTTGACCTCCCCACCTATACCTTTGCCCTCATCGTCCACAATCTCAGACAGTCGCAACGAATCGTGTCGCTTCAGCGGATGAAGTTCCGCCTCTTGCAGCTTCTTGATGACACTCACGTTGCCCTTCACGGCAGCCCGCTCGAACAAGCGCTTGAAGTCAGGCCCATAGGGTATGTCTAGGTCTCCATGCTCGATTATAACCAAGGCTAGGTCATGCAGTGAGCGTTTTCGCGCGGTCTCAAGAGCGTCGAGACCCGAGACACTTGGTTCCAAGCTCGCGCCGCGCTGGATCAGAAATTGGAGCGTCTCCAGGTACTTTTCACCTTGCTCGTAGTCTTGGTAGAGTTCGTACTTGTCAATGACAAGGAACAGGGCTGATTTTCCTTCGGCGTTCACCACGTCGATGTCTGTATCTTTTAAAAGTAGTTCGCAAAGAGGTATATTATTCTCTTCCGCGGCACAGTGGAGAACCTATCTAAGTCAGCAGCTGCATAATGATAGTTGACTCTCTGTACCTACCAGATTTCCGTGTTTGGGATCCGGCAGCCAGAAGTCATCAGCAAGATCGCGAAGCTGTTGTTGGAACTCGGCTACGTCGCAGGTCGCGAACGACCACGCAGGGCGCCGTCTTATGGATGTCTCTGCGGTCGAATGATTTGGTAGGCTGGACCAGCTAGGGAGCGCGCAGATGAGTTGAACGTAGTGATCCTCTGGGTTGTCGCAATTGACGATATCGATCGGTGACCAGCCTCTGCGGTCGCACAGCTCGGCGCTCGCCCCAAGTCTCAAAAGGCGATCGACTGTCTCGGGTGCTCTCATCCCGCTTGCGTAATGCAAAGGGCACCAGCCAAAGAGATCTGTGGCATCTAGTGGCAGCTTCTGCTCCAAGTGCAAGTAGTCCACCGCTGAAGCACGCTCACAGATGGCGGCAGCATGCAGCAGCCCGCGTCCGTTTTTGTCGATACATGCAAGATCAGCGCCAGCTTTGGACATGCTACGGAGGATTGGAACCACCTCATCGTTGTCCATCTCGTCATTCCGAAGCAGCAGCATAGCTGCGGTCATGCCGTGTGAATCTCGAACGTCAAGTACTTCAGGGGCGCAATGCGCAGAGCATAACAGGCAGTCGATCGCAGTACCGCTGTCGTGCGGCTTCTCGACTGAAAGGTGAAAAGCTGTCCTGCCCGTTTTGTCACGCAAGTCGAGCTTCATATCTTGGTGGCTCAGTAACAGGTCGATGATCTCCGGTTTACGACAGCCAACACCAACAGCCTCCATGATGGCTGTGTAACCACCAGATGTTGTTTCGTTCACATTTGTACTAGGGTGATCTAGCAACGAAGTGAGCAGTTGCAGATTGAGGAATGCATGATTGCGGGTGCTGACGCGGACGCTGGTGCGTATGCATGCGATCAGTGGAGTTGTGTCGGGAGAGGGCCCCTGTCTGTTAGGCTTTGACGTATGGTCGAGGATGAGCTTTGTCATCTCGTAGTAACTTTGCTGCACGGCATCATGCTCAACGGCTTCTAAGAGGGCCGTACGGCCATCTTTCGATGGGAAACTCACATCTGCGCCAAGCTCGATTATCCGTCGTGCAAAATCGGTCTGTCCTCTGGATGCGGCTACCATGAGGGGAGTCCGTCCGTAGACAGGGTCAATCATGTCCACTGATGAGTTACCGGCAGCTAAAAAGTAGCCGATGAACTTGGTGAGTCCAAACCAGGCGCATATGTGCAATGCGTGGCATCCTGGCCAAAGATCGAAGTATTGATCGCAGCGATTCGCCAGATACAGACACGTAGCAAGCTTCCTGGGGTCTTGCAGCATGCTAAGTATCTGCTGAATCAACGAGCCAACAGGTGGTGCTTTCCTCTCGTCGAACTTCCTGTAGGCGGCTGACTGCTGGACATAATCGCCCCACTTGGGAGCAGCATAACCTAGGAACGCGCTCTCAGACAGCCTATCTTTCAGACTTTCCTCCGCGGAGACAGTCCATTGATCAAAGCAGGGCAAAGCTGCGAGGCATTTGACCGTCAGATCTGCCAAGTCAATATACAGAAGGCGGAAGTCCTCGGTGCAATTTTCTTGCAAGTAAATTTTGAAGTCGTCGTGGAACGCCTCAACGATGTTCCTGTCTCCGACCTGAAGTATCCCCTGGCATAGAGCGTAAAGGTTCTGTTCATTGATAGCATGTCCGATGTTTAGGAGCTGTAAGGCATTGGTCATTTCCTTAAATGACATAGCCGAGCCTGTTGAGACCTGGGACACCAAGCAGAGTACAGTGAGAGCGATTTTGACATTCTCGGAATTCTGCATTTTTACCTTGGACATGAGTGTGTCGAATAACTCCTCTTCGGGCCGCAAGACACGGGTCTGAACATTCATGATCTCCTCGTATCCAGTCCACTGACAGTCTCTCAAGTAGCCTAGTAGCGCCTTACAAATGACCAGGACGCCTCCTGACTTCTTGGAGATGGCGTCCTCAATTCGTTCGCGCTGCGTCAGTACAAGCTCGTGTAGCTCATCGTCAAAGTCTCGTTGTTCCAGATGTCGATCAAGCTCATGTGCGATGAATCTGCAGATTCCCTCATTGTCGGGACCGAGCGCTACAGCCGCTTCTGCATGCCGCCGAACAGTGTGCTCGGCTTCCAGACAATCTTGTTCTTCGACGCATTCATCGCAGAAGCTTTCGTCGCAATCTTTGCAATGCTGGTGGTGGTCAAGGTACTCGTCCTCACAGCTCTTGCATGTATGTTCCACGATGCGGTTCACTGGCTGGCCGAGATAGTTTGTGATCATCACGTAGCATCCATACTCTACGAGAATCGTGATCTCGTCTTCCAGCTCATGGCGAGATTCTGCTGGACACCGGTCTAGTCCGTCGACGATGATGTATATCTTGGCAGACGGCGTACATGCGGCTTGTACCATGGCTCTCAGATCCTCGACATCGTCCGGCTGAGGCTCCACCTCTGTAATCTCGCTGTGAAGCTGCTGTGAAATGGTCTGCAGGAATCTATGCCCGGCCGATACGCCGTCTCCGCCAAACGTAAGAGAATCGTCCACAAAGATGTCGTCAGGGTCAAGGAACACCGATGCGACGCCAACAGTGTCTTCGCCTTCATGTTCAGATATGAGCTTCTCAGCTACGACCGCTGAGAACGTTGTCTTGTTGGCGTGAGCGTTGAGCGGAGTCTTGCCTTCGAATATGCGCTTACCTTTCCGCACTGAGGGGCGGCATGGACGTAAAGCCTCGAGAACTCGTTGTCGTAAGCCCAACCAGTGAAATCATCAGACTCGAAGATGTACTCCCAGATATCAACGTAGTCCGCGAGGAGCCTGTCCCGTATTAGTTGAGCATCGGGCTTGCCAAAACGTTCTTCTGATGCCATTTCGATATAAAGATGAGTAGTGGCCAGTCAGGTCTTCGCCAAAGAGATATGGGAGAGACTATCAGCGTGTCCATGTCCATGTTTCAGCCTCGCCAGGCGTATGCGGACTCAGGAGCTTGCCGCATCATGCGCATGTGCCTCCAGTTCTCTCGCATAGTCCAATTTTCCACTCGATCACGCGTCGAACTGAGTGGACCGCGAGGTTGGGTTGCAGCGACCGATAACCAGGGCTAGATAGCCACAATAATCAAAAACCCAGGCTAGTTTGCGCAGCTGAACTGGTGCTCGCAGTCTATGACGGCAAAGCGGTACATGTTCTGGCCCCAAGCGAAGCGAAATGAGCGAGTCAGTTCAGCCGCAACTTCCAACATCCACACCACCCTCTTTCGCGCTCCGTGATAGGTCTCACCAGTGGTTCTGTTGCACCACTACTGTTGTGGCTGCATATGTAATGCGCCACAAGGCATCTGCACGGCCAGTCATACCCGATAACGACTCACAGGCTGAGCAGTGCAGCAATTATAGACACAGGCACACAGAACACCAATATACTCGCCATGCGATACCCGAAAATGGCGCCTCAGGCCAGGTACAGACGGCACACCCCTGCACACCTCGCTGCATAGATCTTTTGTACTTAGGATGGCAGTTGCCGTGAAGGAACGGCACCTCCAAGGTCGCTGTCACCACAAGCATTCTCCACCATGCGGCGCGACGTGAACCTTGCAGCCTTCCTGGCGCTGACATCGCTAACCTCAGTCCTGGCCGTTGAGGATAATGATACGCCTGAACTGTCCGATAGCAGCTGTGGGTATATCATCGATACAGTGGCACAAAAAAGTATGCCAGCCCACGCCCGAGCTTGCATGGATTCAACTTGCTAACTTCTCTAGATGGGTCTCCCTGGTTCTGGGCATCGGATGTCTACGACTGCCTTACGAGCGTGCCGTTCAATTCGGCTGTGGCATTGCGTTTCCTGAAATACTACAAGGAAACAGTCCAATTCCACAGCACTCTCGACATCCTCAAATCGCCGCCCGCAAGCTACAAGCAGCCTCCCGTTGACTTTATGCAAGGCCTGGCAGAGCTGGAAGCCAAAGTACAAGCCGAAGAGTACGAGAACCAGTACGCGTTCGAGCACGAGTTGCAATCCTTGGTCCTCAAGGTGCACGACTCTCATTTCAAGCTCTTCGCCGGCGTGCTCAATCAGTTCACATTCGGGAGCAATTATGAGATCATCTCATTGTCTGAGGATGGGCGCAAAGCCCCGGAAGTCTACGTTGTCGATGACGATCTTTCGGATTGTATCGCACAGCCTGGATGTAGCCCGTCTCCAGTGGACACCATGAATGGCGTTCCTGTCGTGGACTACTTGACCAGCTTCGCCGCGAACTACTCATTCGGGCTCCTAGAGCCGCATGCAGACTGGAATTCACTCATGATTTCTTCTGCCCTCTCCATAAAAGGAGGTATGACGACTTTCGGAGGATCTGCGGCTTTGTACCCTGGAGATGAACTGAACATCAACCTCAAGAACG
>Ga0265797_10002207_pt1 | contig 33127 bp, 34 predicted proteins | sample P2T30metagenome_FD_192433 | JGI IMG/M metagenome (GOLD analysis project Ga0265797, IMG submission 192433) | Plant litter microbial communities from East Loma Ridge, Irvine, California - P2 T30 | ecosystem: Environmental > Terrestrial > Plant litter > Unclassified | place: USA: California... | reverse complement strand
AACTTAGTGTGTTGACATTCTGGATGTAGCGATTATGATTTGATCTTCTCATTAGTTGTGGCATTTACCTTCTTTAGTACGGCGAAAACACTGTGATGTACAGAGACAATAACATTACTTGCATTTACTTTCCTCAGGCACTGGAAGCTGCAGCACTCTGCCTTTGCCCAAATGACCCAATTCCAACTCAATTGTTACAGAACCCAGGTGTCAAAGCCCCCTCGCACACATTCTCCTTAAACACACTGTCATTCGCACTCGCCAAAGGAATGATATCCAAATCATTGTCCCTCAAACGATTCTTCCTGAACACATTACCCATTGCCTTCGCGCCAGTTGCCTCGTCGTCGCCAACGAATATCCCCACACCCGTGCCGTTGTTACGAATGTTCTCGATAGTATTGCGCACTACGACCGTATCACTCGCCCCAAAGACCACAAGGCCCGTGCCGTCTTTGGGCATGCAGCCAGGATTGCGCCCGGAGATGGTGTTCTCGACGACTTTCATGCCTTTGACGCCCGGATCGATGAAGGCCCCGTAGCAGCAATTCTTGACCGCGTTCTTGCACATCTCGCCGCCAGGAGTCTGGCCGCACAGCGCGATGTAGTAGTTCGAAATGTCGTTGTCCTTGAACTTCGCATCGGACTTGTCGTCCATGCACATTCCGATGAACGGGACGACTGGGAAGTTCGATGTGATGACGTTCTTCTCGGCCATTGTGCCTTCGGACCCGACGGTCAGGAAGCCGTACTGGATCGCGTCGATGAGGTAGTTTTTGGAAATCTTGACGTCCTTGCCGCCGATGAGTGCGATGTTTTCGCCAGAGAAGCCAGTGATGTTGAAGCCTGTGACGACGACGTCCTTGATGTACTCGCCGACTCTGAAGATTTTGCGATGCTGTAGCGTGCGGTTGTAGGTGTCCAGCACGAAGCCTTTGCCGTAGATACAGATGCCGGCGTTGGTGTCGGTTTCGGTCGGTGGGAAGGATTTTGTGAGTCCAGTGCAGAAGTTCGTGGTCAGGCCGTTCTTGGGAGGCTTGAGGACAGCATTTTTGCCAATGAGGTGGATGCCGTCTTTGGTAATCGTCAATTGCTCGTAGTATACGCCCGCTTCGACGACGATCTTGTCGCCCCGTTTGGCTTTGTCGATGGCCTTTTGAATGGATTCATGCGGCCTGACGATTGTGTCGCAGTCAGAGTCCTTAGTTGGAACTGCAAAGATCGGGGTAGCTAGCATGAGCAATGCTGCGACAAGCTGAGAACGCATCTTGGCCGAAGATTTGCGTTGCAGTGCTGAAGAACGTAGAAAGAGGGTCAGAGTTTTTTGTATGACAAGAGATGAAAGTCCAATGAAGCAACATAGCCTGATCATGTCCTTATGAGGAGGCTGTACTCGTTGCAAATCTAATGGGACAGCTCAGCTTTCAGCCACATTACTCGAAGCTTTGAGTACGAGACAGCGACTTGCCAGCCAAAAAAGGACACCTCCACTGAGGCTTGACAGCTGGTATATCCATCCATCCTATTGTTGACCTCAGAATAGCTGGTCGTGTCTAGATCTTCGAGCTTGATGCGGCGACTCTACGCGAGTATCCAGCGACTCTGACTTGGCGACGATGTGAGTTTTGCAGCCTGGCAAGATCCAGGAAGAATCGAGAAGCTGGCTTGTAAATTCAGAGCCACCGGCGGTGTGAGTTGTGAAGTGTCCGGAGCATCAGCAGAGATGTAGAGCTTCAGACGATACCTACTGCCGCGATCACATCGCTCCTGCCTTGCGTTCTGATTGCGGTCTGGCAGGTGCAACTCCCCAAACAACATCTCCATGCTCCTCTCCAATGCAGATCAGATACTCTCCAATCCTCGCATTCAATGCGAAGTGCCGTCTCCATACTGCGGCTCTTTCCGAAAGCTGAGCGGTATTCAAGACATTGATCCTATCAGATCTTGAGGCGCTCGCTACCAAACTTTGCTTTGTTGAACATTCCTAGGGCTTTATGCAGCCCTGTCTTGGAAGAACTTCAGCTCGAAGAAAAAACAATTCTCGAATTTTCTGTTACAAGCGGCTTCGGGAGCAGGAATAACATGGTATTCGCATGTCGGGTACGCTTCCCGAATGCTTTTCTGGCGTTCATTGGGCTGTCACAGTACGATTTTTTGACCTCAGGGAACTCTACATAGCGTTTTCTGTTAGCCTAGGGCTCTAATCTGGTAGCTGTGTGACTATAATTCACAGGGTGAAAGAAAGTCGATAGACACGTCGATGCGCAAACACTGCGCAGTACACGACAACACAACATTGTGACCAGGTCAATCATGATAGCATGTCGCCATGCGCCTTGATGTCGAAGTAACTCCAAACATTTCTTTTGGGCTACTCAATTGCACCCACCGTATTAGGTGATATATCTATCTTACATTTCCATTCATCAATGATTCCAGTAGAGTTCTCGTGACATACCGATTAGCGGTAGTCATTTGAGTTGTACGACGGCCTGTTGCTGCCGCCTCCATATCCACCACCACCTCCTTGGTTTCCACCTCGGCCACCGCGACCTCCACCGCGATCATTGCGGGGCTGACGATCGCTGTACGGGTTGTCGTTCCTCTGACCTCCATATCCTCCACCTCCACCATTTCGGCCCAAGATGTCATCAGCTGGGCGGTAGTAACGCTCGTCTCTCAATGAGGTGTTGCCACCGGCCTGGTTCGGGGGAGGACCGCCATGCTGTGGGGGCGGTCCGCCCATCCATGCTGGACGCTGCGTGGGCGGTGGCACAGGTGGTCCTCCATAACCGCCGCCGTGTGGAGGAGGAAAGCCTGCAAGACCTGGAGGCGGCACCCAGCCTGGGGGTGGTGGAGGGACAAAGTTGGCTCCACCCGATGGTGGGGGCCATGAATTCGGGAATGGTGGAGGGAAGTTCTGCTGCCCGCCGTACCCGCCTTGATTGCCGTTGTATCCTCCACGCCCTCCGCCGTTGTTGAAGCTTCCACCTCGTCCGCCATTCTGGTAATCGCCGCGCATGTTGTCATTGCTGCGTCGATCGTCGAAGCCACCGCGACCTCCACCGCGACCTCCGCCCCGCCCTCGATAGCCACCTCGACCACCGTTACGCTCGTTCTGGCGGCGAACGGATTCGGCCTCACCTGGACCTAGCGCAGGCTTGGGCATGATGATGCCATCGAGCAGGACGGACCTATGAGCGTTCTTCATCGTCAGATGTGGCATCTCGTAGTATACCCTGAGAATGTGTTAGCAAGTGACTTCGAATAGCGGATAGTTTACTGACCTCATAGAGCCATCTTGCACAATCTCAAACTCACTGTCCCCGTCGACATCGAAAGGAGGGACGAGTTGACTATCCAAGACGAACAAGTCGTGAGGCTCGATCTCGCCGTGCAATGCTCGGCTCTGCACAGGGTCGATGTTGTGCTTCTTCACACCCTTGCGATAGAGCGCCTTTTCCACGTCGTCAAATAGTCCGCCCTGTTGTGAGAACATCAGAGTCTCCTTGCCAAATTCGTTTCGTTTCCTCTCGTCATCGGACAACTCTGGGTATTTTGTGGCCATGGCCTCCAGCAAGCGCTTTTCATCGATGAACGGCAGAACGGCGACTCCTTGCCAGGCGAACTTCTTGCCGTTGAGGTCAATGAGGAAGTCCTCGGGATAGAAGTCGACGATGGGGCTGTCTTCGTCCTCCATGAGATTGCGGAAAGGTTCGGGAATGGCGTGATTTGATGCCGCGGGCAGGACACCCATCAGCTGCTCATAAGGATGGAACGGTACGCCCTTCTCGAAGAGCTTGCGAGGATCCATGTCCTCAAGACCAACGAAATCGGCGGCAAAGGGCGCATAGTGGTGAGGGAAATACCAAGTCCAGGAAGGGCAGCCCTGCATATAGTATGCCAACACCCAGCAAAGGCCTTCAGCATACTGGCGAGCGACCTTGTTGCGGAACGCGATGTCGTTGGGCGCGACGTGGAACTTTTGTTCGTAATAACGCTCTTCATAGCCATCCTCCCACAGCATGACTGTGTCTTCCGGGGTACCATCGTCCTTCTTTGGCGTGTTTGCTGCTGGTGACTGTGGCACGACAGGTGTGTTGCGGCCAGGTGTGCCATTATCGGCGTTTTCCATTTCGTCTGCCTTGCGCTTCCCAAGCTGAGTAGACTCGCTATCCTGTGTTGTTTCTGCCCCATCTGTGGCGGTGCCGTCGGCCTTTGCTTTCATCAATTCCTTCAAACGTGCAGCGGCACTCTTGTTTGATTGCGCCTCACGGTCGTGGGCAACAGCCGCGTAGGCATTGAGAGTCTCTCTCGACTGCGCCTCCTTCGGGTCAAAGAACTGAATACCTGAGTTGAGGTAAGTATTGGTATCCTCCTTCACACGCTTCGGTGGCGGCGCATAGTTGTCATCGCCTCTCCGTCCTCTGTTGCCGTTGTTCTGGGCTTCACGCCTAGCCCTATTCGCGGCCTGACGGTCTGAAACCTCTTTTCGCTTCTTGAAGATGTCGGCCTCTCTGCTTGCAAGTGCGGTGAGAATCTGTTGTACACGGCGCATGTCAGGGAAGCCGTCCTTCGTCACATAGTCATCCATCTGAGCAGCAAGATCGCGCCAGATGCTGATCAGCAAATCGATGCCCTGATCTCGAATCTCAAGACTAGGCAAGTGCGGAAGGAAATCGTTTCCAACAAAGAAACACATGAAGACCCAGTCGTCAAGTGAGCGCTCGAGGTCATATTTGAAGGTGCGCTTGGGCGTCTCCATCTCAACAGCCAAGTACTCGCGGAGGATGTTGGTATGCAGCCAGATGTATGGCTTCGGAGGATGCTCGGCTGAAGCCCACTCTTCCGCAGCTTCCTCTTCGGTAAGCTTCTTGCCGTCGTCTGGGAACTCACAGTTGTTGCGAATGTGACCCTTTCGTCCACAGCGTGTGCATGCCTTGTCCTTACCAGAGTCGAAGAATACATCTTCTCTGAGAACTCGGAAGTGTGGTTCGTGAGTAGCAAGACTCAACATGATCAAGTCAGCGTCTAAGCCATATATGACATGTCGAGTGTTGGGATCATGCGTTTTCATAGCGCGTTGAGAGCGAACAAAGTTCATGATCTTGTGTTCGCCCTCACCAGGAACAGACGCATCAGAGATGATGACTTTCATGTCTTTCCACGAAGGGTCGGTCGTGAACTTGTAGGCACACCAATATTGGAGACTCTCTGCGAGAAGATGCATAAAGGGTGTACCAGGTGTGATTGCATTAGAGTCCCAAGTCTTCTCGACGACTTCTTCTAAGCTGTTGATGTCTTCACCACGGCTGGCCTTTTGTGAGTTGAGCAGTTTGAGGAACTCGGCACGTTCATCGTCCTTCTCCTTGGCTTCTCTTGCTGATCGGAAGCGACGTGAACGCTGCTGGTTCATCTTGGCGCGAGGCGCGACACCGTCGACGGCCATGTAAAGCAGCTTGCGGGGGCGCACCATGCCTACAACACGATCTGTGTACTCGAAGATGGCCATCATCATGTCGGACTCGGTCTTCGGAGCGGGCTTGTCTTCGGGATGCGAGCACGGGTGCACGATGCCGTTCATATCGAGGTAGAGATTGTCAAACTCTTCACCGTTGGGGTTGGGTCCGGTGCGGTCGACGGGAACCACATCGTCTCCGACCTTCTTGGGCATCTCCTCTTGCACGGTGGAGACGATCTTGGGATACTTTTGGCTGAGCCAGCGGAACATGGCGGGGACACCCATAGCTGCGGGTAGCGCTGCGTTGCGCGCGTGGAGCAGATGCAATGAGTGGTCGCTGCGTAGCTGGGTCGAGAGCTGTCATGCGACACGTGTGAAGCTGAGAGCGTATGCTTGCAATCTGGAGATGATGTAGTATATTCGAGATACTACTACAAACAGACGAAAGTACTGCGTCGATGTCGATGCAGTCTGAGCGAAAGAAAGCCTAGAGGCAAAGAAAAGCACCTGTCGCGGCCTTTGTCCGGATTAGGCCCAGCGAAGCAACTTGTCAAGAGCGCGCCTCTAGTTTTGCGAGTAATGCGCGACGCCTCGGATTTGGAGGGCGCGTGTCGCAAAGTTGGGGTTGATGAGGTGAAGTCGGACGGCATCAGCGACGAGATCTCTTCGACGATCCTCTAGCCGCCAAGGCGCGGGAAGCGGAGGCCCAGTTTGGCCGACGCGACGACAGGGTCCGGTTGCAGCTGCCCCGTGCGCCTATTTTCTACGTGGAGCCTGCATGGTGAGGACAGCGCGGCTTCAGTGTAGAAAGCTCGTTTGCTGGTCGTATGACTCCATACTAGCATTGAACGCCACCTGCTCCTCCAGCTAGTTGTGGCATACAGCCTGAGTGCATACATAATCCCCACCATGGACCAGTGATCAACCCTAGACAACTCCTCCAAGATGATGCGCGTACTCGAGGCCCAGGCGCCTCCCAAACAGACGGCCACGGACACCATCAGCACCCTCAGCAGCCGTCTGGCGAGTGCTACCCTTCTTGAAGACCGCCGTGCTGCCATCCTCGGCCTGCGGAGCTTTGCCAAAGAATACCCTGCCTCGGTCGCTTCAGGAGCCCTGCGAGGCCTGATATCGGCCCTGTCGCAGGACGCTGACGATGTGGACACGCTCAAGGTGGTGCTGGAGACGCTGTTGATGCTCTTCCACCCAGACGAGAAGAGTGTACGTCATGTATTGGAGTACTGAGGACGTGACTGAGAAGTGATAGCCTGAAGCATCCGAAGAGATAGCACTTTGGCTAGCAGACCAATTCTCACAGGTAGCCTCTCCCTCCGTCTCCAATTGCTAGTGCTGAGCTTATGGTAGCGACAAGATAACATAACCATCCTCCTCGACTTCCTCGACACACCCGACTTTTACTCGCGCCTCTATTCCCTACAACTCATACGAGCTGTAGCGTTGGCACGGCCGGAACGAACGCAGGAATGCATCCTCATAGCACCGCTGGGCACCTCGCGGCTGGTGGCCACCCTAGACGATCCACGAGATGCCATCCGAAACGAGGGCCTAGTCCTCCTCACCGATCTCTCGAGAACGTCTCCAGAGCTGCAGAAGCTGTTCGTGTTTGAGGATGCCTTCACAAAGGTGTTCAACATGATACAGGGCGATGGAGGGCTCCTACAGGGCGGCATAGTCGTGCAAGACTGCCTCTCGTTGCTTGCAAGCCTCATCCGCCACAACGCCTCAAACCAGACAAACATTCGAGAGATGGGGCACATTGCGAGGTTCACCACACTTCTGCCCGGCGCAAAGAAGCCAAAGAAGCCACGGACCAACCCCGAGGACGAAGACGACTGGACCAGTCCGCAGAGCGATAAGAACATCTGGGGTCTATTGGCCATTATGCGCATGTTCCTCACCAAGGGAAGCGCCGGCACACCGCAGAATCAGACAGCATTTCAGAAGCATGGTCTACTACGCCAACTGCTCAATGTCGCCTTCGATCCGTCGACTGCCATGGCCATCAAGATAGAGGCTCTGAACACCTGCGCAGACATGATAAGAGGCAACCCGAGGCTGCAGGAAGGCTTTGCACAGGAGCAAGTACGGCCCATCGTCGATCCTACGGCAAACGGAGCATCCACACCAAACGCGGTCGTTTCCGTCTATGTCATCGAGGCCCTGTTAAACTTGGTACTTACCCCAGCCCCCAATGACCTGTTCGATCTGCGCAATGCGGCCTGCGAATGTGTCCGGTCGTACTTCTACAGCCACATGCAAATTCGCGAGCACTTCCTCAACCGCGCAATTGGCGGTCACGAAGGTGGCGATGAAACAGCCAATGCTTTGACCATTCTACTGGCTGGTCCGCAAGCCTCGCCATTCCCTGATCCATACAGGACATGGTTTGCATCTACTTTGATCTACCATCTCATCGTTGGTGACCTTCGAGCGAAGGGAACGCTCATGCAGGTCAAAGAAGGCGATGCAGAGAGCGGTGAGGAGGTCGTGACTTGCATACAAACACTGACCGCCAACCTCATTGCTAGCTTACAACTTAGCCAAGATGAGCGTATATCGATTGCATATCTCATGCTTCTCATAGAATGGCTGTATGAGGATGCTGCTGGGGTAGATGACTTTCTTGGCGAGGCGAGTAGCTTACAGAGCCTTGTGCAGGCTACATTGACTCCCGGCGACGACAGAGTCATTCTTCGTGGACTATGCGCAGCGCTGCTCGGGGTGGTGTATGAGTTCTCGACAAAGGACTCGCCTGTGCCGCGACGCGAACTGCAACCAGTGCTCACCTCAAAACTTGGCCGAGAGAAGTACCTAGAGGCCATCTCTGAGCTACGGCAGCATCCACTCGTGCGCGACTTCGAAGTGCTCCCACGGACTGGAAGCAGTGGTGGCAGTCTTCCTGAAGTGTTCTTCGATGAGATGTTCGTAGATTTCCTCAAAGACAACTTCAGTCGGTTAACGCGCGCCATTGATCGTAACCCAAACATCGAGCAACACCAGTCGCACGACGGCGTCGACCGTGACGTCGTAGATGCGTTGCGAAGCGAGAGAGACGAGAAGGAACAGTCCATCCAGGAACTGAGGACTCAGCTCATGACACTGGAACAGAAGTTGGACCAGGAGTCAGCAGACCATCGAAAGACCCAGCAATCAGCTGATGAGCAGCGGACCACACTGAAACGTATCAACGATAAGCTGCATGACGACCTTGACAAGGAGATCGCCACCAAGGATCGTGAGCACAGGCAGGCAATGCTGGAGCTGGAAAACAAGTACAATCTCCAAGTTGTCGCCCTCAACAACAAGCTGCAACAAATCTCGAAGGAATCATCACTTTCTGTGGGGAGAGTGAAGCAGGAGTACGATGAGCGGCTCCATGAGTCGAACAAGTCACGTATGGAGCTCGAACGCCGGCTTGACTTGTCCGACAAGGCGCGGCAGGAGGCTCTTGAGACGATTCGCAGCCTTGAGCAAACTCAGCAGAAGACGCGCATGGAGATCACGACCATCACAGAGACTTTGCGGAATCTTCAGGGTCACGTCAAAGATAGCGAAGAACAGGTCAAGGGTCTCAAAGAGGATAAGGAAGGCTTGCAATCGACAATCGAAAGACTCAAGTCTGAGAACCAAGAGCTCAAGACCAAGGTCCAAGATCAGATATGGAAGGTCAAGGATGCCGAAGAGAAACTACGAAAGGCTGAGGCGAGCACCAAAGGTTCGAAAGGTGGCAAAGACAAAGAAGTCAAAACATTGCATGATAAGCTGCGCGCAGCTGAGAAGAGCACAGAAGAGAAGCAGACGGAGCTCGACGATCTCTTCGTTATTCTCGGCGATCTCGAGGAGAAGAGAAGCAAGGACAAGGTAAGCTATCATGCATGTCTCGCGATCTAAGTTTGGGGCACTAACATCTCCAGAAACGCCTCAAGGAGCTCGGTGAGGAGGTCTCGGATGGGGAGGACGATGATGAGGAGGAAGACGAGGGAGATGATGATTACGAAGAAGAGTAGCATTTCGTCCTCCCACTGCATTGCTAATACACATCCCACGACGCCTGTAGCTCAGGTGTTTTTGGCCATGAAGGGATTTCACGAATCACTATGCGAAATGATTAGCTGACAGTGCTCATGTTTCTTGTGACACTGGCACAACACACTGATCAGAATGCTGATTTTAGTTGGTGCGGACCATTGCCCCTTGACCAATGGGGCAGACAGCACGTTGCTGGTTCGGGCGCCCAGCATGCTACACAACATATCAAGCAAGCGCCATGCTTCACTATTTATCAAATCCATGGTGCATGTGCTCACACCGTTCTTTGTGTCGCCGCGGGGCACATAACAGATATCGCGAGCTTGGTGCAGTAACCCCACGTGCGCCATGCGTCACCTCTTGTAATTGGCATTTCGTTCCAAAATTTTCCACAATAAATTCTGCTCCTAATCATAACCACGACGACGACGCGATCAATTGCTCATTGCTCACTTACTGATAAGGACCGATATCTCGAGAATGGCAAGTCCTAGTTTCGTGCTCGAGACCGAGCATGGCCTTACCAGTGTCATGGACACTGCGCTCAAGAACGACGCACCAGCACTTCTCCTACTCCATGGCAACTCTTCCAGTTCCAAAGTCTTCCGGCACATATGCGAATCTGCCACCATAACCTCGCGCTGGCGCGTCATCACATTCTGTCTCCCCGGCCATGGCTCCTCGTCAAAAGCACCGGATCCAAACAAGTCGTACCACATGCGCGGCTACGCTGAGCTCGCTATCTACATCCTTCGACACCTTTGCATCGAGTCCGTTGTTGTCTTTGGATGGTCGCTAGGCGGACACATCGGCATTGAGATGATCGACCTACTCAAAGATTCGGCTATGTGTGCCACCACCAAGAGGATCGAGATCAAGGGCCTCATGCTCACTGGTGCGCCGCCTGCGCTCGGGCGCGAGCAAGTGCTGGCAGCTTTAACAACGGCGAACGAGCAGAACGCATTAGAACTAGTGGGCCAAAAAAGCTGGACTGACGACGAGGCTCTTGCATTTTCTAAACACAGCGCAGCTGCTAGCATCGACAAGTTCTGGGAACCGTGGATGTTCGTGGACGCGAGAAACACTGATGTTCGGGCGCGTACGGTCTTGGAGAAGACTTTTCTCGGCAACGGAGAAGTGGGCGCGAAAGGTGTGGATCAAAGAAAGGTTGTGGAGACGGAGGATGTGCTTATTGCGGTCGTCAATGGGGCAGAAGAGCAGTATGTGAATCTGGATTATCTCGAGGGCATAAAGTGGAAGAACCTGTGGAGAAACGAGTGCATCAGATTAGAAGGATTACATCATGCGCCGTTCTGGGAAGATCCGAAGGGCTTCGAGAAGATACTCCTAGACTTTGTAGTGGATGCTGAAAAGAAGTGATTCAATGACTATGCTATGGGTCTGATTCGAACTACATTACGCCTCCCCGCCATATTAAAGCTCTTGTAACTACTCGGAACATCTAGCTGCTGTATTCCTCCTGGTTGTCCATCCAGTTTTGGTACAGCTTCTCGCCGCCCTCATTGTCGTCCTCGTAGACAGGCTCGTCAGATCCAGGGTATGGATCGGGAGTGGGAGTCTCGTAAGGGTTAGAAGGGTAGTACCCGCCAGTAGGCGCGCATGTAGTGGCTGGCGAGGTCACGTTAGTAGTGACAGTCGTGACGGGGCCGGAGCCAAGGAACTCCCCACACGCCGCGAGGATGGTGGGCTCGTCGTACTGAACCATGCGGCAGGGGATGCCGTATTCGACGCAGAAAGCGGAGCTAGGAGACTGGAAGCGGCGCTGCTTCTTGGCTGCGGGCGTGCTGTATGGGACGTAGGTCGTGAGGCTGCTAAACATAAATTAATATGCTGGTCATGTAAGAAAAGAAGAAGTCTACATACGTGGTGGTAGTCACGGTCGTCGTGCTCGAAACAGTGCTGATTCCAGGGGGGTATGGGGTTTCACCACAAGGCACCGTCGAGGTCAGCGTCGCGGTAACCGTGGACGCAGCATCGCCGCCATAGCCATAGCCGCCGGTGCCAATGCCAGTGTAGTCGCGGCAGAAATCGGTGGCGAGATCGGATGGCAGGTCTTGGAGGACATGGATAGCGTTATCGACATCGCTGTCGAAGTCTGCGTGCGCGACGGCCGCGAGGGCAACGAGAGACAATTTGAGAAACGCCATTGTAAGTTGTGAAAGTGTGAGATACCGAACAGACAGGAGAGTCAGATGTCGTAAATGTGCCAGACCTATCAGCTTTCAAGTGTCTTTGTGAATTGATCGATGGATTGCTGTTTTCGGAAAGCACAACGGTTTGTTTCCGCATTCGACGAGAGGCTTAACTACACGGAGTCGCCAAACACGTGTGGCGTAGTACCGGACCTGGCACTGGGACGATGTGCATTCCTGAGAGCTGCAAGCGTTCTGTAGCACTATTTTTAGGCTGCGCAAGTCAACAAGGTTCTGCGCTGGGGTTGCGCTCGAGGGCCTTGGACTGCAGGCGTGATAGTACAGTGGTAGGATAGTCGTCTTCATTTTTGTAGAGATCAAGACCAGTGAGCAGGTTAAGATTATGTGCGGTCCCATCAAATAGATATTAAGCACTGTATGTTCCATGATCCTGATGAACTCGTGACTGGTGCGCAGGATGCGAGCTTCCCTGAGTCTGACGAATGCGGTGGGCAACCAGTGGCATGACTGCGTTCGACACATTTAGGAAAAACAGGCGCGAGCATTAAGTGAAAGTTTTCAAACAAGGTTGGTCAGAACGCAGGACATAGGATTGAATGCCTGGAAGCCCCTGAAGGTTCAATGTTATCGGTAGGTCGCCGCCTCAGGAGGCGCTTAGGGAAGCAGAGTACACACAATAGCGAGCAATTTGCCTGACATGGTTGAAATGGCGTAGAAGTATTTGTAAGATTGTAGACGCACCGGTATGCAACGAATATTGCAGGAAAGAGTGTTAGCAAGCGCAGGACTTTTTGTCATGGAAACGGGTGAGTTGCAGACGTTGTTGCAGCCTCGAGGGAGCAGTGCCGGTGATCGGAATATGTGTCGGGCCGACAGTCTTAGCGTACGAAGCTTCGAGAAAGATTCGGCAAACAGCTCGAGCGCCCAAACACCATTTGTTCTTCAATCTCCTCACTCCCTTCAAACTTTTTTCTGATTTGACTGTATTTCGGGCGCTTATATTTACGAAGTTGCAACTGGTAAGCAGACCATTTTTCCCACTTCTGATTAAATGATGAGACACACGCTGGCACCAGGCTGAGAAGACTTGTACTCTTTATATGCGGACTAGCTACTAGACTATACGTCACCTCTGATATTTACTCACGCTTCCTCTCTATCAAGACCACTCGGAGGTGGATAAACGCTGACAGTACTAAAGGATTCTGATTGGGCTGCGCTCTCCCACGTACCACGATGGTCCTCCATAACCCCAACAACTGGCACTGGGTCAACAAAGACGTCGCACCCTGGGCGAGGGACTATCTCGAGAAGGAGCTGTCACAAGTGTCCGCTGAGCAGGATGGAGTTTCAGCAAAGATCGACAAGGTGGTCAGCATGGACGGAGACGTCGATGTCAGCCAGCGCAAGGGCAAGGTCATCACCATCTTCGACGTGGTGCTGAAGCTGGAATACTCAGGTACGTGAAGAGATTTTCGTTGCTTGCAGGCTTGGCGCGCTGACGCGGTCGGCAGGCAAGAACGCAGAGGGCGAAGAAGCCAGCGGCACTATCACGATTCCCGAGGTCGCTCACGACACAGAGGAAGACGAGTATGTCGTATGTTCCCTTCGCTCACAGCCGTGTATTACTGTATCACATTGAGCCCCCTCGCTAACTCTTTGCCAGTTTGAGGTAGATGTCTACTCGGACGATAGCAGTAAGCAGCCAGTAAAGGACTTGGTGCGAGCCAAGATCCTGCCTCAGCTCCGCAAAAGCCTCGCCAAACTCGGTCCGGCTGTCATGGCAGAGCACGGCAAAGACATCCAGCACGCGCCAGGCTCCAACCCCTCCACTGCCTTTTCGGCGCCTAAGGTCTACTCGAGCTCGAGCGTCAACAAGTCCAAGGACTCAAAGGCCGACACGGGGTCGCAGAAGTCAGCTTCTGGCGCTGTAGTCAATGTGACCACGATCAGCGACAGCACTGAATTTCGCACCGACGCTTCCAACCTCTTCCAGACTTTCACGGACCCTCAACGACTCGCTGCCTTCACTCGATCACCACCGAAGAACTTCACCGGTGCGAAACCTGGCGGTACCTTCGAGCTCTTTGGCGGAAACGTTAGCGGGGAGTTTGTCGAACTTGAAGAGCCGAAGCACATTGTCCAGAAATGGCGACTTGCGCAGTGGCCCGCCGGACACTATTCCACACTCTCGATCTGGTTCGACCAGAACGACCGCGATGCTGTTACAGTCATGAGGGTGGAGTGGAAAGGCGTTCCAGTCGGCCAAGAAGAGCCGACAAAGACCAACTGGGACCAGTACTACATTCGTAGCATCAAGACCACGTTTGGTTTCGGTACTGTGCTATAAGCGGTGAAGACAATGGGTTGGATGAGGCATGACTGGAGTCAAGGGCGTTGACGTAACGATCATATACGAAGCGATGGATAATGAAGAGATACAATTCAAGCCATCAAGGCACATTTTAACGACACATCACATACTGAAGTCTCACTCGTGCCTCATCGTGCTTGCCTGCCCAGGTGAATAAGCTTCAGCCATAGTCCTTGGCAGACGGCTGTGGCGCTTCGCGGTGACAGCAGTGGACTTCACGCGCACATTTTCATGTTAAAGCGTTCAATTGCCGCCGTTTAAAGCAACTTATCACGGAACTGTGTTTTCGCCACTACCAATTTTCAGAGGCGCCACGCAAAGGCTGACAAAGGATCCAATCAGAGTGTCGTACTGTCGAAATCACGCCGACCTTCCCAAAAGAGCGCACGCTCGCCTCCACAATCACGCAGCATGCACGTACTCCGATAACAAGCATGCACAAGCTCCGTGCGAAGCTTTATCAAGCCATGGTGGCGGGGTAGCTTCACTCGCATTTGACCGGCTCAAAGATCTTGAGATCGGACAGAAACCGCGTTTCATCACGTCTTCGGTTCGCAAGGACTTCAGAGTACATGATCCAGCTTACTTATGATTTGCATACTCTTGCGGGCATAGTATGGCAGCCCAGAAAGTGACGGTAAATGAGCCCGCAGTACTGTTGTTCAAGACCACCATGGCGTCATCCGTACTACCCTATCTTAGTCCTTACCTGGTGTGCTCCGCTCTTTAGCCTCTATCTGGAAGGTCCTTCGTGCCAGTCAGCATTCTGCAAGCTTGCGGATTTCATACGCGGGACATTGAATGGATCGTTGTGGGCTTTAAGTATTCTAAGGCGCCAGTGGACTTGGGATACCTCGTGGTTGACCTCACACACATTCAGTTGGAAAATCGGGCGATATTCGCGCAACAGGTACACAGTGAAGTCTGATTGCTAAGAGCTAGCTGACCAGTACAGAGTAGGTTGCTTCTACCGAGCAAAACACGATGAAGTCCCTCTCGAGACTCTCTTCTGTGCTACTGCTAGCTGTGGACGCAATCGCCCAATTCGTCCCAGCACCTACAGACCTCATCAAGAAGACAGGATATGCGGGCATCGATGTACGATACAAAGAAGTTCCAGCCGGAATCTGTGAACTCGATCCCAACGTCAAGAGCTACTCAGGATATGCAGACGTCGACGAGGATCAGCATGTCTTTTGGTGGTTCTTCGAGGCGCGCAACGGCGATCCCAAAGATGCTCCTCTAACCGTCTGGATCAACGGCGGACCAGGGTCAAGCTCCATGATCGGACTTTTCCAGGAACTTGGGCCCTGTGGGATTGGTCCTGACATGAAGCCATTCAACAATCCCTACTCGTGGACGAACGCAAGTAACATGCTGTTCATCGATCAGCCTACCCAAGTTGGCTTCTCGTACTCAATACCGATTCCTGGATACAAGGACGATGGTGGCTTCATCATACAGCTGCCTAACAATACGTGCCCCGACTATGCGCAATCGTATGGGAGCTGCGGCACGTATTCAAAGCCGAACCACACTTTGACAGCTAACAGCACGGAGGGTGCCGCACCGAACATGTGGAAGACTCTGCAAGGATTTATGGGTAAGGCTATGTGCTTCTGCAAGGTACATAATGGTCGCTGACTTCTTGTTTGATGATTGCAGGCGCATTCCCAGACTACTCGCGTGGTGGCTTTTCTTTCACCACAGGTATGGTAAATGGACAACGCGTCTTTGAGGAAGTACTGATCATAGCTGCAGAGAGTTACGGAGGTCATTACGCCCCAGTCTTTAACGCCTACTTCCTTGATCAGAATGCAAAGAACATCTCGGGTGCCGTCAACATCGACCTTGAGAACGTACTAATCGGCAACGGATGGTTCGACCCGATACTCCAGTATCAAGCGTACTACAACTACTCAGTCTTCCCTGGAAACACATACGACTATGACCCGTACAATGCCAGCGTAAAAGCAGAGTGGTATAACAACATGTATGGCGAGGGCAACTGTCTAGACCAAACGAAGCATTGTTACACCACCGGTCAGAACTCAATCTGCGCCCGTGCAGACGACTTCTGCTACAACAAGGTCGAGAACCTCTACGACATCTACAGCGGGCGTGATGAGTACGACATGCGGTACTTGACACCTGACCCATTTCCATACAGCTACTTTGAAGAATATCTCAATCTCCCAGATGTGCAGAAGGCGATCGGAGCTTACCAGAACTTCTCGACCAGTTCCAGCACCGTATCGTCAGCCTTTGGCAACACGGGCGACGATGACCGCGAGTCAGGCACCATCGAAGCATGCCGCAAGCTCCTCGCCGCTGGTGTGCAGGTCATGCTCTACTACGGCGACGCGGACTACAACTGCAATTGGCTCGGTGGACAAGGCGTCGCTGATCTCATTAATGCGACTGGATACTCCAGCGCTGGATACACTAACATAACGACGAGCGACAATATCGTGCATGGCCAAGTCAAACAAGCAGGTCTCTTCTCGTTCCTGCGTATCTACGAGTCCGGCCACGAAGTACCGTTCTACCAGCCCTCGGCCTCCCTGGAGATTTTCGAGCGCGCGCTCAAGCAGGTCGATATTGCGACTGGTTGTGATAAGGTGGATGCCGCGTATCTGACTGTGGGTACACCAACGAGCGAATACCGGGAGGGCAATGCGACGATACAGTTTGAGGTCACGCCTGCGAATGCGACGTATAACACTGTGTTGAACGCTCCTGATCCAGAGCCTACTTGGCCTGCGGGAGAGGCCGTAAGCAAGAGGCACCTTGGGAGGAGAACGGTGAGGAGGGGACCGAGGGTTAGCAAGATGGTTTTCTGAATTGCATAGAGGTGTTGCTGCTGTGGAAAGATCACGGACTCAAATGTGCTTCAGGCAGCTCGCACAGCATGCACTAGCGAGTACTAGTGACTTCAGACGTCACAGGGTCTTTGGTGGTGGTAAGCCTTATTCCATAGTACCATAGTATCCTATAATGCACACTTTGGCAATCTAGTAGACAAAGCGGAGGACTCCAAATGCGGATTGCACTGAATCATGGCAGAGATGGAAAGTGCAGCCGGGAAGAGTCGCGAAATGGTATCACTTACCGTAGGCGGGCGCATGAGTAATGTGCACGCGCCGCTTGAACCCTGCAATTGCATGATGAAACTGGTCTGGAAGGCCGCATCTTCAACAAAACAGAAGCGACGACGATCATCTTATTCACAACTTCATACAGTACACAAGTTCTTTAATCCTCCACGAGACTAGACATCGCTATTGGCTCGTGTTTGCTGTCGTCTCCTATGACTTGGCTCCTGGCCGTTCCGAAATCGTACAACATCGGAATCGCATCGTCAACTTTCCCAATCACCTCTTGACATCCACGATAGCGCGCCTCTAGCCCTCAATTCTTCGCCCGATGGTGTCTCTGGGCACATGGCCTCGCTGAGAGGCAGCTGTATCCTTCCGCTGCCAGTGTCCGCTCGTGGATACTGAAAGACGCCTCTCCCTGTAGCTCAACAAAAGCAACGCGTCGCGCCGGACGCCCCTCGCCCACTAGAGCACATCATGGCGCCCTCCAATATGTTCTCCTATCTGCGACCAGGCCATGCGAAGCGCAATGCCTCGAATCTGGCGTCTCCCGAGCCCGCACCCAGTCCCGCTGCTGTCCCGCTGCCCTCGCCATCGCAGAGTACCGAGTACTTTATGTCACCGCGCTTCTCGGACAATGCCAGCCATATCTCAAGCTCACCCATCTCGCCCTACCCCCCACAGCTCCCGCCCATCGGCCGCGTCGCTTCCAAGCTCGACAGGTCACCAGCCAGCAGACCGCCTCTGTCCGCAGGTGCTTCCGCGACGAGTTCGAGTGAGAGTCACAGCCAAACCAGGCATGGCCATGGTATGCTCTCTCCACAACAGCAAAAGCAAGAGCAGCTCTCACCGGGCTTTGAGAGCGTGAAGTCCCCAGCGCGACCCAACACAGCCAGTACGCCTGCTGGTCATCGTTCCCACCACCTCGATGCGCCCTCCCAGTCCTCACAACACTTGTCGCCCACGGTGACATCGCCAAGCTATTCGGCGCATTCCAAGTCACAGACGTCCTTGATGAGTGGCATAAGCGACAAGTTGTCAGGTAGCAGCAAGAACGCAGCCACGCCTACAGCGGTGCCGGCGAAGAGCAAGTCAAGATTGAACCTGCGCAATCCCATGTCTCTTCTGATGAGAAGACGGTCTGGGCAAACGTTAGATCCGCTGCCAGACGAGGCTCTTGTCAGTCATCGCTCGCCAGCCAACATGCCGCCCATGCCTGATAACTACGACCCGAGAATTCGTGGCAACATAGTACACGACTTCAACGCCCCCAGGCTCAACAGAAACTTTTCACACAACAATGCATATAGCGAGGACCAGCCTCAGCAGCAAGTAGGCCGTGCTAGCCCGCCAAAAATAGACAGAGAGCACACCCCTGTGTTCCGTGAACACTTTGACGACGATACAAGCTATGAGGAGTCGCAAGCCGCCATAAGAGCCGAACAACTTGTTAATAAGGACTTCCTCGCGAGAAACTCAGTACAGCTACCTCCGCCCGATCACTCACCACCACCACCTCCGCCGATTGCCAAAGATGCGCCACCAGCTCCGCCTCCACCTCCGCCAACATCAACATCAACACCACCCCCTCGGACATCATTTAGTGCTGTTGACAGCCTACTGTCGCCTGTACCGGAGTCCGAAGACGCTCTGGACATGTCGACTGAAGCGACTCCTAAGAAGAGGAAGTCAACCAAATCGCCACCACCGATACGATCAAGAGCTCCTTCAGTTACGGATCCATCGTTCCAGCCCGCTGGACTGCCGGCGCACTTCACGAGTAGAGCGTCGAGGTTCAGCTTCCAGATATCCGGTAGTAGCGACTCGGCCCAAGAAGCTATACTGGAAGAACGCCACAAGAAAAAGGCCGCCGAGAAAGCTTCAAAGCAAGTACGCATATCCACCAACACCATCGACGATGAGTACGATGAGTACGACATGGATGATTACGATATGGACGGCGGTTTCGAAGAAGAAATTCCTATGCTTGGAGAAGAAGACGACTTTGAAGGCCTCGGAGACCAGAGCATGGACGCGGGCATCAAAACTTTCGATTTCTCAAACTTGTCGTTACAGCAGAACTTCGGTGCGCTAAGTCCAATAGATGCTATGGGTCAACTGCAAACGCCTTTGGATGCCAACGGCAACGCCATTGGTTTCGCCATGTCTGAGGAGATGTTGCAGCATTTCCAGCAACCTATCAATGATTCTCAACTTGATGATTTCAATGATATTGGACACCAAGAGGATCACGAGGCACATTTCGGATCCGCTTTGGAGGACACAAACGTTTCCCAACAGGCAGCAAATCCAGCAAATGGCAAGCGGAGTTTGAATCTCGATGATGACATGTACTTTGACGATGGCCTCATTGGAGAGCAGGATGAGGACGACGCGACCGCTTTCGACGAGAGTATGTTTGATGATCCGGAAGGCCCGTTGTACGACCGCAAGGTAAAGCCACCGCCAGAGGAGCTGCCAAATCCTCTCTCGTCTAACCCACAAGACTTCTTGAGCTCGGAAACTGGCTACGATGCAGACGACGATACCATGACTAGGCGTCTGGACTCGTCTGAGCCTTCACTTGCTCACAAGAACTCCGTTGCACAGCAGCGAGTTGTCCCTGACTCGAACAACATGAACGCATACCACAGCGCACTTGCTGATGCAGCGACTCGCGCTGAAGCTGCGGGACGTTTCGCACGCAAGGCCAGCGTTGAAGTAGGTCGTCTGAGTCTGGATACCGAGAACATCTCCTCTTTGAGCGATTCACGACCAAGCTTGGTGCCTGATGACGGCCGCTTCAGCATGGAGACGGAGAGTTATCCTCACGACGATGACGTGTTCGGCATGAGCTCCAGCTTTGTCGATGACTACGATTACAGCGACTTTGAATCAGGGATGGAGGACGATCCAATGATTGCAGCAGCTAACGCTGAAGCGCTGGCATTTGATGACGAAGGCTTCTACGGCCAAGAGTTTGGATTCTATGCTTCAGCTGTTGGCGACTCGCCTAATGCGTGGGGAGGTTTCTTCGGTCCATCTGGCTTGGGTCGCACCGTCAGCGGTCGTAATGCTGTACGAGAGCCGAATCTAACTCCAATCACTGAGCGTAGCGAGTACAGCACACGCAACTCCTTCATCAGTCTTAACCAATACCGCGATAGTCAGCAGTCACTCACAAGCCCAGGCTTAGCTCAGCTTGCTCGCATGAGCCCATACGGATGGCGAGAAGAGGAAGACATGAGTCTCGACGCCTTGATGAAGCTACGAAAGGGTGCGTTTGGTGGTAGCGCGGCCAGCTTGCCGGGCAGCACGTCAAACAGTCCGCGCAACTCATCGCCTATGGGTATGCAGTTCGTTCCCAGGATGTCAAGTCCGGCAGGGAACCGCATGAAGGAACATTCGGGGAGCGAGCTGGAAAGCGACGAGTCAGCCAATATTCAAGATGGTTTTGGTAGCAACGAAGAGGATGACGAGGGGCTAATGGATGCAGTCAATGGTGCTTATGATGATGAAGACGAAGACAGCAGCGACGCCGGCGCTGCTGCTGAGCGTCCAGAAAGCCCGACACTCACAGCAAGCGATTACAACTCGATGTCGAGTCCGGACGGTCACGCCACGAAGAACATGCCACCGCTGCCGCCATCAGCCCAGCTTCAATCTCCTCACAGCATGCAGTCGTCTTCTGAAATACCACTATCCATGTCCCCTGATGAGCAGTACCTAAAGTCGCCCAATGGTATGCCGCTCCCGATGTCGCCGTACGGAATGCCGCTGGCATCGCCTTTCGTTCCTCAACAAAGGAGACCAGGTCCCCCATCGATCGATACGTCACTTTCGTCTCCATCAGCTACGGTCTCTACATCGACTGGACCACGCCGTCAATCCATGGTTTCGCCCATCTCGAACTCTTCGCCCATAACTCCAGGTGGCAGTGGCTGGAGAAGCGGACATTCGCGAAAGACTAGTGCTGCAGACAGCGTCACGTATGTGCGGGACCACGATGAAGCTGGCGAGAGCAGGTGGATCCTCGAGCGCAGACGCACGGCTGAGAGTGGTGAGATGGAGCTTGTTGGCAGGGAGATTGTCGAAGGCGGCAGAATCTGAGAGTGGTAGCCTTTGGGCGCTTTTAGCATTGTTGGCGTTTGAGCGATTACTTGCATAACGATGAAGACGGGCTGGGCCTTGCATGATATGGAGATAATACATAGATACCGTGGACATCACAAAACAGCGATATTGTTTTCCATCACTGCGCTACCATAGCCTGGAGGTGCCTTGCTTCCGCATACAACCAATGAAAGGAAGCGGCTGCTGTTTACGAGGCTGAACTGCATCTACACCGTACCTCTATCTTCGTCGACACGCCTCCAACATCGTCCACGCCGCACCATTTATATTTAATTTTGCGGCACGCCTTATCGCGCATACTTCTCGTGCAAGTCTCCCAATCATGCAATGCGTCATCGCCAAGCCGTCGAATGCCGATTACCGCGCGCTGTTGCCCGATTCGTCGGCTACGTGCTGCGAGCCAGGTTGGCTGCGACGAGGTTTGAGGTCGAGAATAGTTGGTGCTGGTCGCAGCCTTGGTCATGTTCTCCTTTACACTCTTTTTCGGTGCGTGTTGAATGAGTTGTTGTTGCGGCGTTGCATCTTATTTTTGCAGTCGAGTGTCTTGCCCTGAGTGCGGCCTCCACGTCTTGCAGAGCAGCGTGTCTTCGATACGATACGCCGCAAGTCGAATTGCACATCAGGTACTCCCCGGAGACTGAAGCCGCACATGCAAACCTGAACATACTCACGATAACCCATTCGCTCCCTACCGTCCGCCATGGCTATCCGCGCCCTCAACTCCAGCCTTATCTTCGACCGCCGCGTCCTCCTCGGTCTCGCCGCATGCGTAATCCTCTCCTTCACATTCGCCTTCCTCTACGCCCCCGATCTCCGCCCCAGCTCAAATTGGATACCGCCGCTCAGCCTCAGGCCCGACCCGCAGCCTGCGCCCGTCTTCTCCGCACCGCCCAAGGACCCGTCCGACCCCAACATCGTCACGCTAGACTACCTAGCCATCAAGCCGAATGTCACGGACAAGGTCAGGTCGTACTGGAACATACCCTATGCCGCGAGCGCTTCGGGAAAGAACAGATTCAGGGGACCGCAGCTGGTGAATCGGACGTATGGTATTGGCAGGAATGAGAAGCCGCTGGTGTGGGATGGGGCGTTGGGCATGTGTCCGCGGATACAGAAGATCGATCCGAAGCAGAGAAACAGGGAGGATGTGGCTGGAGAGGAGGTGCTGGGCATCACTACGAGGATCACCGAGGACTGTCTGAGCTTGAACGTGTTCACGCCGTTTGACGCCGAAGCTGGTGATGACTTGCCCGTGCTGGTGAATATTCCCGGTGGTGGCTTCCATCTACCGGGACGCAGCAATGGTGGCGAGATGGTCGAAAAGAGCCGGAGAGCGAGAGGCGCAAATGGAAAGCTGGACAAGGGCATTATCGTCGTCACCATGTACTACCGCAATGGCATATACGGCTTTCTGTCTGGAGAGGAGATTGCGAAAGACGGAGACTATAACAATGGGCTGCGAGACCAGAGGGCATCGCTGGAGTGGATACAGAAGTACATCCGGTACTTCGGAGGCAACCCAGACCATGTGGTCCTCATGGGCACGAGCGCTGGCGGAGCTTCGGTCCTGCTGCAAATGACAGCCAGCGAGGGAGACAACCATGTTGCAGTGCCTGGAACAGGGCGGAAACAACTCTTCCACGGGGCGATTGCGCAAAGCCCTGCCAGTCCGACCTTCTTCACGCCCACCCAAGCCGAAAAGTTCTGGAACGAAGTCGCTTCTGGCCTGAACTGTACCGACATCGCATGCGTCCGCGCTTCCAGCACCGGCGACCTCTACTACGAGAACTACCCGATGAACTTCCCCGACCGCGGCTCGCCTCCTCGATGGATGTGGGCGCCTACGACCGAGCCCAAGGGCGGCATGTGGACTGAAGGCGCGCCCGCCGCAATGATGAAAGGCAACTACGTCAAAGTTCCCACCATCATCGGCTTCACCTCGAACGAAGGCACCGACCAGGTCAAGAAAGACACCGACTCGGTGGGCGACTTCAAGTCCTACCTCAAAGACCACTACCCGCTTCTCACAGACGCCGACCTCGCGCTCCTCGCTCAGTCTTTTCCGAACGACCGCCACTGGCCGGACAGCGGCCGCTACTGGGACGCCGTGGCCAAAGCCCAAGGTGCAATCCGTTACATCTGCCCCACGTACCTCGCGTCCAACGCCATGTCCACCCACAACCCTTCCACCGTGCCAACATACCAGTACCAATGGGACGTAATGTGGGGCGTCGACATTGAGAACGGCTACGGCACCAAGCACGCCGGCACCGTCGGACAGGTCATGGTGCGCCGCCAAAATGAGATTTCCGACTACTTCATCAGCTTCGCCAAGTACCTGGACCCGAACGTCGAGCGGAGTAGTAATGCGCCCGAGTGGGAGAAGCTGGATGATAGGAAAAGAAGGATGTTCTTTACGAATATTAAGGAGGGCGGGAAGAGGGGGGATGGCACGAATATGTTGGGCAAGATGAGGATGTGGATGGCGGGTAGGGATGATAAGAGGGAGAGGGAGTGTGGGGTTGTGGAGGGGTTGATGGGGAGGTTGCAGATGAGGGGGGTGGAGGCTTTGAAGATTGATTGAGGGATGGTGATGTTCAAATCGCATTTACAGGTGTATAGGTTTGGTCGACTGTTTGGATCGTTATATATTCGTTGACATATCAGTAGCATTTCAAATGCGAGCCTGGATTCGCTGACAAAGTCCAATGTCCCGAGAATGTACTGCACGAGAACGATACCAGATGATGCTTGTCTTGGGGTCTGGTGTCTACACCGCAGCTTGTGATCGTGCACGATGGGTACGGTGTGGTTAGTGTCATCGATTCGTTTGGAAGGTGCGGCCAAGCATCTGACGTCCATGTTGCAACTTCATCTACTTTCCACCACCACACAACCTAACACAACGCTCCTCCACCCACGGTCAATTGTAGACAGCTGAACGCATCAGATCCCAGGACAGCAAGTGCAGAAGGCACGTCGGCTGTCAAGCCTGAACAGGAATCGGCATGGCCTCTGTCGCGAGTCCTACTCTCGCTCACCTCGACAAATGCACCACGTCTCCAAAGTCTCACTCACCTCGACACCTCACCTCGACACCTCACCTCTACCTCTATCGCGAGCCTCAAGCGGCTGTTGAGTCTGAACTTACCTTGCGAGGCGCGTTTGCCGTCTTCTCTTACTTGTGCGAGCAGCGTCGCTGCGAGGACGGGTATATCAACTATCGATCCGAGGCTTAATCTCTCTTCTTCTCCACCTCACAACCTCTTTACTCGCCTTCTCCTTCAAGTATCTCGAGCTTGATACAACATCCAAGTCTATTTCAGTACCACCAAACATCTTCCCAAGCACAACCCACATTGTCTACCTCCAGCGTGCACTTTGGCGATCTGCTTTTGAGCAGTGGGCGCCATGGAGGGTGACTCTTCCACTATGTTTGTTCAACAGGATTGCGTGACGCGCCTGGCACCCTCGACTCTAACAAGGCCCACGCCGATGCTACCACGGAATCGCTCAGGGGTGCAGACAGAATCATGATCTTTGCTGATGCTTCTGGTCGCGTGGCATCCAACGAGAGTATCGAAACGCTCATGGCTTGGGCGAACGACGGAGGGGACACAGGAATATATGGCTTGTGCTCACGAAATGTGATGTCAACGTCGAGGGGGACGACTCCATCAAGTTCAACGTCCACGAAAAGCAAAGGCTTCAGGATATCCACAACGAGCTCCAGAAGCTTAGCATGAAACTGCTGAGGATCAAGTCTGATCTGAAGAGCAGTCTTGGAGGGTCTTACGAGGAACGTGCGGAACTGGAAGACGAAGAGAGGGTCACGAAGTCAGTACGAAGATGGAACTTTCTGATTTTGGGACTAACTCTACATAGGATCAACATTCGGACACTGTCAGACAAGCGAGCATCGCTCCCCACGAAAGGAATGACGAAGACTGACACAATGCAGGAAGTACGAAATCAAACTGAGAGCGCGGAATCGATTGATGGTTTTCCTCATGCAAGAAGTATTCAAGAAAATGACAAGAGAAAGGATTGGCGTTCTACGGGTCTTCTGTTTGGCTAGCAGAGAGTACGCGAAGCACCTCAAAGGTTACGACATGACGGACGACGAAAAGCGCCCAAGGATATCCGTAGAAGCTACTGGCTATCCCGAACTGCGGCGGCTCATCCGAGAAGGACCTTCTGATGGAAGATGGACCACTCTCAAGCATCACGTCCACAACTGCTACGAAACCGTCTTTAGCACCTTGGAGATGGCGTCAACCATGACAAAGATCCAGCAGCAGGACGAGCTGATCAAGCTCTGTCGGTTAAGACAGCAGGTAGGTTACTTGTTCCATTTTACGGTTCGGCAGTCTCACTGACTGAAGTTCCTCCAGACGGCTCTCAATATTCTCGATACCCTCGTTGGTCGATTCGAGAGTGACAAAATTAAACAGGCGCGCAACGGCATGGGTGAATAACCAGATCAGTACCTGCAAGAGGGAACTGACCAGTGGACAGACAAGAAGCGTCCCGAGTGGATGAAGGCGGCTGATGATAAGTGCAACACCTGGAATTCAACCAAAGGCGCTCATTGGGGCATCGTGAAGACCATTATGAGCAATAATGGTTTGAGGCACCAACCATTGATTTACCATAAAACTAATTCGTATAGGTTCGCATCCGAACGGGGAGCACGACTGGAATGATGATCTGCTGGCCATAGCACGAGAGAACATCGAGCCTCTTCTCATGCGTCCGCGCACTTCTTGCAAATCGTCTTTGGCAGTCAAGGGTGCTGAGCTCCTGAGCAATAATCTGGAGAAGTTCGCCAACATGCTCTCGAGTAAGTTGCCTGTCTGAAGCATCCTGTTTACATCTGCTGATCTGTACAGACGATCCTCGGTACCAACTCGCTGGTGCAGGCGAAATCTTCCAGTCCAGCCTCCAGGCGCGCAAAATCGAGATCGCCCGCAGCTGTGCTGACATTGGCAATGCTCTGGATAAGGCACTCACGTACGCACTTCTCGCACAATCACATTTAGCACACACTGACACATCCTCAGAATGATTCAGGACAAGGCGACCTCGTCTGGTCCGAGTGGGTGGTTTGCACAGGCGATGAAGCCTATCTGGGAGAAAGCTAGTGCAGCCAAGAAGAAGAAGAATGCGAAGAGTACCTATACACCAAACGAGCAAGATTTGGGCCAATCTAACATCATCCACTAGGTGTCAGTATGAAGGCCACTCGCATGAGGGTTCTCAAGGAGCAGTTGAAGGCGAAGACCGGACCGTACTATATTCTTCAAGGCCAACTCATCGCGGAGTTGCAGACAGCACTCCTCAATCACAAGGACGCGCTGCGTAAGCTTCTCGAAGCGCTCTTCGCTGAAATCGAGCGCGACATCAACTTCGCCTGCAAGAAGAAAGGCGACGACACAAAGGAAGGTATAACCTTCCAGGCGTTGCTCAACGACCAGATCAGAATCAAGCGGAAGGAGCGTGATGAAGGTGCAGCCGCACAGTTCATCATTGCGGAGGAGGCATGCAAGACTCTTGCGGCTATGGAAATCTACCAGCACTAAGGGTTCATCTTGGGTTGGAGACGGCGGAAGGAATTGCGCGGGCTCGAGTGGTCTGATTGAAGGGTTTTTAGGTGGCGTTTTGGAGGTACCATCAATCATGGGAGTCCTGGGCGCCGGGAACTGGACATGCAAAGCTATGCGATGCGGTCTTTTCTAGCTAGGAAGATGGACCTGAAGCAACAGCTTTATAGCAGCATACTGATTGATACCTTGGTAGCCATTCACTCTAGCAACATGTAAGAGTACACTTCTGACACATCCCTTCAAAGTGAGGTACAAGTTGATGGCGTGGAGTTGAACATCGCTTGTCCCAGCAAGCGCAGTTTTGGCGAACATGTGGATCGATCGACAAATCGACGATGATGCGTCTCCCCAGGAAATCAGCGGAGACACTCCACAAATGCACTCCACACTTCGACATCCGGGAATAAAGTGGACTACACATTGACAGCATGTCTTTGCCAACTCCATGCTTTCACGCTGATATCATTTCCTATATCGAAATCGTCCATCTCTCCCAACCGCTGATTTACAAATGCCGTCCTTCTGCATGCGGGATTAGCCCCGTCTCTTAGCCAGACGTCATTCCTCACACGCGACCACCACAACCCGTACCCGCCTCCGCGCTGACGGGAACGACGCGGCATTTTACCCCAGACGGGAATACGAACTATGCCACTGCGGGGAAAGCTTGTGATTGCGTCCAATGGTGTCTCGTAGAGCACGTCTTGGGATCATTTTTATTGTGACGTGAGCCGAGGGGAAGGGAAGGAGGGAGGCGGCACGTTGTGTGGGAGTGCGTTTTGGTTTTAAGATGGTGGAATGCTGCTACTGCAGAGGAACAGACTCGCCTTTTTGCTTACTTGCTTACTTGCTTTCTTTTGATTTACTGTTAATGCAGGCAACAACCATCGCGCCGACACCATGAACACCTCCGGCCCAATGTCCCAAGCCCCCCCTCCCCATCCCCCTCGCCAGCCCTCCCTCTCCCACTACTTCGCCTCCAACTCCTCCACCTCGCGCCTGCACAACCTCGCCTCCAACACCAGCACCACACCCCTCCACCCCATCGAGACCGCGACCTCCGCCCACACGCAGCTTTCATCCTCAAGCGCGCAGCACACGCGCTCCATACTAGGTTTACATCCCCAGGCGCCGATTGACCCTGAGCACGACAATGGGCCTGCTGCGGAACTGCTGTGGTCGCGCGTACGCACTGTGTTAAGGGAGCCGTTTGCGGAGTTCTGGGGCGTGGCGATTATGGTGCTTTTTGGGGATGGGAGTGTGGCGCAGGTTTTGCTTTCTGCGGGGCAGGCGGATGCGCCTGGGGGGAATGGGTTTGGGGCTTATCAGTCTATTAATTGGGGGTGAGTTGATACCCTTTCCACAAACTCCGATGTCTTGAGTTAGAGAGTTTTACTGACGACGTGACAGCTGGGGCCTGGGCGTAATGCTAGGCGTATACGTAGCCGGCGACTCAGGCGCGTATTTGAACCCAGCGATAACATTCGGAAACTGCCTATTCCGCGGACTACCCTGGCGGCGCTTTCCCGTGTACTTCGTTGCGCAGATACTGGGCGGATTCGTGGGCAGCGGGATCGTATACGCCAACTACATGTCTGCGATTGACAACTTTGAAGGCGGACGACTGCGGACGGTGCCGCCAGCGGAGAACGCAACAGCCGCCATCTTTTGCACGTATCCGCAGGCGTTCCTGACGAAGACGGGGCAGTTTTTCTCCGAGTTTATTGCGAGTGCGTTGTTGATGTTTGTTATTTTTGCGCTCAAGGATCCGAGTAATAATGGGGTGCCGAAGGTATGTTATGTCTTTCTTGTGAAGATGGGAGGGAATATGGCTGACTGGGTTTGGCAGGATGACAAGTGGTTTCCGCTGTGTTTGTTCTTCCTTATTTTTGGTCTGGGAAGCTGTTTTGGATGGGAGACTGGGTATGCGATCAATATTGCGAGGGATTTTGGGCCAAGGTTGATGTCGTATGCGGTGGGGTATGGGCCTGAGGTGTGGAGTGCGGGTGGATATTATTTCTGGGTAAGTTTATTCTTGGTCTGGTGCTGGAATGATGGATGCTAAGAAAGTCGGACAGATTCCGATGGTTGCGCCTTTCCTGGGATGCACTTTTGGCGCGTTCTTGTACGATGTCTTCATTTACACTGGACTTAGCCCTGTGAATACGCCGTGGCTGGGGTTGAAGCAACTGAGGCCGTGGAACATGATGAGGAGGAGGCGAGAGCATTTCAGACGGGAGAAGGAGGAGGGAATTGTGTGAAGATAGGACTGAGCATTTCTGGCGTTTGTGTAAGCTAACTCGAAGTCGCTTGTGCTTAGCGTGGAGTTTGGGAACTGGAATAAACCTCAATTAGTCGTCAAAATTATGGGCTTTTAGATTGGGACAAACTTGGACAGAATTGTTCGTCTTCAAATGCTTAATGCTTGACATTCGAAGCCGTCACGTGTGCTACCATGATCCCTGCGCAAGTTGTTGTTGAGCGCGAGGCAGTCGCGTGCAAGGCAGCCACAGGACTGCAGCATTCCGCCTAAACTTTTCAGTCTCGCCCAATTGCATTCACTCGTCCCAGGTTTTCGTCCGGGTGTACTGTTGCGAGAAGAATATCTAGCGGGTGGTGCCTCTGGCGATGCTGGCTTGACGTTGCTTGCTGCACGGCTCAGCGGCAAGTGCCGTACATGTACATATTTCTCAGGCCCAGGCATCAGACAGACGGGTAACCCATTGCTCATCACCACATCCCAGCCAAACCCTCCCCGCCCCGCCCCGCCGCCCTCACCCCATCTCCACTGCGCCCTCTGCAGCACCCGCACCTACACGCTCTACGTCGCCCGTTAACTCCGCCCGGCCTTTTCCCGTAGCCAAGTCGCCATCGTCGCCGCCCGCAACCCCACGCCGAAGCACTACGAAGCACTCGCGCCGCGATCGACACCACGGCACGCCCCTCACCCAACATGGCTGCTGTCGCACGCAAGAGGACCAACAACATCGCGCGCCGCCGCCGGCTCGACGATGAGGACGAGAGCAAGTCGGTGGCGACGGAGCTGGCGGACGACTCCCAGAGTGACGTATCCGCCCGCAGCGACCTCGACGAGCATGGCGACGCCGACAACAGCGACCTGAGCGAAGTCGACAGCGCCCCGTCGCTCACAGATGGAAAGACGAAGCGGAAAGCGAACGGCACGCGCCCTGCCAAACCGCGCCCTGGGGTCGCCAGCCGCCGGGAGCCATCACCGCCCATCGCCCGCTCGGATGCCGCCTTCCCCGCCCAGAAGGACACGGAAATGATGCTCAACGGGCTCACCATCGCTGACGACACCGCCCAAGATGACGCCGTCGACTTCGAGACGGGCAGCCTGGCCGACGCTCCTGCCCCGGCCGTGGAAGCCCCCGAGCGGCAGCAGACGCTGGGCGAGCGCCGGCGAAGGGAGCACGAGGAGTACAAGAAGAAGCGCGACGCCGACCCGGCCTTCATCCCCAACCGCGGCGCCTTCTTCATGCACGACCAGCGCTCAGCACCTGCCCAGAATGGCTTCCGGCAAGCTGGCCGTGGCCGAGGGCGGGGCGGCGGCGGCGGCGGCATCGGAGGGCCCTTCTCGCCTGCAAAGTACGTCAAACCTCACTGTGGGCGTCGACACGATGCACAGGATGCTAACAGAGACGCCAGCATGCGGCCCCAGCCCACAGAAGCCACCGACTCGCCGTGGCAGCACGACCTCCACGAGGCGGTCAACGCGCCTGGAGGCCCTGCCCAGCCGGCCCAGCCCACGAGCGTGCCCATCCACCACGTACACCACGGCCAGCAAAACATCGCAAGGGCGCCGACCGGTCCTTCACCAAAGCCGTCACAGGCCCGCAACTTCTCCACCACCGTCCACACCCACAACGCCCTCGTTCGCGTGCTCCTGCCCCATATGAAGGCGCCTATACAGTTCCAGAATGTGCCCATCAAGCAACATACCCGTCTGCCGAACCACCGCCCGCCTCTCCGCCGCGACAAGCCCGTCCGAATCTCACTGCCGCCAGCCGCCCCGCGCTACATCTTCCCCACAGTTGAGCGGTCCTTCATCTTCATTCCACGTGCGCTGCGACCCAACCAGCAGGGCTTCGGTAGAGGTCGCGGCCGTTTTGGCTCGTTTGGCGCTGGTGCTGGCCCTTCGAGCAGGCGCACCAGTGTATATGGCGGAAGCGTCTATTCTCCCAGTGTGGCAATGAGTCGCAGATCGTCAATTGCTCGCGACATGGGCCGCGACAATCTCGTCTCGCCTGCAGGCTCTATCATGTCTCGCAATGGCAACTACGATCCTTCTCGCCCGGTTGTTAGGATGCCTCCCGGTGGTCCGAGAATGCCTACTGGGCCAGCACTTGTTTCGCCCACCAACATGATGCCCTCCCACATGGTGGGCCATCACGGATACCCGCTGCCTCAGAAGCCAACCTACCGCGAGAACTGGCAAGGCCAGCTTACCATGCACCAGCCCCGTCCTCAGAAGACCATCTCTGTCACCGGCATCGAATCGCCTGCGTCCATGTCATTCAACCCACCTCAGCAGCAGGAACAGCAACCTTTCCATCAGCAGGTTCCTGCGCACATGAACGGCGCTGCTCCTGCAGGCGAGCAACAGCCGTTCTATCAGCACGGCCGCCAGCCCTCGTTTCCAGGCCACGTGGCCACCGGTACACCTCTCTCCAACATTCCGGAGCGCGCCATCCACGCGCCCGCTTTCCAACCTTTCCAACAGCAAGGCTTCCAACCCCCGCCTTTCGTTCCTCAGGGCTACTATTACCCTGCGGTCCCTGCCCAGCCCCAGTACATGGCACCTGCTGGCATGGTTCCCATGTTCGTTCCTGGCGCACAGCAACCCGGCTACGTCATGCCAGTGGCTGCTCCTCCTGTCGCCGCGCCTCCGCCAGCAGCTGGGCCGCCAAACATGGTCGCTTATGAGCAGAACGGCATGACTTTCTACGTCGATTCTGCGCAGCTTTATCAGCCACCTGCGGATGGGTATGCTCAGCCCAGCTATGCTGTTCCGGGCATGGGAGGCATGATGACGCCAGGTCCGGACGGCGCATACTATTACCCCCAGCAGCAGATGCAGCCGGCTGGCTACTACCCGGCACAGTAGACGTGCTCCTCTCCCTCGGCTCAAATGGTCCCTTTCCTCTTTCTCTTCGTCGATCTTTTGGATTCTCTGTTCTCAACACTGCGGGCGATCATCTTGCGTTTCTGCGATTGATACCAGGCGTTTCGGCTCAAGAGACGAAACAGCTTTACACGACCTCAAAGCATCAAAACATTAATTTCACGACTCTGTTGGGACTAGCTTCTCTATTTCCCCCGCTACACGTATAGCATGGCGTTTTGCGAGCTCGCTTGCCGGATATTTCCGCATCACATCATCATCTCTCAATCCAGCTTCGACATTGATTCCCCACGTCCGCTTTTGGATCACTGTGTTTTTTTTTCGTTCATTCCTTCTCTGTACGATGAAACCTTTAGCGTAGTTGTTTGGATACTGTGGCGATGGTGTTATGGTGTTTTGTTGTGAGGAGTGGAGGGTCGTCGTGCGTGAGTGCGCATGGCGTTGTTAGTTTAGAAGAATATACTTGGTGTGATGCGAGGCTGTTGGGCCACCAATTTTTCGTCTTTTTGTTGCGTGTGGGTGTGGTGTTAGTGAGAGTGCAATGGAACTTGGGCTTCGCGCAGGTCTTCTCCGCATGACATGTTCTTCCCAGCTACTAATTGAATTGTTCTGCTACGCCCAGTATTCTAAATCTGAGCTTGAGACATCTCTTCACGGCGACATATTGCCCGTTTCCTAAATTTGTGTGTGATGTCCCTATGCACGTCAGTACATGTTTTCAAACACCCCCCTCCTACCCATTCAATCTCACCCACCCACCCTTCACACCCCAAAACCACTATATCTTCCTCCCCCCTCCCTCCCCCTCTTCTCCCCCAATACAACCCCAAAACTAAATGTGCCACACAACAACCTTTCGCTGCCCCCTCTGCGCCCACACACGCACCCTCCCACCCTTACCCACCCTCTGCGCCACCGCACAAATCCACGGCCGCACATGCGATCCGCCACTCGCAGAAAAGATTACAGAATCGACGTGCTCGGATGAGTGTCGGAACCGGGAAGGGGAGATTAGTATGTGGGTGAGGGAGAAGAGAGAGAGGGATGCGGAGCGGAGGAGGGAAGTGTATGGGCTTGGGGATTTGGG
>Ga0265797_10002205_pt1 | contig 33141 bp, 35 predicted proteins | sample P2T30metagenome_FD_192433 | JGI IMG/M metagenome (GOLD analysis project Ga0265797, IMG submission 192433) | Plant litter microbial communities from East Loma Ridge, Irvine, California - P2 T30 | ecosystem: Environmental > Terrestrial > Plant litter > Unclassified | place: USA: California... | reverse complement strand
AGCGTAGTTAGAAAAAAAAAACCAAGGAAGATGAGAGCCGGTGTGTACATGCTTTTAGTTCATGGGTTGCATACTACAACACAGGAGACTTAAGGCCCAAAAAAAATCCCGAGATTGCTGCACGGAGTGAAGTGGCATACGTAGCTTCTACAGCAACGATGAATTGGAACCGAAACTGAAAATTCCACATTTGGTTCCTGTGCTTGAGCGCTCCACGTGACCATATTGCCATTCCATTAAGTTAATGCCTGTTTCCTGTGCTCGGTGATCAATCTTGCGAGGCTTTGATTTCCGGCAAACAGCATGGGTGTGAAACGCCACAGACAGGCACACGCTCCTTCAAGAGATTACCTAATATGTGACTAGCCAAAGCACCGGTTATCGACCGCTATCAGCTAGCACTGAGAACTTGAACACCATGAGACAGAACCAATTGTACAGAATGTTGCAGAGAAACGCAAGTCAGCACAATTTGACCCCAATCGTACATACAACCCGAAGGCTTACAGCTCGAGCAGCTTGTTAAAACAGGAAAAAGGATAAAAAGGGAATTGCCAATCAATCAAACGACCCCGCCCGCTGCTTTTTCGTGTCTGGGCGGGTTCATTATAGATTCTTCAGCAAGCACCAAACACAGCACGATCATCGCTTCTTGCCTCCCTTGGCCTTGGGCTTCCTCTCCTCATCGTCCATGCCTCCATCGCGGTCCTTGCGCGCGGCCTTCTTCTCCAACTCGTCCCAATCTTCGCCCTCGTCCTCCTCCGAGACTTCGTCGTCGCTGGCCTCGGCGCTGGCCTCGCTGTCGAAATTGCTCTCCTCGTCGCTCTCGCTTTCGCTGGCGAAGTCCTCCTCGCTCATCTCGAAAGCGCTCTCCTCTTCCTCCTCGTCGCTCTCGCCATCCGACTCGGCTGCAAGGAAGCTCCAGCCGCCCTCGGCGAAGAAGGCGTGCGGGTCGTGGACCAGGGTCTTCATGATGGTGCCCCAGTTCAGGTTGAGCGGGCCCTCGGAGAAAGGGATGTCGACGCTGTCCAGCCAATCTTTGACACCGTCGAGGGACTCAACAGGGATGGTGTTGATGTGGGCGGGCGCGCGGGTGAAGTCTTTGAAGATGACGACCATGTCGAAGTTTTTGAGGCCGAACTGCACGCGCTCGAGGTGCACGACTTCGATATCAGTGAGGGTGATGACGAGGAAGGGCGGCTCGGTGAGCTGCACGAGGCAGTCGGTGGTGGGCTGGATGGTAACGGAGGAGCGGGCTGGCACACCGTTGAAGCCGAGCTCGCGGAAGGGCATGTCGACGCTGAGGTTCTCGTTCTTGCCGGCGTCCGCAATCTTCTCGCCGAAGAGTTTGAACTCCTTGTCGAGTTGGACGCGGCGGCGCTTCTCCTCCTGCTCGGCTTCGAATTCTTCCTCGTCGCCGTAGCGGTGCTTGCGCTTGCGGTTGCCGGTCTCATCGATCTGAGTTTCCGATGCTTCGCGGAGGAATTGAATGTCTTTGGTCTTCTTCTTGCCGACAATGATCGGGTTGATGAGGTGGACGTGAAGGATGACGATCAGCTCGCCAGCGCAAGGCTGGAAGAACAGGTGCTTGACGTTGCTGAAGAGGATGTCGATCTTTTGGCCACCAGCAAGATGGTGGTAGCGAAGACCATTCTGGTGGATCTCGACAGCACCACCAATACGCTTGCTCTCCATCGCAGGACGCATGAAGATGTTGTCGAGGCGGTGAGGACGACGGTTGCGGATCTCGATAAGCTTGTCTTGCTCCACAACATCCTCCATGTCCTTCTTCTCCTGCTCCTTGCGAATGGCTGCTTTCTTCATCTCGGTGATCTGCTCGGCGACGTCGGTCAAGTGGCGAGCGTCCTTCGATCTGAAGGTCAGCGAACGCACGAATTGTGCGTTCGGGTCTTCGAAAGGCTGGTCCTCCTTGCGGCCAACACCTTGACCGGGAGAGAGGAAGTTGAGTCGGAGGAAGCAGAAGTTGCCTTCGTTGGTGGTGCTGGCGTTCTTGATAGTGCTGATGTGGAAGGGAACTGGGCGACCCATTATGGGCAAGATGACAGAGTTGTTCCTTGGGTCGGCAAGGATGACGAGATCCTTCACCTTCGTCGGCAATTGTGTGTCGTACTTGTAAGACTCGAAGCGCTTGAACTTCTTCTCCACGGTACCGTTCATGCTGCCGGCATCCTCAGCGTACAGCTCGGCGCCTTCCCTTTGCTTCTTCTCGTGCAGCTCCTTCTGATGCTCACGACGGGCAATTTCTTTCGCTTCGTTTTGAGTAGTGCCGCCTTGTCCTCTGAGCCTAGTCTTCTGAATGTTTGACTGCGCAACGGCTCCAACACGGGAGTCTTTCTTCGGCTTTGCGGGTTTCTTCTTCTCCTCCTCTTCGTCGTCGTTGAAGAAGAACGAGGTGCTCTCCATGTCCGAAGCCGCCTTCTTTGTGAAGACAAATGGCTCGCCGCTTCCAACACCAGCAGCGTTGACTCGGATTGTGTCACTCAGCATCATGGCGTACTTGGCGTCGCGCTTCTTGTCTTGAGGGCTTGGGTTCTCGACGTCAGAGAAGCCAGTCGTGACAGTGAGGGTCATGCCATCCTTGAGCGTGCGCGCATTCTTCGCGTTCAGGATCATAGTGGGATCTCTAGCCTCGATACCAATGCCTCCTCCAACATTCTTGACGAATTTCTCGACAAGCTCAGGCTTCTTCGCCTTGATCACGGAGATGGCCTTGGTGTACGCATTCTTTGCGGGTGCGCCATCCTTGAGCTCCTTGATAACAGCCTCGTGGACGTTCAGAAGCAGCTTGTATGTGCTCTCCTGAGACTTGTTGGGGTCCACAAGATATGTTCTGGCGACCATAGAGGCGTAGGTCTGGTAACGCAAGCCGAGAGCTGCGATAATGACACCGGGGTGCAGATTGCTGTCGTCCGGGTCTGTAGCAAGCTTCAGATCGTAATTACCTCCGCTCATGACAGTCGGGCTGATACTCCAGTCCAGCTGCACCGGATCGAAGTCTGCAGCCTTCATTTGACGGAAGAACTTGTCGTCATCGATCTTGTTGGCAATCTTGTCGGAGAGTGCTCGGTGGGAGATCTTCTTGTCCTGGTCCAGAATGTCGGACATTTGGTCGACAAAGTAGTTGGTCATGACGTGTGAGGTAGCATGCGATGCGTTTCTGACTGAGCGCAGCTCGTTCTCATCTTTCACGCTCATGGCAGCGGACAGCGCAGGGCTGATGTCCACCTCTTCGACATCCTTGCTGATCTCTCCAAATGCCGACTTCCACTCTTGTACGAAGGGTCCTCCCGAAAGCTCTTTCGTGATGACTCCCACCTTCTTTCCCGCGCTCTTGATGATCTCCAGGCAGCGCTCGAACTGCTTCTGGTTCTCTGCAGCATCCTTCCCTCGGATGAAGATCTCCACTGGAGTCTTGCCATCCTTAAGTGGCTCCAAGTATGCGGCCTTCTTCTTTGTGGTGATGATGTAAATGCCCTCGAGCGTGATTACGAAGAGCGTCGCTGGGAACTCGTAGCCAAGCAGCCAGAACTGGAGCGCGTTTGCCTTGTGGAATCCCGCGGCCTCATCGGTCTTGCCCATGACGATGGCAATGCTTCCAGCATCGCCGAAGATGTGGTTTCCAGATCGCTTGTCCGCCTTCCATTGTGTGATGAGGCCAGAGAGGCGGTTGTGAAAGGTTGCCTTGTCGATGCTCACTTCGTCCGCCATCTTGGGCGCAGGACGCCGGTGGATCTGTCGCGGTGTGGCAAGTGCTGAATGAGTGTCGATGCAGAGATGATTGAGGTCACTGTGGGGTTGAGAGTATATGCGTTGCGATGTTGATGTCGGTGTTGTGGACAGAGAGGCAGAGAGGAGGGTGGGTGCTTAAAGATTAAGGTAAAGCTAAGAGCTGCGATCGCGTGTCGCGCGTCGAGTCGGCACGGCTTATGTAAAGTGGAAGGAGCCTTGCCTCAGGCACCAGCCAATAACTATCTCAGCGGTTTTGGCGCGTGACAAGATCAAGAGGACATACTTTACATTACATTACATGACGAGGTCGATCACTCACAGAGTCCCTCTTCTTCAGCATACGTAGCTGTGATGGCTCGCGATTCCTGAGAGCGATCTTAACATTTCATATAGCATGAATCTCGACGATGAACTACTGCCAGGGCTTCGAGATAGCCTCGATTCCAAGCCTCACAAGAAGAAGAAGAAAGATGCGGCTACTGGTGCATACGCGGCTGGTGTGAGAGCATTATCTGCAAGAATGTTGACATTCTACTTTCGCGCTCCAGTCAAAGCATTCTTTCGTACCCGAGTTGAGTAAGACATTACTAGAGACACCAACCTATTCCATCCGAGTCCCTGACATTTCCGTAGTTATATGGTATTTTGGCCTACTAAGCAATACTACATGTACCTCTACACTTCTAACTTAGCATCCAGGGATATGTCCGAGCTATCAATCCAAGCGTCCAGGCCGGAGAACGCTGGTCCTGGAGGATGACCTCTCCGGCCCTGCTTGCACATGCCGTCAAGCACCATGGATGGTCATTCATCCCTAATCAGGTCCTCCCTCCCATGGTTGCAAACACTATGGTTGGGGCAGTTCTCTATGCTGGATACTTGCAGACTCTTGCCACAATCCACGAACCTTCTGCACTCAGTACCAAGAGAGTCTATCCGCCGCCCTCCTTTGGAATTACATTTTCGGCAGGCTTCATTGCCGGCTCTTTGCAAAGTGTGCTAGCAGCACCAGTCGACGCTTTGCAAGTTCGATTCCAAGCCACCGAGCTGATGCAGGGCAAATATAAGCACATGTGGCAATACGCTTACATGAAGACGCGAGAGATTGGCGCTCGCGGTGTGTTTGCCGGGTGGTCACTTTCGTTCTTGAAAGACTCCTTTGGCTATGGGTTCTTCTTTGGCATCTTTGAATACGTCAAGGCACAAGCATTCTATTCCTTCGTCAGCAACTACTATGGAGAATACGGGAACTTGTCCTCTTCACAACAAGCACACATCGACCGACAGGCAGGACTCACAGGCAATCCCCTGATCAAGCCTCACTACATGCTCGAGCCTAGTTTCATCGCACTCGCCGGTGTTGCAGCTTCTCTTGCGCAACAAACCATCTCACATCCCCTCAGTCGGGTCCAGGATATCCACTATGGCCGTCTCGAGTACATCGACGCGCACCAGTACACCAAATCCCATGCTACGAAGAAACAAGCCCTCAGTCTGTACGCTAGCGCTTACACAAAGACTTGGAAGCAGGTGAAAGTGCTGGCGCGGCGCGAAGGTGGGCTGCGGCGGTGGCTCTACAGAGACTTTTTCCTCTCGACCGCAAGACAAGTGCCTAGCACGAGTATTGGCTTGATCGTCTTCGAAGTTGTGCGCCGCAAGTACTCCACAGACGAAGACGTCGTCAAAATCGAGAAGGACGGATACGACATTCTATTGTCCTAGCATAGGTGTCACGATCAGCGCGTCACGACCGATCGCAGCGCGGCCCAATCAGTCAGCCGTCACTCTCGCTCTGATTTCTTGGAAAGCAGTGATAGAGATTCCGATCTCCTCGGACCGCCAACCCACCGAACTACCGAGCACCAGCAGATGATCTAAAAGCCCTTCTAAAAGCCAGTAGCAACTTTTTTGCTCGCCACAGGCGGGTTTTACCCGCAGTCATCTACATGCTCGATCATCTACCGAGGGTATGGATCAACTGCCCGCTGAAGTCAGCCAGGCCTTGTACCCAGATCTTCATCGGATAACGCTGATCTCAGCTCGTTCACGCGTACCATTCCACAAATGGAGACATTCCACTCAGCGTCTACGATTGGTACACAACTTGCCAACGCTGTACATATACAAGCATATATAGATCTATACAGAGGCCATCCTCAAAAACGACTACCCAAAGGAGTCATATCAAACTTACTCTTCATCGTCGTCGACTTTCACGGTTTGACGTATATCACCCTCAGCTGACGCCGGCAGCCACCGCACACTGACGTTCAACAGCACTCCCATGACCACCAAACAGATCCATCCCAGATGCCCATGTATCCAACCGCCCTTGATACCCACAGCGTAAAGACTAGTCATTCCCACCGGCGCCACCGCTCTCAGCCCGCTGTTGACAGTCAGCGCCACAGCATTCAGAGTAGCAAGCGTTTCCGGACTCGGGGCAACGTCGTTCAAGCAAAGCTGCACACAAGCGAAAGACATTGCGATTCCGGAGCCGAAGAAAACGCAAATAGCACCCAGTGTCCAGAAAGCGGCACGGAAATCCGCCCGCAGCAGCTCGTTTGCTATCGGGTAGCAGGCCATTTCGATGGGCCAGGCGATGCAGCAAGCTCGCAGTACGGAGCCAGTGCTTGTCTTGCGCTGCAGGTACGGAAAGGCGAGGATCATCCAAATTGCTTGGCTGGCGCCGGCGAGGGTTAGGGCCAGGGAGATTTGTTTGACTGAGAACCCGAAGCCGCCGAGGTGAACGGAGGTGTACAGGGCGACTGGTTGGACTGGTTGTGTAAGAGGTCAGTGTGAGTGGCGGTTAAGGAGGTTATTGGAAAGTCGAAACGCACCAGCTGTGTAAGCGAGGGCTTGCAGCATCACATGGCTGTATATGTATAATACGATGCCGATGCCTGGTGCTTTCAGCAGTTCCCAAGTTGTCATCTCTGGTTCTTCTTGGCCATTTTCGCGCACGGTCTTGGTCGGTAGTGTCTGACTCGATGTTAGGCGCGATTTGGCTGAAGGGACATGGATCAAGGCTCACCTCATTCAAGCATATAGAGCTCAAGATTGCCGTGCTGAGGCAAAAAGCGCCAGAGACGAAGCCTGGTAGAGCGTAAGGGTACTCTTTGAAGAACGCAATGTTTTCGAAGAACGAATATTGCGACGCAGGTTTGGCGAGGATACCGCCTGTGGTGCTCATCAAGTCAGCCAAATATCTGCAACAGCGGCATATACCTTCTGAACTTGGACAACTTACCAAATGCTGGGCCCATGAGAAGTCCCAGATTCCTGCTCGCAGAATCAGTGGACTGGCAATCAATTCGAGCCTGGAACTAGAGACATGCTTACCTGGCAAACATGAACCATCCAAAAGCCTTCGCCTGAGTCGCTTTCGTACAATTTTCACTCAACATAGTGCGAATGGTCACAGAGCTTCCCGCAAATAAGCCCGCGAGACATCTGAAGACGATCATTTGCCACAGCGTCGCGCTCATGCCAAAAAGCGCAGACGCAGCCGCGATGCCAGACAGCGAAAAGACCAGGACTGGTTTCCGGCCGAGGCGATTCGCAATGCGACCGTAGAAAATGATGAGAAGCATTTGAACGAGCGAGAAGAGTGATTCGATCAGACCCGTCCAGAAGCCAACGTTTTCCGGTTGTTGATGGCCGACGCGTTCGACCATTTCATTGATGTAAGGAAAGATGATGAAGAAGGCGACCGGCTCGACGATACTGGCATAGCACAAGATGAGGATTTGGTATCGGGGGAATGGCTTCTCTTCGTTCGTAGCTTGGTCAGGATGGGGCGAAGAGGCTTCCGGTGCTCGTGGTGATCCTGCGACATGGCCATTGAGAGAGTTGGTCGAGGTCGCCTTGGTATCATGACCATCTCCGAGCGAAGTGTCTAGCAGAGGAGTTGTTTCGGCGGCCACTCTCTCCTCGGATAGGGTCCTTCCAGTATTCTTGCTTGCAACCATCACCGAGGTTCCTGAGGTTGAAGAGAACGATTAACATGTAAGATGTGAGAGACTAGAAATTGACAGCAATTTAACCCGGTAATCCTAAATGGCGGATCAAGCTAAAGATCCCACACAGCGACGGTGGCTTCCGTATTCTCGTTGATCATGATTCGTAGTCTTGAGTTATTATTTCACCTTCCTTGTTCATGCCTCCAGTGTGTAGATAAGGGTCTCGCTTACGTAATGTCCACCCGCTCAGATCGCTTTAGATCGCGAAATTTATGGACCAGCCTTACATCAACACCGACATTCGCTACACCGAATACCGACACAAACCTTACAACATGTCGGAAGACGCCAGTGCCGCCGCAATCTCGCGAAAGGAGAAGCGCGCCCAGCGTGACGCAGAGCGCGCAAACAAGTTCCAGAAAAAGAAGAATAAGAAGCCCGAGCCCGCCGAACCAGAGCCTGTGCCGAAGGAGGATGGACCCGAAGATCAAGATGAGCCGCAGAAGGACACAGTAGTCTCTGAAGTTACGGCGCCTGTCGCCTCAGAGTCGAAGAAGCGCAAGCGATCGCAAAAAGACACCCCGGCCGAGGGTCAGCAAGAAGAGACGAAAACAGCCGCACCCGCACCCAAAAAGCGAAAGGCTAAACCCGTCGGAGAAGAGGGAGAAAAGCAACCACCTGCCAACCAACGCTTCATCGTCTTCGTCGGCAACCTCCCCTACAGCACCACAGACGACTCTCTCAAAGAGCACTTCAAGAGCTTGCAGCCATTCACCCTCCGCCACCGCACAGATCCAGCTACCAAGAAGAGCAAAGGTTTCGCATTCTTAGAATTCGAAGGCTACGACCGCATGAAGACCGCCTTGAAGCTCTTCCACCACTCGTACTTTGACCCTGAGGCACCAGAAGGTCTCAAGGGCGTAGAGCCGGAGCCACAGCCACGAAGCTTTGGGCGCGGGCCTAAGCCGAAGAAGCCAACAGGAAGGAAAATCAACGTCGAACTCACGGCTGGCGGCGGTGGTGGAAAGGACAACCGCAAGGAAAAGATCCGGGTGAAGAACGTCAGGTTAGAGGAACAAAGAGAACGAAGAATCGAGTATGAGCGGAAGGAGAAGGAAAGGCAGGAGCGGAAAGAAGGAAAACAGAAGGGCAGTGACGCTTCCTATTCAAAGGCAGCCAGGCCCGGTGCTGCAGAGACAGAGGGCATACATCCCAGTCGTCTCGCGAACATGCGGTGATGTGGGTATTCAGCTCGATAGGGTTCCACAACTTTTGTATTCTTTGATATGCGCTTTAATCACGCGCTTTCTTACTTCGACAACATAGTAGTGTTTGCATGTTCATATTTAGCGAGTCGTCGCCAGTCATTATTGTACAGTGTCGCTCTCTCGCTGTACCACAACCTCCATGCGCCGTCAAATGCTTCCAGAATGTTGTTACATGAGTTTTAGTTCATTTCGCCATCGCCAAGTTAGTCCCACCTGAATAATTGTCAGCTACCACTTCTCATAACAGTTCGGATGTACTCAATATACCCATGTTCTGTCTGCCTGACAATGCCACCGCGGTTTCCGGTTTGCTTTCCGGTCTTGCCACCCTCGACGACTAATCGGTCGAGCTGGAAGAACTGTGAAACGACTGTTTGTCTCTGTGGGAGCGAAGGATGTCAGCATAACACCCTCGTCTCTGCGCGCCCATCATCCCATGCGCAGTCTAGTCTGCTCCTCCCACGAACAAGACATGTCCGCCTTAACCAGGAGTACCCACCTTCAACGCCTGCAGTTCCTTCAGGCCCTTCTGCATCAGCTCCTGTACTTTGCGCTCGTCCTTCTCGACACTGGCCTCCCTGAAAGCGTCTCTTGTCCTTCTCTTGGCATACTCGCGGAAGTTGTAGGCGGCAAATTGGCTGCTCTGGCGCATGAGGGAACGGAAGAGTGACCGGGCCTCGTAGGCCGTGGCGTTCGTGGCCATCGTCGGTAGGATATGCGCTTTCGGTCGAGTTGATTACAGAAAGGGTCGGTCCTCAAATCGGGATGAGGGGGATTTGTCTAAAGTGTTGGGTTAATCGTGGGAGTTGTTAGAGACTGTGGATGTCTGGTGGATGTGGCCCGTATCAATCTGAGAGTCGGCTATGTCACGGAAATCTATAGATGGTCCAAGCGCCAATCGCGACCTCACATCCTCTTCGCGCTCGACGCGTGCTCTGCCGCTTGGACAAGGTATTACTCGAATCATAATTATCATCTCCAACATTGTTCTTCTAGCCTGCGTCGCATAGAATCGACGGACTCTCTCGACGCATGTCTTTTTAAAGAAAAGGACTTATCAGCAGCCCCTTCGCTTCCTGCGGCGCATTACCTTATTGTTCACGCCTCCATTCCGATAACATGGCTGCGGTATGTCATCATATATCCGGCGCCCCTTTCACACTTTACTCCCACCTTGATTTGTTCGCGTATATGAACATTGCCAGTTGCCGGATGGCAATGTTTGAAAGCAGATCATTTGGTCGAATCACCGAGTTATCGTTCAGACGCATCAGATATAACTCCAAAATTACAAGCACTGATGACTGAACGAATAGTACCGACCTCCTGGCCGTTCTGGTCGATCTGGTCGCTCCCAGGCGGACAACGACATCTTCGAAGGTCTTCCCGTGAAGCAATGGTCTACCATGCCTAGCCGTGTGTCCCTAGCACCGCCACCCTCCGAAACCGATGTCGAGAAGGCTCAGGATAAATGGGCAGACCCTGCGATGCCCGAGAACTCTCAACTGTTGCTCCCTCACACCCAACAGCTGTTGCGCATCGCCCGTAGTGGCAGGTACGGCACCAAGCGCAAAATCGCGCCAGATGTCGAGACCGACGGCGACGAATTCAATACTCGCGAAGAAGAAGGTCTTGCGGACGACACTTTGTCAAAGCCAGCCCATACTGAAGAAAAAGGCTTTGTCGCACGAAAGTGGCGACAAGTACCCGAGTCTGCTCTCGTTCCGGAACATCTGCACTGGGAATTTCTGGCCAAGCGCCGAAAAGGCTTGCCTAACTTCTATCATGGTGCTGTGACAGAAATATCTACAAGCGGTATTCCTCAAATTGCCAAACGGAAAACGCGTGTGCAAAAAGTCTTGGATCCGGCGACCGGCGAGAGTGTGATTTATGAGGTCCTAGCGCTCGAGGGCCAAGTTCTCGAGAACGAACTGCCTGCCGAGTCACAAATGCAAGCCAAGGTTCTGGAGCCAGGCACCACGATTGAAGGACTTGGAACTGCAAACGAGGAAGGATTGATCAGCTTGGTTCCCGCCAACCCAACTGCTCCGTCGCGGCGTAGCAGGCCGCCTCCCAAGAAGAAGGGTGGTCCTGGAAGAGGCAAGAAAAGGGTTACTTTCACTAATCCTGATGGTAGCACCTACACTACCATTGTTCCGAATGCCACAAAGATCGTGCCGCAGCCCGGACAGACAGTCAAGCATGTCGCGAAGGGAGAAGACGCGGACAAAGATGTTGCAATGGGAGAGGCGCCAAGGCAGACGAACGAAGGCGGAGAAGGTGGCGAGCAAGAAGATGAAGGTGACGACGACGATGAGGGAGATGAAGGTGACGACGATGATGACGAAGATCGGGAAGACGGAGAAATCCCAGATAATGACGCTGAGATTGCTGCTTCACCTGTGAAGAAAGCTACTCCTGCCGAGCCCGAGCCTGTCGATCCGATGCCCGTCACATCCACATCCGCCGACATCATGCCTGTTGTTGAGTCAGCACCTGGCAATGCAGCTGAGACTGGCAATGCACAGGATCAGCCTCCGATGGAAGAAGACAAGCCCGATGCAGATGTGGAGATGCAAGATCGACCTGCAGACGATGAGTACGAACCGAAACTCGCAGAGCCGGAGCTGAAGCCAGAGCCGCAACCTGAATCCGTGCCGGACTCAGAGTCGATACCACAACCACAGCCAACATCGGAGCCAGTGTCGCTTGAGCAGCCACAGACAACATCAGAACCACAGTCAGAGCCAGAGCCAAAGGCCCAGATACACTCGGACAACGCCGTCCCTGAAGTAGAGGCAAAATTGGATGTGAAGCCAGGCTCGGAGAACGGGAGCACAGATGTGGACGAGGCGGCCATGAACGACGCTATGGACACCGACCCTGTAGAGGCACCTGTGCCAAAAGAGGAAGCCGCATCTCAACCGGAGCAGCAAGATCAATCTACAATCGACGAGTCAATAGCGCCTCCAACGGACATCGACCAGCCCGCCATAACCGCAGAGGTCGAGCCATCGCCCAAAGAGCCCGAAGGCGTCCATGGCGCCACTGAAGAACCGTCGGGTGAAAGTGGTCCGGTCGAGGTCGTCGAGGCAATCAAAGTCGTCGAGGAACCAGACGTTACCGAGGGAGGAAATGTCGTCGAGACAGCAGAGGTTGCCGAGGCTACCAAGCCAGAGGCGCACGCGCAGCAGAACATGACAGAAACTGTAGAGGACCCGGTTCAAGAACCGTCAGTGCAAACACTTGAAGATGGGGAGGACTTGTTAGGGAGCTTGGAGAAATCTCTCGGGAGTTGATGTCGAGAACATTCGATGTTTCTCGCTTGCGAGCAGCAACGTCGACGTTCTGTGTATTCCTGTATTGTTCTGGACACCGCCGATTGTTAGTTTCTATTGGACGATATCATCAGATGCTAGCGCTCTGTCAACTGGTGTCGCTCGTTGGATTTCAGTGTCAGCCGTAGGTATATATCGATACAATTTGCGAATCACTGTGATGCGCTGGCTTTTGACATGTTGCAGATCTACATGTAAATACCAGCCATCAGCCCTAATAGGTACTGTATATAACTAAACAAGGCCTCCAGCTTTGAGCAATCACACTCTTGGCGTGAAACGTCATCCTCCAATGCAATCTCACATGGAAGCTCTACGCGTATGTACCTATGCATCAGTCCTCAGTCATCAACCGTGTATGTTAAAACAATCGATCAATCTCCAAATCGATTCCCCGAAGTGCCTCAACAAAAGATGACAGAACACACTCTCAAGACAATCTGCTACGACGCCCAAACCCAAAGCTTCGTGCACAAGTCAACGCACAAGACTTTGGGTCCCAACGACGTACTGATCCGAACAACACATAGCGGGCTGTGCACAACAGACGTACACGCCAAAGACAAAGGCTGCGGCCTAGGCCACGAAGGAGTCGGCCACGTTGAAGCCGTCGGGAACGGAGTGTCAAACCTCAAGGTCGGCGAGCGAGTCGGATGGGGCTGGTTGCATTCGGTGGGCATTTCTTTCCATTTCCCCTCCTCTCTTCTAGATCTAATAATGATCCAGTCATGTGGCCATTGTACCACGTGCGCATCAGGGTACCGCCAATACTGCTCCGAAGCTCGCGGGTTCGCTTTTTCGGACACCGACCAAGGAGCTTTCGGCGACTATCGTGTCATCGATTCTGCTTTTGCGTATCCGATCCCGCAGTCCATCAAGAGCATCCACGCGGGCCCTTTGATGTGCGCCGGCGCTTCCACTTACGAAGCGCTCGAAGCCGCCGGTACCAAGCCTGGCGATCGCGTTGGTGTTGTCGGGATCGGTGGGTTGGGCCACATGGCGATTCTTTTCGCAAAGGCGATGGGGTGTGGTGTTACTGCAATCACTAGAGACGATTCCAAGAGGCAGGGTCTCTTCCGTCTGGGCGCCGACGAAGTCCGAGTTGAGGGCATGTTGGACCGAGCATTTGTGTCGAATCCCGAGGACGAGTCTGCTACTCCCTACACGACCTCATCGCCGCGGCCGATGTCCATCGACGTCTTGCTCATCACGTCGAATGCCGTTCAGGAGCTGGAGGCATATTTACCACTGCTTGCACGCCGAGCGACCATTGTTCTCATGACCATCCAGCAAGAACCGATTTCGATTCCTTATCTTCCTTTCATATTGCCTGGTCACAAGCTCATCGCATCGACCGAGGCTTCACATCAGAACCATTTCGATATGCTTCGATTCGCAGCGAGACACAAGATTGAGCCAGTGGTAGAGACATTCCCAATGACATTAGAGGGTGCGGCACAAGCCTTTAGCAAATTGGAAGCAGGTGCTATGCGGTATCGTGGAGTTCTGGTGAGAGATGTGGAGCCATATGATTCTGCTTAAATACCGAACAACGCTATGTTGACGGAACAAGTATGGAAGGTCCATCTCCTAAAATCCACACATCGTATACAAGCATGCGCATGCATCTACACCTCGCACCTGCAATCTACTTGGCCAACCAAGTCAGCGCAGCAACCACATACCCATCCAACCCAACCCTCAACGTCGGCTGCACAACCGGCGCAAACAGCCCACTATGATTGACCGGCAGATCCTCACTCAACCTGCCCTCCGCCTCCGCCTTGTCCCACTTCCCAGGCTCCGTGCCGCCATAAACAAAGAAAGAATAAGGCTTCCCCACGCTACTCGCCAGAATACTGAAATCCTCACTCCCCGCCAACTGGCTCACGTCCGCCACATACCCCTCCTTACCCTGGGGGAAATGCTGGGCGAACGATCCTTCGAGTTTTCCCGTGAGAGCGTCGTCGTTGATGGTCAAGGGGAAGGTGCGGGTTGTTTGGAAGGAGGGAGGGGAGACGGCGTTTCCGGCGCTGCTCTCGGCTTCGACGATCCGTTTGACGCTCGCGAGGACTTTGGTGCGGGTTGCGGGCCTGGTTGTGCGGATGTCGATTGCGAGGCGCGCGGAGTCGATCACGACGTTTTCGGCGTCGCCGGCTTGGATGCTGGCGCAGGTTACGACGGCGGTGTCGTAGCTGTGTTGGGTTAGCAAGAGGCAGTAATGTATTTGTTGAGCAGGTGGCGAGTGCCTCGTGGTTTTTCTGTTTCCTTGGGTATGGTTTTTTGGATGATCGCTCGGGGTGAATGGAAGAGGCGGTAGACTCACGGGTCGACCTCACGGCTCACAATCGTCTGCAACCGCATCACCGTACTAGCAGCCATAATAACCGGATCGACCAGCCGATGCGGCATCGAAGCATGCCCACCACGGCCATGCAGCGTGACCCGCATGCTATCAGCAGCACTCATAAGCAACCCCCTGCGAGTCCCAATAACGCCCGCCCGATGCGGCATAACATGGGCTCCCAGCACAACATCCGGCACCGGGACCCCGTGGCGCGCCGGCTCATAAAGGCCATCGTCGACCATCGCCTGCGCGCCCGTCCCGCGCTCCTCGGCGGGTTGGAAAACCAGCACCAGCGTGCCCGCCCAGCTCTCGCGCGCAGAGTGCAGGGCTTCCGCGGCTCCCAGCAGGCACGAGATGTGCATGTCGTGGCCGCAGGCGTGCATCACGGGCTTCTCGACGCCGTCGGCGTCGGGCATGCGTTTCTTGCTGGCGTACGGCAGGCCGGTGCGTTCTTCGATCGGGAGGGCGTCGAAATCGGCGCGCAGCAGGACGGTTGGGCCGGTGCCATTGCGGAGGATGGCCGCGATGCCGTGGCCGCCAATGTTGGTTTTGATGTCGAAGTCGCTGGAGATGCGTTGGAGCTCGGAGACGCAGCGGGCGGCGGTTTCTTTTTCTTGGTTGGAGAGCTCTGGGTTGGCGTGGAAGTGCTTATAGAGGTCCTCGTATTTGCTGAGTTCCGGACGGTACTTGGTGGCGATTTCCGAGATGTTAGACATGTTGGCGGTCACCTTCTCCCTGATATCAATGTTGGTGGGTGGATCGGTGGATGAATGAAGCTGTTGGCGATCTGGTGTAGCTTGCAATGGCAGGTCGCATGGATCTGCGTACTGTGTTTATTTGAAGAGGTGATTATGTACTCTACCCTGCGAGAGGAAAATGACACCACCTACCAAGCAGAGATAGCGTCGACGGGTTGTTCGCCGAATGCTGGCGCCCTGTGCAAGTCAAATGGCACTGGGGGAGAGATTACCGAATGCGGGCGATTGGATCGACGTAATGTGGGCGTCTCTCTCCGCAGCAGCCGCCGGGACTGGATCGCGGTAAATCGATAACCACTCACACACTCACACTTCCGCATCCCACGATCTTCTCGAACCGAGTAAATCGCGTTGTCCGAAGAACTCGCCTACGATGGTAACGATCATGTCCAGCGTGGCCAGCGTGCTCTCGGGGTCGAGCATTGGCGTCACAGACGAACCTGCAGTATCAGTCTTGTCCGTGTCCGCAGTAGCCGTTGTCTGCGATCTTTCACGCCCACCAGGCGAAGTGGTCTCTTCGCTGCTATCCCAAGCGGCCTCTGCGCGCGAGATCTCCTCGAGCTGCGCAGCCATTGCAGCATTGTTGAATGAAATCTGAATGACCAGCGCTCGCTTACCAAGGTCTCTCAGTACAAACACCTCGTCGTTGTTCATCATGCCGACATCGCCGAGTTTGGCGAGCAGAGCCCATATCCATGCGCTGGTGTGTTGTCCCAGGGTCTCACCTCGTTTGAAGTAGCTCTTTTGTATGAGCTCAAGCATGCTGAGCGTGTCTTCCTGGTCAAGTGCTTGCAGCTGAGAAAGTGAGGGCGAACTTTTCTGCACGGTGTCTACGCAATCAGCGTATGCTCTCTTACCGCCATTGGGCCGCAGCACAGGCTTGTTGCTGTCCGTCTGGGCCATCTGCCCGCCTGCCGGAGGCACATCTCCCAGGCGTGTACGCATTGTGTCAAATCGTCGTTTCAGCGCCTCTGTGTACGCTTCCTTGGCCGACACCGTAGTCTTCTTGGGCGCCTCAGGTCGAAGCACAGGCCGGGCGATGTAGCAATCTTCCACGAAGTATCCGCGACTGTCGCCCACGCCGTAATCGATGTCGTCTTCACTCGTTGTCTCCGTGGCGCGCAACACGATAGGCATGCCCTGACGTTCCGATCTCACGGCCTTGAGATATGCCATGGCTTCATCTTCTTCGCTCATGTCTCCCTCCTCGTCGTCACCGGACCCTTCCCACTGGTAAGACAGCGACCCAAGCGCGGGTTTCTGGTTTGTCGATTCGTTCTTGCCCGGATTTGCATTTGCTTTCTTCTCGCGCTTGTCTGGTCTTCCAGAAGGTTTCTGTGACGCAGCCGCAGAGGCGCCTTCGCCGCCAGTGTCGCTCGTACTTGACCGCACTGCCTGCTCGGGCGTCATGCCGACTGATGGAGTGTGCTGCGGCGGATCTGGTTGTGCTGCGACAACAGGGTATCTGACGGGAGGAGGTCCGTCCAGGCTGGCTGCGTCCTCTTCCGGTTCGTCGTCTTCGCCGTAGCTCAAGTGCACGCGCTTGTGTGGATTGTAGGCTGTTTCTGGTCCAGCTTTGGGCCTGTCACGCTCCCTCCTGCGTTTGACCATGCTTGAAGTCGAATTAGAGGGAGGAGGGTATTGTGAAAGCCGAAGAATCGACAGTGCGAAGCAGGGCTTGTTTCCAGGTGCGGTGATGTGTGAGCTGTCGTGGTCCTGTGTCGCGTTTCAAAAAGTTGTTGCACCTTGATGGAGACTGGAAGGATCACGTAGAGGGTTAGGGTTGGTGTTACAGGTCCATCATCGTTCCTCCTTAACAACCGTGGCATTGAGAAATCGTGATACTCATGAAGCTAAGAATGATGCATTCGATATTCGGAGTTATTGTCTTTTGTTCATTGACAGGAATAGTCTCGGACGAATGTCAAATGTTCATGACTTCAAGCTACGACGATCAGATTGGAATTGTGGTGGGAAAGATCGACAGATGTGAAGCTCACGAGAATGCAAAAAGTATCTTAACATTTCACTTCTCCTTCTCGAAGGAAGTACATACATAATTTCTAAAGCCGTTCAAATCGTGGATCTACCCGATCTATGGAGAATGAAATCACCCTCGCAAGACTTGGGAAAGACAGTTCGTAGACAAAAGCGCTCACTCGCCCAGCACCTCACCATCCGTTGATTCGTTAGCTAGTTCGTCTTCTTACCCTCCACCTTCGGGTGTTTGATAGTCAAGCACCAGATGTCCAAGTAATCGCAGATGCTAACGATCACATCCACAACAAAACTGCCGTAGACACCCACAGCCAGTCCCAAGCACGAGAACATGAACGCGACTTGATAAACGCCGTCTCCCAGAGCGCTGGGCCAGCCGAGGCCAATGCGAGCCTCGAGAACAGGGCCTAGAGAGTCGACGATGCCGAACAGGAGTGGCAGGGCAAGGATGTTTTGGTAGGGGAACTCGGATTTCGTCAGGTGCGCTGTGATCATCTGGCCGACTGAGTAGGCGTTCATGAGGCCGACAAGGAAGACGAAAGGCACGAGGTGCGCGTGCAGGATCTCCGGGTGCAGGGCAAGGTAGGAGACGATGAGAGCCCAGGAGCCGACGAAGGGGCCTAGGCCGAGGAGGGCGTCGTTCGGGGCGTCGCCGCGGGCGCGTCTGACCTTGAGAACGTTGCGGATGCTCTCGATGGTGTTTAAGGCGAGGACCAGGCCGCCGTAGAGCATGTAGAAGTCACCAAAGTCCAGGGTGTAAGCGGCTTTGGGGAGGGCTGTGGTGAATGGGACTCCGAGGGCGGGGAGCATGGGTTGCTGCCAGTAGCTGCCACCGCCCTTGACGGCTGTGATGGCGTAGACAATGCAGAGGGTCAGGATGCCCTCGACGGGACCGGATACCAGTCCAAGGGTGAGGGTGTGCGTGTGGTACTCATCCCAGGTTTGTACGTAGAAGGTCAGGAGGGCTGCGAAGTGTTAGCCGAGTGCGCGTTGATAGAGATTAGAAGTGATTACGAACAGCCAAAAAGTACAAGCACCGTCTTCCAGCCCTGGCCGAAGTTCATGGCGGCGGAGAACAGAAGGGTTTCCAAGCTCGTGTTGAGCGCGTCCACACCGTGGTCGAAAAGTTCGCCTAGCGGGCCAGATTGCCCTGTACGACGTCTGAAATGATAGCGGTCAGTATGAAGACGGATGAAGATGTTATTCTGCCTTGTACATACGCCTGAGTGCCATCGACGGCGTCAAAGGTTTGGTAGAGGAAAAGGCCGATGGACCACGACCAGTAGACCCAAGCGGGACAATCCTGGTCCATGTTCGGGGAATAGTAGAGCATGGTGGCCACGTTTGCTATCACGAAGCCGAAGCCCGACAGAGTGATCTATTGGCAATGTTAGGAAGGCTGTCGAAGAGTACTGCAATGATGTGAAGCGGTGAGACATACAGCATTCGGGGCCATGGACATGGGAAAGATATTGATGACCTGGCTCCACCAGTACGGCTTGAGCACATAGCGGGAGAGAAGACTATGGTCGACAGCTGTGAAGTGATACAGTATGGTTAGTACATGTATGTTGCATGTGAGAAGGTCTCGGAATCCGAGTATGGCCTGGCCTACATACCAGAGTACTTGTATTCCTTCAGCTTAGGCAGCTGGGACTGGCGAATGTACACCATCTTTGCTGGAGTGCCGACTGAGTTGTTTGACGCGTGAAATGTCGAGTCGTCCGTCTGTTACAAAACGCGTCGCTTGGTTTGTTTTGCACCTTCCGATTCTCGCTGGCTTTCTGGCTAGCCTTGCCTTGCTCTTTCCCCACCAAAACCACTGACGTCAGCGATGTACCTTTATTTGTGTTCCATTTCCAACATTTGATCATGAGTATTTGACACGTGCAAAATGCATTTCGCAGCCATGAGCAATGAAGCCAGCATGTGCATTTCCTCTTCAACTCGTGACGATGCAGCCCAAATTCCGAGGTACAATATCCATTTGGATTCGACGCTATGCAATCTATTTTACGTACCTATCCTCTTCCCTATTCACACTCAGACCATCTCGACCGCTGAGCGATTGGTCTTGTCCTGCATTTGTCCAGCTACACCATCTTGCCGTCCGAACGCTCTTCCTGCCTCCCACTGGCGAGCTGTCGTGAGACGTTTGCCGTCCACGCTGCTGAAGTGTTGATCTCATCTCAAGCCGTAGCATTGTGTGCTCAACCGACAGGGCTCCACGGCATAGGCACCATGATGTGGGATTTCATCGTTTGGATGAGAGGAACGGTGCGGTGGACGGTTTCGGCCCATCTAGTGTCTTGTGTTAGCCAAGTCATATTTAGCAACGCAAGGAATCAGACTTACCCGGACACGCTCCAGCTCTGCTCACGTCTCGCTCTGCGCTCCTCGAGATCGGGGAATTGCCAGAGATGGTGAACCTCGTTCAGTGCACCAATCTGCACGAACCCTGCAATATTCATGTCAGAATCATCTCCAGCAAGAGGCTTCCAGGGCTTCCAAGAATGTACTCACAAGCTCCAACACCCTCCATGACCTCCTTCCTCGCCTCCAGACCCTTGCGCCAGTGGTGCTCCCACTCAAGCAGGTTACCAGGGTGCAGGGTGTAAGTCCTCAGCTCAAACACACCACCGAGCTTTCTCGGAGACGTAGTCGGCCAGAAGCTGAACTCCTGCATAAGACTTGTGCGCTTCGACTTAATAAGCTTCTTCAGCTTGTAGTCGAACTCGGCAAACTCCGGGTGGTTCTGAATTGCATTGAGGGACTGATGGTAGCCGGCGTAGCGCTGGTATTCCCAGATGTGTACGAAAGTGTCACAGTCGCCCACCTCGGTACGCCAGGAGCCAACAAGGTTCACCTTGAATGCTTTGTTAGCTCGGCGAAGACGGCATATGTCCATGCGATACCTAACATACCTTGTTCTCAGGCAAGTTTGCCATGCGCGGGTACCAGTTGCCCACGAGCTCAACGTATTCGTCCACCTTGCTCGGCTTGACTTCGTGGAAGACAATGCTGTGCACGTACTTGCCACGAGCGAGCACTTGCGAGAAGCTGCGCTCGATCTCCTGGTCCATCTTTCTACCCTCTTCCGTGCCGTAGATCAACTTGGATAGTGGTCCCGAGCCGACCTTCTTCTGCTTCGGGTCATTCTCGCCGGTGGAAGTGGAGGAGGCTGTTGCTGCTGACTGTGAGCTCAAGCCGCCAGCAGTACTGGAAGAAGCAGTGTTTGGGGAGGAGGATTGCTTAGCCTCGGCAGACGCTTTAGCAGATGCGGACTGACTCTCGTGTTGCTCCCGCTCGAGACGCGCCCGCTCGGACAGCTCTTTGCGGAACTCCTGTGTGCGCTGATCGAAGACGTGAGCGCTGTCCGGGGTGACGTCGGCGAGGGCTGGGCTCTTAGCACGCTGTGCCCATTGTACGGTGGTTGTGGAGAGCGGACGGATGGCGGAGGAGGTTGTGGCGGAAGCGAGGGTGTTGGCCCTCTGTGCAAGACGGCGAGAGAACATTGCGGCGGCGTAGGACTTGGATGCCGGGATGTGTCGTTGTGGAGTGGTTGATGTGAGCTCTGTCTTTTGAGCAGTAGTAGAGCCGGCGATGGTAAGGTATGTTTGCTGAGGAAGACTAGGAGCGAATCACAGAGCTGCTAAGTATAAGCTCGAGCTGGCTAAGAGCTGCGTGGTAGTCGCGTGCAGACGGACGGCGCGAAGTGGTCCGGCCGGGTCGGATCAGGTGAGGTCAGGTGATGCGTTCGGTGGAACAATGGAACAATGGGCTCAGGCCTGGCGTGAGCGGGGATCAGTACAGTCAGTCGTATGCAGAGGTGTGCAAGCGAGATAGGTACCTACAGACGGAGGAACTCGTTGCTTGTAGGAGAGACGGAGAGAGAGGACAGAGGACAGCACCTTGGCGGTAGCGCCCCATTGTTTCTCCATGCAGTCTCCGCACATCGCCCCGCCTCTAACCAATCATAGTTAGTGGCGCTGCGCGGTCAACGACATCATCCCTGGCACGTGCAGTCGCAGTCTGAGCTGGACGATCGTCTTTCGGGGGACAAATATACTAGGACAGACTTGGGCGACGCCGCCTGCACTCTGTCCTGATTGTTCTCCCTTAGATAATGTGAAGTAGGAGTCAAGAAGAGCAGGGGTTCTTTGGATTGGTTTACAATAAGTATTGGATGCAGGATGCCTCGATGCTACTATCGCCTTGTCTGTTGCCCGAGCTCCTATACATGCGTGCGAGCATCTTCCAACTCCGGGTCCAATCTACCCAACCCAACACCAACCCCAACCCAAGATGGATCGCCCTCTTCTCCAAAGACAAGGGAAAATTCAAATGCAGCAATTCGTAGTAGTCAATTAATGGAAGGAAACCGGGAGTGTATTCATTCGCGCGCTCTGGAAAGAACATCAGCCCGTTAAAACATCCTGTCCTCGGTGAAGGCGAGAAGAGAAGAAAAGAATCCCCATATGTACAAATCACAACGAAGAAGAGGAAGAGGAAGAAGCAGAAGAAGACAAAGGAGACTGAAGAGTGTTTTGTCGAATGTGGGGGGCATGCATGCTGTGAAAGTGGAAAAAGTGCAATTCTCTTCCATGGTCATGCTGGTCGAGTCTGAAGTCCGTTCATTCGTAGCTGTGGTATCCAAAAGAGGGAAGAAGTAGTTGATAGAAGGTCTTTTTCGTGGCTGAATGAACAAGATGAGACCTCTCGTTTTTTGTGTGCTGCATTCGTCAAGTGCTCTCGGGTGAGCGTCTAAGCAGAACAGGAGTGTTGTCGTGTGTGGAGGAGACGGTAAGATCATCGGTCTACCCGGGGCCAGTTGTTCATCCAGCCCATGAGACATACACCGAGCACAACGACCAGCGCCGCGCCTGTCAGCGGACGTCCGTGATATGTCAAAGCATTGTCGTGTTGCGCGCCAACAGTAGCTGTGCCGATTTTACCTTCAGTGGCTGTGTTTGGCAAGCCCAACACCTCGTGGTTGAGGAATTGCTGCAGGATGCGTGCTTGTTCTGCCGTGATGATTTGCCCTTCCTCAAGACCAGCCTTCTCTAGTAATGCAACTCCAGTTGGACTGCTTGGGGCTGACAGAGATGGTGATACTGCGTGTCCGTTCTGCTTTGATCTGCTGCGGGTTGGGGATTTGGCCTTGGAGGAAGAGCCGCGGCGGGAGCGAGATGACGAGCGTGCCGCCAAGGCAGCGTTCTCTGCACGTTTTTGCTCGACCATTTCGGCAAGAGTCGTTTGTGCTTCGTCTCGCTCTGTTTCAGCGTTCTCTGCGCGCATGCGGTAAGTTTCCATTTGCTGCTTCATTTCGTCCATGGTCACCTGGAGACGCTCGAGTTGAGTCCGCAGATCAGGAGGACTGAAGGAGTCGGTTTCGACGGTCGATTGGGGAGAATCTTGTTTCTCTTCATCCTTGTCGGCCTCAGTCGAGGTTTCTATGCGATCACTGCTCTCAAGCCTCGAGACGCGTGATTCTGCGCTCTCCCTGGCCATCCGCTCCTGCTCAAGCTGAGTCTCCAGGCCCTTCATGCGTTCTGCCTGACTGCTGAGTTCACCCTTGGCCAGTTTGAGTTCTTCGCAAAGCCTCAAGATATCTCCAGAGTGATCCATCCGAGTAGGTGAGCTGTTCGCAGATGAAGGCCGGGTGGACTCAGCCCGTCTGAGCAGGGGCTGTATCAAAGGGTCTGCAAGTGCTTTCGCAACATCTGGTTTTTCGGGCAGAGGCGCTTGCGGTGGAGGCGCCGGAGGATCCGAGAACTGAGCTTTGAGGCTCGACGATTGCTTAACTGGCGAGGGGCGGATTTTTTCGGAGTTCTTCTTAGGCTCCTTCTCAGATGGCTTGCTTTCGCCCCCGAGCATTGCTTCAATGCACTTGCGTGCCCTTGCAAGATCTTGTGACTGCTGCATGGCAAGTTTCATTTCGGCCTAAGACAATGTTAGAGATGTTGCGATTCATCGCAAAGAGTCCCTCCGACTTACGTTCAGCTTCCGCACAATATGTTCAGTGGTGATAGGGTTGAGCCAATTCCGCACATGCGCGGGCTGTCCCATGGCCTGATTCTGCAACGCTGCTTGACCTGCCATATTCACCGAAGCCCTTCCATTGATGCTCGTTTGACTTCCATTTCTCTTGAGGTTCTGCCCGTTGACCATCATGCCGGCACCAGTACTTGGGTCGAGCTCGCCGAAGGTTAATGCATCATTGCCCTGTCCATAGACACCAGCGTGTTCGACCTTGGCGGCGACTTTGTGGTGTACGACTGTTTTCTGATCTTCGCTGACAATGTCGATGCCCAATTCCAGCACGTCTTGTTCTCTCAGCTCCCTCGGCTCGGACTCTTTATTTTCCTGGCTTAGCCGCATGCCGTTGACAAAAGTGCCGTTGCTGCTCTTGACATCTTTGATAAAGATACGCCCTTGACGGTCGGCGTATACTTCGGCGTGTTGACGAGACAGGACCTTAGAGTCGAAGTAGCCGTTGAGTGCGGTCGGCACAGTTTTTTGATTGGTCTGCCGTCCGATCCGCAGGACATCCGGGTAGTAAGGCACTGTTATGGTCTTGCGGTCGAAGGTCCCGTTGATAGGGAGGAGATGCAGGATTGCGGGCGGCTCGGATTGTTGCTGGTTGCGAGTGGAGCCATTGGCTTGTGCTGTGCCGTTGGCCATTTGCTGTGAAGGAAGAATCGGGGCATGCAATGCAGAGATGGCTGAAGATGCAGTAGCGCCAGAGGTCGCCGAGCTCACAGCCTGCGGTCTCGCGGTCGTAATTCCGGTCGCCGGTTCGGCCTTTCCCGGCGGCCAGAGTCCTCTTGTTGGCTTCTTCCGCACCGCCCAGCTGCCGGACTCTCCCGATGTTATGCTGGTGCCGTTTGTCTGCGCGGAAGATGCGGAGATGGTGGATGTGGAAGAGTTTGTCGAGGCGAGCGACGAGGACGAGTTTTGCCGCTGGGCGGTCTTGCGGCCGGAGGCGAACATCTTTGTGCCTTCGTCGTTGTTCATGGCGGCAAGACCATTCTCTTCAGCCGCGCCCCATGATGTGTTTGGCTGGAATGACAAGGGCGGAGCGACGGCAGTCATCAGAGGCGATGGCGCGAGTTTTATTGTTGTCGCGGCGCGTGTCTTGCTCTCGCGGTCCTGCAGACGGCTTTGTCCTAAGGGGCAGAGCTTGTATCCACTGCAGCGCCTAGCAAGCTACAGTCGGTCGGCCGGTCACCGTGCATGTGACAATGGCGTGGGTATGCGTGTGAGCGCGCGCTGCGAGGTGCCGTCGAACGGGAATGGGCACGGATCACGTGTTGTGAGCGCGGACGGGCCGTGGGGTGTTTGTGGGCGATGTTGCGGGCGGCGGCGGCGGTGGTCAATATTGGTGCGGAAGACAGGAGGGCGGAATAGGGCGGCGAGATACTGTAGGCGTTGCAGGACGGAGTGTACAGTGGGTGTAGGTGTAGGAGCGGGCTGAATAATGGGCAGTGGTTGTCGTGTGGCTCGCTTCTTCAGGAGCAGCCAGCCTGCTTTGTTGGAAGAGCACGGGCAGCGGCACTCTCACTGCAGACGAACGGGAGACAGACAGACAGACGCAGGCTCTCAAGGCGGCTACACACCCGCGGCGGCGAGGACAGCCTCAGTACATCGAGGAGTGCTGTAAGTGAGGTCGGGTGAGTGAAGTGAGGTTGTACCAGAATGAAGTGAGGTGAGGTTCTGGATTGGGTCGGTGTGTGGAATATGCTTTGCGTTGCTTTCTTCTCCTCGCTGGCTTGCTGGCTGCCCATCACTTGCCTGCTTTGCCTTGGCTTGCCGCTTTCTTAGTCTCTACTTGTGCCGTCGTGCTTCCATTCCCCGCCGAGGCCGAAGCTTAACGGACGACTTCGTTCAAGCACGCCGGAGTCTGGTCACTCTGCTTGACAATATCCACTACTACATAATAATTCACTCCATCACGCGACCAATATGCCTCCCGTCGCAGCTAGTGCAGGTGGTGCTGGTGGCCAGTCCACATTCGACAAGAGTATGCGCGCTTCTACGCAGTCCATGTAGGCATGTTCCCAAGCTAACATTGCGCAGTGAAGATGGGCGGCATGATGGGCGGCAGTAAGTATCGCTCGAAGGCGTGGAAAGCTGTGGGATGTGTTCTCTGACTCTACTTACAGCCGTCGGTCTGGTCATCGGCTTCATCTTTGGCGCAACCAACATCATCCGCTTCGGCCCTGGACCTAACGGCATGATGCGCACGCTGGGCCAGTACATGGTCGGCTCTGCTGCCACTTTCGGGTATGTTTGCATGTGGGAAGGACAATTTTGGCGCCTTTGCTGACCGTGTCGTAGCTTCTTCATGTCCATTGGCACAACCATCCGTACGGAAAGCTCACCTATCCTCACCGCAGCCTTCGCCAGGGCACAGGCGAACCACGGCGCGCCGCTCATCGTGAGAAAACAGCGCGAACAGAGGATGCAGCAGATTCGGGAAGAGTAGATGGGAATTTGAAGAAACTGAAGCACATGTACAAAAGATGAAAGCACGCTTGGGAGATGCAAGCCCGCAAAGCCGGATGTATTATATTGAGAGGAATTTCAAGCCGATCGAACGCATCATGAGGAAATACCACACGGCGAGAGAATACCTCTGTATATTTCCAAAGAAGTGCTGGCATATGATTGGATTTGGATGTCGCTTCAATGTGTAGGTTTGCCTTGCATTCAACTTATTGCTGTCTTCCACAAGACATGGAGCTCACTCGTGAACAGTACCACCAGGCGCCGAACGATTAAATCCAACATCTCGGATCTTGAGAAACAGCTAGGCGAACCGCATCGCAAGACAAAGAAATTGCGGTGTTAACAAGGCACTCCTGTTGATCGAACTTGAGGTGGATTGTGGAGTACGAGTCTGTACCAATCTTTTGCGGCAGCTCGAACTTGAAAGGAATTGGAGTGTGAACTGTTGATCAATCACGCCGAGAGCGTCGAGACAATGAATGTCTCACGGAGGATAGATAGACTGGAGCAGGCCTAGGTAACGTTGGCAGCAGCATATCTCTTGCTCCCGAGACATCGACACGGTAGGTAGGTGGTATTGGACACAGGCGATCTTGGAAACCTTTGTTTGGTCATGAGCAGTTGCTTTGTATGATCATTCGAGCGTGGGATAAATTCGATCGATCCGCTTGCCGAGAACATCTGATGTATGTGAAGAAACTTGTAGTGCATGCTGTATGGTTATTATAATATGCTATAACTAAAGTAAAAGCATGGAAGGTGAATGGAAGACTCATGGGTTCGTGTGGAAATACTATAGAAGCTCTCTGTTAATGATGTCAGCCCGCGAATTGCTTAGTTAGCACGGTCCGCAAAAGTCATTCGCTCGACACGCGACTACAGCAGGTCGGATAATTGTCACCACCTCACCAACCTCGTCGCCGCCACCACCACCACCCCAACACCTCCGCCATCCCCGGCCAGGTTGTCGCCGACCGACACCTCGCTTCTCATCGCATCGTATCGCCTGAGCCCGCGCAACTGCGAGCCTGCTGCCCATCGCCCCGGCATTGCCATTGCCATTGCCGATAAGGTGGTAGTAGTAGCCTCTACTCGCGCGCGTACCCCGAGCAGCTATCGACTCCGCTCCTCTCTCCATGTGGATCATCACATCGCCTTCGACCTCTACGACTCTCCTCTCTCGAGCGGCTGCTCTGGGCTAGATACCAGCGCCCGCCAGCAGGAGCTCTCCCAGCTCCTGCCCTTCTCGCAGCTGTCGCCATGAACAACCATCCAATGGGCTCGGGCGGCCACCCGATTCCTTACCATGAGCAGTCGCGCCGTCAGCAGCAATACCACAACCAGCAGCAGTACCAATACGGCCCTCCCATGCAGTCTCCCATGCATGTCAACCCTTACGCATACCACCACGCCCCGCCGCCGCCCTTCTATCCCCAGCAGCAGTATCCTCCGCGCTGGTATCAGTACAACCCATACAGCATGCCTCCGGTTCCTACACAGCCCGCCCAGCACGTCCCGACGTACCCGCCTCGTTCGCCTCTGGTTGTCTCCTCTCAGCCTCAACAGCTACCGGTGACGGCGCCATCCGTGACGCCCAGGATGGCTCCCACGCATCCTCAGGCAACTGCGCAGCCCTTCCAGCATGCGCAGGTCGCTGTCAATTCGCCCCGACCGGTCCCACAGCATCTGTCATCTTACACCCATAACACCAATGGTTTGCCTTCGCCCGCACCGACGCCTCCAAAGCGTGAAGAGACGCCTGTCGAACAAACACAGCACGTCCCCTCCCGGGAAGACACCCGGTCTATGTCAATCTCCGATACGGCCTCGGCACCATCCAGACGTCAGTCCAATGTTGCGAACGTTCTTTCGTTGCAACCCGAGACGCGAACCCCGTTCTACCCAAGCGTACGTGAAGCTGACCAACACCCAATTGTAAACCCATACTGACCGTGTCCTTGCAGCTGCCTTGGTTCTCGCCTGATGCTTCACCCTCCGCCTTCCCTCGTCGGTCCAAGGCGCGGGGCAAGCGTCAAAACTTGACCAAAAGGACCGAAGCTGTTGCCCTCCCCCACTTGTCGAACGCTTCGAATGAAGTGCAGCAATCCGAGTCGTCGCCGCAGCAGGACACAATCACGAAGGCAGAGGAGCCGGCATCAGAGACTTCGACCGTTGCGGCGACGTCCGCGCGTGAAACTCCTGCCACATCGCAAGCACCGTCCGAAGCAGATTTCACCCAAGTTTCTACGCCAACAACGCCGGCGCAAGCCATTGCATCTTCATCGAAACCATCCACAGCCCCTGCCCAACAGCATGCTCGGAAAGACACAAGGACCGCTGTTGCTGTTCCCAACATCGGTGGTTTGCAAAAGAAGGCTACACCTCCATCTGTCGAACAGACGGCCCAGCAGGCATCCCCTACTTCTGCCGAGGCAGCACCCGTACAGGCGGATACTACGACGGCAGGGGAAGCCGTCGCTGAGGTTCCATCAGCGGAAACACCCAAGTCGCCACCAAAGCCAAGCGCTCCAAAGTCATGGGCGGACTTGGTGCGCACAAGGGACGCGAAGGTCGCACCGACCGCGCAAACCAATGGTGTGAGCCTCCCGCAAGCTGTACAGAGTCTGCCGGCGAGTGCATCTCTTGCGGACGCACTCAAGCAGCACGCTGTCAACAACTCAAACTTGTCTTTCCTGGAGCCCCGAGGACTGGTAAACCCTGGCAACATGTGCTACATGAACTCGGTAAGTCTGACTTGATGTAAAGTATACGCCTCGTGCACCTCACTGACAACTCAATTTAGGTTCTCCAAGTCCTAGTCTTTTGCAGCCCGTTCTATGACTTCCTTGACCAGGTTCGCCAACGCACTGTCCACTCTATGAAGAGTGAGACTCCTCTTTTGGATGTGATGATCATGTTCATGAGAGAATTCAAGGTCTTGTCGAAAGGCGAGACCTCGGAGAAGGTAAAGAAAGCGCTCCGACAGGAGCAGCTTGAGCAGTACGGTGAGCCTATTACGCCAGAGTACGTCTATGATGCGATCCGATCTCTTCCTCGTTTCCAAGGCATGAGACGTGGACACCAGCAGGACGCCGAAGAGTTCCTTGGCTTTCTCTTGGAGGGCCTCCACGATGAATGTGTTGGCGTTATTCAGAACCAAGCCAATGAAAAAGCGCAAACGGACAAACCCACAGGGGACACCGAGGACGCCAACGGCTGGCTCGAAGTTGGGCCGAAGCAAAAGTCCGCCGTCACCAGAACCGCCGGTCAGGAAGATGTGCACTCACCAGTCACTAAAATTTTCGGCGGGCACCTGCGTTCTGAGCTCCGCGTGCCGGGTCAAAAGGACTCGGTGACACTCGAGCCTTACAAGCCTTTGCAGCTCGACATTGGCTCGCCGCAAGTCAATAACATTGTCGATGCTCTCAAGGGTTTGACTCATACCGAGACACTGACCGGTGATTTCGGCGGCCGCGGAAACGTTGCTGCTAAGAAGCAGGTGTTTATCGACACCCTGCCACCGGTCCTTATCCTCCACCTCAAACGCTTCCAGTATGAGAATGCTCTCGGCGGCACTCAAAAGATCTGGAAGAAGGTCGGCTACCCACTCGAGCTTGAGATCCCCAAGGATGTTCTTCCTCCGTCGAAACGTGGCGGATTGGCCGTCAAGGGTGGACTGCCAAAGTATCGACTCATCTCTGTGGTCTATCATCACGGCAAATCTGCAGCTGGAGGTCACTACACTGTTGACGTTCTCCGCCAGGACTCCAGTGAATGGGTCCGCATGGATGACACCATCATCAGGCGTGTGCGACCTCAAGACGTTGCTGAAGGGGGCGCCGAGGAAGACCCCAAGCTTCTTGCCAAGGCACTCGAGCAACACAAGAACGATTCAGACCTCCAGAAGCAACGCAACATGTACGAAGGTCTGGACGATGATGACCGTGAGCAAGAGGAGAAGCCGTGGTCCGAAGTCAACGGGAATGCTACGTCTTCTGCTAAGAAACTGGCAGCCGCCGCCCAGAAGAGCAATGGCACCGCCACACCTACCAGCACTGCCCGGACACCTACCATGCGCCGCGAGGCAGTCAAAGACAACAAGGTCGCGTACATCTTGTTGTATGAGCGTATTCGCTCTTGAACGGCCGGCATGGTCAAAACCTAGACGAACATAGGACGAAATACTTACAAAGCCGTGGGAATGCGTCGGACCCGGCTGCCAGAGGCGCGAAGAGAGGCTCGTACAGGACCGGAGACCGGTAGCTATACCGCCAACTTGCCTTGGTATCTGAGGCCCGCGAAAGATAGGAGAGCGCCGCCCCGCTCTTGTGGGGATGTCACTAATTGGCCCTGCGCCATGTGTAAGTTGGATGGACGGACGGAAGAAGGGCTGAGGTAGAGGACAGGAGACACCTGCCGTGGGCGACAATGTGATCGAGTATGTGTACACGGTATGGGGACGTGTCCGTCTTGGAGGATGCTGCTGAGCTGTAGATATGAGGATGATCTACCTCGCGTGAAAAATGTGCAAGAGTGTACAGTAGGAATTATACCGATAGACGCATGATGTCTATGGTTGCTGCTATTGTTTTCCTCGAGTTCCGCTCTACTACATTCGCATACATGGATCATACTTTACTACCACTATGTATCGGTCTCATCGGTCGGGGCATCCGACTTCCGAGTTGCCGTGTTCAATAATGCTATTCGTCACACAGCAACACGGTCTCAATAGTACTTGTCAAACTACGACATGCCGTGACCAGCTACCGCAAGCAGAGAGGTTGCATAGCGGACTGATCCCGCCACTCCGCCTCGAGATTCTTTTGTATTCCGTAAGCAACATCTTACTTCCATCTCGCCCTCCTTCTGCCCCGCAGTTGCCAGCTCCACCTCACACTGCCGAAGCATTAGTTGATGGCACCACAAGAGCGCTACGAGTAATCGCCTCCCTTGCCCCGTACCGTAGCCCGATCAACCTTGACACTCCACGCGTTCCAATGGTGGGTCTCGCTTTTTGTCTGACCACGTATGATTGTGTGTAAATCGCTTCTGCACCTTGACTTCGACAATCTCGACACCACCTATCCACCGAGACCAAAGGAGATCTTTCCACTCTACTAATCCATACTAGTCCGATACCTTCCTGCTCGTCCTAGGCTCGATTAAAGACTTCTTCTTCGTGCCGCCGCATCATACCAACCGTCTTTCCGTTCGTCCCGGCGTACCAGCGTCGTCTGAATCTCCGACTATGAATCCCAACGAGCCGCTGAACCTCGTGCCTGACGAGTCGGGCCCGAGTGTGCCTGACAACAAGAGTACTTCTGGCAATGGCAAAGACTCCACCAATGTCTCGCGATTCAATCCCCACTTCACCGACGCGGTCATAGCAGCAACAGGCCCGAAGGCGAATCCGAGGCTTGCTCAGATCATGCCGGGTTTGATTAGGCATTTGCATGATTTTGCGAGGGAGAATGAGATCACCATTGATGAGTGGACGGCTGCCGTTGAGATGGTATGGCTGCCTACATATGTGTCTAGCGTCGGATTTCCTGTTTGATGCTCAATTGAGATGACTTTTACTGATGCGAGAGCTGTTAGTTGAACGAGGCGGGAAGAATGTCCGACCACAAACGCAACGAAGGCCAGCTCCTGCAAGACATCCTCGGTCTTGAGAGTCTCGTTGACGAAATCACTTATACGCTTGCTAACGAAGCGACGGATCAACCAACCGCCACCGCCGTACGTCAATAACAAAAAGAACTCACTCACCCTATCCAAATCCCATTTTAACTCATGCTCAACCTCGCAGATCCTCGGCCCTTTCTGGCGGCACGGTGCCCCCAAACGCGCCCTCGGCGACTCGATCATCGACAAAGACCAAGGCGGCGACGTGACGCACATGCACGGCACAGTCACCGACTTCACCACCGGCAAACCTATCCCCAACGTCGAGATCGACATCTGGCACACAGCACCCAACGGCTTGTATGAACAACAAGATCCAGACCAGCCAGACATGAACCTCCGCGGTCGCTTCTACACCGACGACAAGGGCAATTACGACCTCTACTGCCTCAGGCCAACCGCTTACCCTATCCCTAAGGACGGCCCTGCCGGACAGCTTCTGGATCTCCTTGATCGTCACCCGATGCGGCCGGCGCATATCCACTTTATCATCTCGGCAGATGGATACAAGCCGGTTGTTACGCAGATTTTCGACAGGACTGATGAGCACATCACGAACGATTCTGTGTTTGCCGTCAAGGACAGTTTGGTTGTGGATTTTAAACCTTTGGCCGGCAATCCCAGGGCGCAGTTTGAGTTGCCGTATGATTTCAAATTGGCGAGTTTCGAGGATGCGGCTAGGAATGGTATGAAAGGGGCGACGGCTGTGGCGCCTTGAGGGAGGAAGGGATTGTTTGGTTGGTGACTCGCGTTTGTGCGTTTGGTCTGTCGCTTTGATGTATTATGGTATTCGAATGGGGTTGCTGCTGTCCAAGGGCCGATTCAGTTCGTATTGAGGCTGGTTTAGGCACGTGTATATGACGTTTTTTTCTCCAGTGGATAGCATACTGTTGCTTTTCTGCAAATCTCCGAGGTGTGACACGACGTTTGGATCCTACAGAAATCGGTAATCGTTTTCCACTCAAATGCTATCCGCCTACTGGTTACATCAGTGCCGTGCAACAATGCTAGTGATACCTGTGATGCTGAGCGTTGCGTACGTGCTGCGAATGTACTTAGACCAAGCTTTTTGTTGATCGCGCGGGTCGTGTGCTGCGGCCAGTCAGTACTGACATGTATGTATCACTCACTCGGGAGATAGATAGACCGGAACAGAGTCGGTCCATGTTGGTGGCGGCCTGGTCCGATTGATTTGTCCTATGGGCCTCGAGCCACTGTGGAATTGCATATTTCGCTTCGTGTTCAATATTTCTGCACGTCGTCCGCAGTCTTTAGGAGTACACGTACGACTCGTACGTCTCCGGGGAAAGTGTCCGTTTTACACAGCTGTCACTTTGTGGTTGACTCGAGGTCTTGTCAAAGGTGTCGTGGGTGTGAGGTGGTGGTACAGTAGTTCTTCCATTCGGCATCCCGAGAGACGCTAGACCGCATCGAGCCATTCGCGCGAACTTCTTTTGAAGATCGGCAACTACTATTTGATCTTTAGATTTCGACGCCCGCGACAACCAAATTTGTTCGTTA
>Ga0265797_10002204_pt1 | contig 33142 bp, 20 predicted proteins | sample P2T30metagenome_FD_192433 | JGI IMG/M metagenome (GOLD analysis project Ga0265797, IMG submission 192433) | Plant litter microbial communities from East Loma Ridge, Irvine, California - P2 T30 | ecosystem: Environmental > Terrestrial > Plant litter > Unclassified | place: USA: California... | reverse complement strand
GCTTCAATCACTCACAAATCATCAAACTCGGCCTGTTATGTCTCGCCATGCCCATAACCACACCAGGCATATTCTTATCACACCCCGGAATCGTAATATTCGCATCATGGAACTGCGCACAAGTAACAGTCTCCACACTATCCGCAATAATCTCACGCGTCTGCAGACTGAACCTCATGCCCTCTCCGCCCATCGTGATGCCATCGCTTACGCCAATGGTGTTGTACTGCCACGCCAGCATCTCTTGCTTCTCCACCGCCTTCTTGACTTCTTTTCCAATATCCAGAAGGTGGGTGTTGCAAGGGTTGCCTTCCCACCAGACACTTGCAATGCCGACTTGTGGGTAATTCTTGAGGACGTGTTCGTTTGGCACGCCGGCGGCGTAGAGCATTGCTTGAGCCGCTGGGAAATCATGCTCGCGGGTCAATGTTGACGAGTATTTGTTGAGGCCGCTGCCTGGTTTTGAATGAGGGAAGTCAAGGAAGCGAGGTTCCTCTGGGATACGCTGCTTTTCGAGGTTGGAGGGATCCATTGCGGTGTTCTTGACGTATGTATAGTCGGTTTCAAGTTTCCTTTGCTGTTTGACGCGTCGTGATTAAGGTAGGAATTATATCAAATGATGATGGTTTCCTGGTGACCTTGTGGTTCTCAACGGTAGGAGGTAGAGAGCAACGCAATGGCTACAAACACAACGGACGAATGACAGAAGGCACATTTGTACCTCCTACTCTCGGCCTCCAAACATGAATATCTTAAGCTTCGCCCCGCGCCTGCCCCGCAGAAGTGATGGAATCAATAGCCGGCCTGCTCAAAGGCCGCCGATATTCGGCCAAGAGGGCGGACTTGAGATAGGCCGATGGACCGAAGGAGTGGACTTCACAAATGTTGTTTTGGAACCTCCGTATGTTCGTCTTCAAATTTCTCTATGCTAATACCGTCAGATGGCAACATCGAAATCCTGTGTCTGACCACTGAGAGACTGCTGTGTCTTCCTGGTTCTCCACGCTGCAACCGTTGGATGAGGATATTGAACAATGATTCTGGGCCACTGGGACGCTAGTATGTCTTCGTGTCTCCGTAAGCTGGTGCCTTCGGATAAGGTTAACAAAGCGGTGGCCTTTGCCCATTGAAATGCTGGTAAGATCTCGTGTTCCTGCGTGCTGATATCGTCAGATGAGGATGCCGAAACATGGTCTTCGGCCATTGAGACGCTGATACGTCCTCGTGTCGCTGTAAGCCGGTACTTTCGGATGAGGATAGCCAAATATGGCATTTGCCCATTGAAATATTGGTATGTTCTCGCGTCTCTGTAAGCTAGTACTTCCGGACGAGGATACAAAAAGATGAGCCTTTACCCGTTGAGACATTGGTGAATTCTCGTGCCTCCTCAAGCTGGTACTTTTGGATGAGGATACAAAAGGATGGGCCTTTGCCCATTGAGAAACTGATACTGCTTCAGATCTGTGTATGCTAATATCTTCAGATACAAACATAGAAACAGGATCTTTGGCCGCTGAGATACTGACACGGCTTCATCTCTGTGTGTGCTGATATCCTCAAGCGGAGACATTGAAACTCGGTCTTTTGCCACTGAAACAATAGTATATCCAAGCAGGAATCGGTTTCATTCGTATTCTACAATACAAATCGATCATTCAAGGCTCTCTCCCGTTCGACACCGCAATCCCATCCGCTCAAATCCAAGACTGCAAGAACTCGTACATGCGGTCCATGTACTGGCCGCTCTCGTCACCGGACGCATGACCCCATCCCTGTGGCCTCTCGTACTGGTTGTACTCCGTGAACCTCTCATGCCCGAGAGCTCCCATCAGAGCACCAACGACCTTGTCAGACTGGCCTACGTCGACCTGGTCGTCTGCCGACCCATGCATGATGAAGGTGGGCGGGAGTTCGCAAGTGGCGAGCGCCTTTGCAACGCGCCACTGGTCGTTCGCCGGATCGCTTTCCGCGCCTGCGCCGACGTTCAAACGCAGCATTTTCGCAAGATTGCCGCAGTGGAGCATGTATGTGTAGATCGGCTGTCTGGTCGGATACTGCCCGTCACTGTTGTCGTGAACGTAGTTGGCCTTGACCGCGCCGTTGGGAGCAAGAAACTGCTGCAGAAAGCTTACTGCGGTGTTTTTTTCCATGTCGCCATGGTAGACCGCGCCCCAGAGGTGTTTGGTGGTGAAGAACGATCCCAAAGGATCGGTGATGGGGTCGAGGGCAAGCACTGCTCGCGGCTTGGGGACGACGTGAAGACCAGCGAGCAGCGCCAGGTATCCGCCTCCTCCACTGCCAGCGACGGCGACGCGGTGGCGATCGACGGTGCCCCTAGGGAGCCAGGCGGCAAGACCGAGCGGGTTGCGGAGGAAATTGATGCAGTCTTCGACGTCGATGTAGATTTCTTGGATGCCCACTTGCGGAGCGAGGCGATAGTCGGCCGAGATGAGGGTGTAGTTGAACCTGCTGATGCCATCGAGCAGGTGTTTCGGGATGTCCCTACGGGAACCTTTGACGGGGCTACCATTGCCATGGAGGTAGAGGAGGATCGGCGCGTTCTTCGAGTGCTCGGTGCGGTAGACGCTAAGCTCGAGTTCGAGCGCTTCGATGTACTTGAAGGTCACGGTATCGCAGAGAAGGGCCATTTTGATGGTGATCGAGGCTTTTGTTGGTCTAGAGGTGGTGTTGGTGGTGTTAGGTGCGGTTGCGATGCGATTGCGATGCGTGAGTGTTTTGTTGTCGTGGCGCTGAAATTGTGTGTGCGGTTGCTTTTTTGTGCGTTGTATTCACGTGTGAAAGGCGATGGCGCGTGACTGATCGAAAGTGCCCTCACTCTAACGATCCAACGCTGTCCAAACGCCTCCTGTGATTCCCGAATGCAGCCCTCAATCGATGGATCGAATATCAATTCGTTTAACATCCAACCACGCTCCAACGGCTGGTGAGTAGTATAGTATCCCGATATCAGAAACATCCGCGTGGGAAATGGTGATTATCTCAAGGGCGAGGCCAAGGAAAACATCTATTGTACTTCAAGGCAGCAGTACTTGGACTGCTAAGTCACGCATGTTGCTCTATTGATAGCTCGTTGGTACGTTAGTGCTGTAGTGGACTTATGCGAGATGGTACTCGCAGTCTGGACATACCCTCAATATTGTATGGGAGTGCTACATCTCATGTTCTCACTGTCCGAAATTCCGAAGGTGTTGTCCGATATCACCAACTTGAGATATAACTTACCACTTAAGCTGCAAGTAACCATCGAACGTGAGAAACGCTCGAAGAACCTGATGGGACGCGGTGCTATACTGCTATCCCGTTACAATGTATCGTTTCTCCATTTGGAGAGGTGGCACACGCTCCCAGCACGATTTAGCAAACGATGATCACGTGGCGTTGGCAAGCACCATTTGATATCTCCTCAATAATTCGTAGTGTTCGACTTACCTCGAGCTATCACACTAGCATTAAGCAAGGTCAAAACAATTGGCAAGTATCCAGCTGCCCTCGTTTCACTGTCTAGACTTACCACTGTGAAAGTCTCACACATCGCTATACGCGAACCTCCAGCCTCTAAACGATGATACCGTGAGAATCTGCCACAAACATCAAACAAAATTTGCATCATTCTCAAGACGCTCATGGTGGCATACTGACCTTGAACGTGGAAGTATCCTTGCTACCAGGCTTGCTTGTTGTTGGATGTTTCCTTCGACTTTCGATGACCACGGGCGTTCAACCAGTGCCAACGATTTGATCGCTGAGTGGTTCATGGAATGGCAGATTATCTTCTTTTGCACGACGGGAATCATGTGCGGACTGTTGCGACGCTGCGCAGACAGGGCAATCGTGCTCACGGCTGAGACATGGCTTGGATGCTTAGAGTATTGCCATGAAGATCCCGGGGAAAGTGTGTACTTTTACAGATTTATGGTTACAAGGACGGATAATATCGGCCGTCGTCTTCTATCTTACATGTTCCGTGATATCAAAACAGCTGCCGCGTCAACACCAGCACCGACCAACTCACTCCCACCTCGAAACCAACCTCAACGGCCTCAGCTTAACCTGCCTCTTAAACACATTAACATCCTCAATAAAACACTCCCAGCGATCTCCCGCCCTTGCCTCCGGCAGCCCAAGCCCATTCTTATTCGGCCTCAGCATCTCAGCACTGATATTGAGCTCCTCCATCATAACATTGAAAACAGAAGTAGTAGTACTCCAGGGCTTAGACGCAACGTACGCGTGGCAAGTCTCAAACGGCAATTTCGCCTCGCCGAAGTGGTGCGCGCGGAACAACAGCATGGAAATCCAGAACTGCTCGGCGTAGCTTTTCGCGCGCGTGATCATGTACTCGCGCGGTTGCAAGCCGGTCATGATGGTTTGGAGGGTTTCGGCGCTGAAGGGCAGGAAGCTGCGGTCGGGCTGGACGCCGAGGAGGGAGGTTGAGGAGCTCAGGAGGGATTTTCCGGTGGAGGCTTCTTTGCGGAGCGCGGCTTCGATTTGCCAGTGCAGGATCATGTCGCCGTAGCGGCGGAGGGGGGAGGTGACTTTGCCGTAGTGATTGAGGCCGAGGAGGTTGTGGCGCAGGGGTTTGGTGCTGAGGATGACGGAACCTTGGGTTCTGATGTAGTCGATGCCGATGTGTAAGGGTAGCTCGCCGTTGTTCTTCGCCATGGCGGGTTCGCAGACGTCGCGGTAGAACTGCTTGGGTTCGGGGGTGTCGGGCTTTGGCACGGCGCCGCGGTAGATTGTTGGGATCTGGCGGTCAGCGCACCATTCGGTGGACACGTTGCAGGCGAGCAACATCATCTCGCGGACGAGGATGTCGACGACGCTGTCGCCAACGGCGAACCAGTTGGTCAAGCCGCGAGTTTGCATATTGATGATAGGGTCACCCTCGACTGTGCGAGCTCCCCTGCGGTGAGGGTGGTCCCACGCAAGACCGGTGTTCTTCCAAGACTGCCACACAGACATTTCCGGCTTGTGTGAATCGAAGAAAACACCACCTCCAGACTTTCGCACTTGCTGGCGCTTCTCAGCCAATCGTTGAAGAATCTTAAGATCATTGATGTTGTTTTCTTTCATGTCAGGAACGGCGCTGACTCTTGCCTTGGCTGGGGGTGGAGTGCCTCCGACCGTGATGTCAATTGGCTCTTGCGTCGTATCGCTCTTCAAGCCTACCAAATCCTGCGTCTCCTCTGGTGTAAGTCTGTGTACGTTCCTGATGAGACCCGCTCGGATCTTGTTCTCGAGCACCTCGCCATTTTCGTTCAACCTTGCCGAGAATGTCATACAAGGACGGTCCTTGGCGAGAGAGAAGTGGCGTTGGGTAGCCCATCGGGGCAGCATCATATAGGTTCGCTCTGGCGTGTAGATGGTCTCTCCCATGTGTCGTGCCATTTTGGCGAGAGGGTGATCGCGGTCGAAGAAGGCAGTCGGATTTGCGATGTGAATATGGACCCACCATTCGGGATGCTCGCTGTCAGCGGAGTTTGCGCGCTCAACGGAAAGGCCATCATCGATTTCCTGAGCGGAGGCGCCATCGATGCAGTACACAGGGAGCTCGCCCCAGTCATGGCGAATATCCGCCATGGAATCTGAGAAATTGGGATTGCTCTGCATATTGAGCAGGTTGTTCATCAAGTTTTGCAAGGGCTTGGAGTGCTGACTGCTAGGTAATAGCAGATGCTGATCAAAGCGAACACGGTTCTCGTACGGCAAGATGGTGCCAAGCTCCTGCAAGAACAGATAACCTGTCGCCACGACGAGTTGGTGATCCTCGTAAAGTCCAGTAGCCTGCAGAATCAGCGGTGGCAAGGCATTGATACGCGGAAGTCCGAGGAACATATTGCTGCAGGACCAGGCTTCCATGAACCGCACGAGCTCCTGATCTGATGCGTTGAACTGCGTATCGGCATGTATTTTGACGGAATCTTGATTCTTGGTGATCTCGTGTCTGACCTTACTGGGGCCAATATTGCCGAGTTGAGTCGGCTCACGGTTCTTGCGGCTCTCAGTCACAATGACCTTCGCACGTTCGATGAAATTGGTCACCATTGCAGCTCCCTTGCTTTGAACATGGCGCTCTCGCTGCTTCTTGGTCATACCAGCGGTTTTAGCGAGATCGTCCTGCCAGTCACGCAGCCACTTGCGCACCTCCTCAACCATCCTGACCTGCTCCTTTGAGCGAATTTGGAGGTAGCCAGTCAAACGATGAGATCGGCGGTCGACGTTGAAAGCAAAGCCGGCATGCATGAGTGCTTTGCGGACCGTGAAGAGGGCTGTGAGCGGTAGTTTGTCGCTAGGCATCTTGAGCAGCGTGGTCGCGGCGGACATGAGACTGCCGTAGCGCAAATCTTCCTTGTGAGCCAGAATTTCGTGCGCGCGGTCCAAGGTAGAAGCATGTTTCCGATAAATTTCCAAACTTTCTCTGTTGAATGCGACCATACGGCTCACCAACGGTGCTGCCACGTGACGCGGGACAGAAAGATCGTTGACATAAGCGTCCTGCCTCAGTGCGTCTAGATCCTCGAGCTGTTTGTCGTCTGGCAAGTATTGAAGGAGGGGCTTGACCTGCTCCGGCGACACCCAGCCCGGAATAGCATACTGAACAGTACGCTCGGGCATATGTACCCATCGGCCCAGCATGGTGTAGAACTGAGCTTGATTACCGATTCTTCGGACGTAGACTGCGAGCATGCTCTCCCTTTCCGAGTCTGTGAATTCGAGCTCAACCAGATCACCCATGAAGAGGAAGCGCGGATCAGTTGTATCGCCTTCGAGATCTTCTACCTGCGAACTCGCAAAGTATGCAGCCGCGTGCTTTTCGTCTTCCTCGTCATCTGATCTGCGGCGCAGACTGTTCGCGTCCCCAAGCCTGGTCATGTTATTGGTGAAACCGTCGTCCTCTTCTTCTTCGGCTGGCAGTTTGTCCTTGAAGAGCTCTTCCATCTCCTTGCCGTGTTCCTCCTGCCATCGCCGTAGCTTTCCTCGGATACTGCTAGGGGTTTCCGGTGGCAGCGTATTGCTGTAACTTGGTTTCGCGGTTTCTGTTTGTTGATGATATGCTCGAATGTTGCTGTATGAGATGTTTCGTCCTCCATCGTGGTTTATGGCAGGTCTTCTTGAATTTGAGTTCGATTGCGTGGCGTGAACGGATGCGTTTTCTCCTGAGCTGGATCCATGGCTGCGTCCAAGATATGATCTAGCCCTCTGGCGTGATGCGCTTGCATCTTGTGCACCGGTCGAATAATTGCTACGGGTTGTTGCAGTGGTTGCAAAGTGGTGGCGTGAAGGTTGGAGGCGACAGCTCAGACAGACGTAGGCGCGCCGGGCGGACTGCTGTGATCGCGCATTGTTAGGCGACAACATCGGGAGATGCAAGACAACAACGATGTGTAGTGTGTGGCAATGGTAGGAGGAAGATATCTTGCACTATCTCCTGCGTCCATCTCGAGAAAGTGCTGGAGGAGCCAAACGCGGAGATGGCGTGGAGATGCTTCGGGCGCATGCGGCGCGGAGATGGAGCTCTCGTCTCGTCTCACGTGCAGTATTGAGAGCCCTCACATGTGAACGGCTTCACTTCACACACCAACTCACATACCACAATGGCCTCAATACAGGAAAATGTACCTGTTGAGGAGACTGCTACCATGCCGGTTGCGCCTGTCAACTCGCACCGCCTCTCCATTCCCTTCGTGCTTCGCCTGCCAATCTTAGTCGCAGTGGGCGGCACTGCAGGCGGTCTTCTAGGATTAATCCACGGTGCCAACGAGACTGGTCTACGCTTCCGTGCAGAGAATGCTCACCGTCTCCCCACCACTCAGACGGGATGGTACCTCTATCACAAGTCAAAGAATTACGTTGCCATGCTGGGAGGCATCAAGGAGGGCGTTCGCATGGCTGGCCGACAAGCATTCTGGATCGGCGTCTTCGTGGGCTCAGAGGAGGGTGTTGATCGGGCCCGGGGTGCTGTGAGCCGGATTTGGAGCGGCATGCGGGAGAATGACCACGGCGAGGTGGAAGGAGCGAGCAAGGACTTTGTGAGCACGGTGTTTGCCGGCTTGGGCACTGCTGGACTGTTCTCGGCATGGCACAGGTTCCCTATTCCTACTGCTGCACGGTTGGCCAAGACGGGAGCAAAGGTTGGACTGGCCTTTGGCTTGTTGCAGGATCTCACGAGTATGATGCGTGGGAGGAAGCTTGGATATGTGGATTTCGTGAAGAAGCACGTGTTCGGGAGCCCTCGAAAGAACGAGAGCCTTGTTGCTGCATCCGCTACCTGAGACTGAACACATGTTCCTACTGCACCAGCCTGACGCAAATAAGGACCAGAACCGTGGCTTAATGAGGCCTGCAACATGGACGACCTCCGAAAGACACCGGCCCAACCACTTTATCAACCATCGACACAGTCCAGAGACAAGGCCCATGCTCAACCGAATTTAGAGGTCTTGAATGCCCATCATTCAGCCCTGTCCGGAAGGCTGAATCCCAGGCGGCACAGCTTCAATCCATCGGAAGTATTTTTCCTGGATGCACCCAGGGACACAGAGACGGCACGTCAAACAACCTTGAGAGATGTGCTCCTCGACCTTCCCCATCACAGAGAAGCATGAAAGAAACGCCAAAAGCGAAGCCATCAAATGGAAGGACGCCGTTTCACGTGCCTTTGATGGTTTGCACTTATGGCATCCGCCTCCCAATATCAAGCAGAACCAACACTGCGACCAAGACACATACTCCAAGCAGCTATGCTACCAAGGACCTGGTTTCTTTCTATGTAGCACTTCCATGTAGGTACCGCTAATCCAATGACCGTACCTCGTCAATGATTGTGGGATTGCTGATTGTCAACTTCCTAACCGTAGGCCGCGTAGTCGGACCTGCCACTTTGACACGCGTGAATCATCTCTCCGCTCGTTGCCTTCTCTACCAATCGCTCAGCGCAACCGCAAAACTTCTGCCGTTGCATAATTTGCTTGATCGCGCAAGTTTGTCTCTCAAGTTTGCTCCGCGCCACAACTCGCTAGGTCTTGTGTTACCGGCGTCTGGTCTATCCTCGGGCCGCCGGATAGATGTTCCCATACTATGGGCATGCAACGTGCCGGATGGACCGCCCGCCGCGAGGCTTAGTCTCGAATTGTCGGGACATCGTTGCTGTCCGGCTATGGAGCGGCTACCGGTTTGTCTGGAGACTTGTGTTTGTCCACCGTTCGACGTGATCTTGAGCTTGTCCGCAGTACATCCTGCAAGGCTTAACTTTGCCAACGGATTATTCAGCCGTCGAACATGTGGCGCGAGCTACGCCTGTACCGGGTTCATCATGGCCTGACACTCTTTGTGAAGCTTTGTATGGAGGATTGCAATAGAAGGTCCCTCACATCCAGACATCTCTTATCGACACCGATCTTTACAAGTTGATCTGGAGATTGGTGGCTTTGCTGCAACGCAATACAACTACACCAGCCCGATGCAGCCCGCACAGCCTTCCAACGACACTCTTAATCAGGCTGTAGAACATGCCGCGGCGGTCCGGCTCAAGCATCTCCGAGCGATTCCTATCTCGCAAACTCACTGTACAAACACACAAACTGGACGCGTTCTGGTTCTTGGAAGGAAAGCTCTTTGCAGCTTAGGTTATGACAGACCCACACAGCTGTCATGTTTTGCTAACACTGCTCTTGAGAAGAATCGCTTGGGTCTCAACCCGCAAACAGTCTAATAGTATTAGGCTCCATGTCTCCGACTCCTCGCTCCTCCACAGGCCCAAAAAAAAATCCGAAAGTGTTCCGTTGTCCATCTTTCCCATTTCACACGGCGCCCAAACCCACATTCTCTTACAATCTAATCATGCCACTCCACACCTACCACTACGCCTGCGGCTGCCGTCGCCACATCCAAGGCCGCGAATGTCCTTGCTTCCTCAACGAGCTCCTCAGCATCAACAACCCCATCGCGTTCTCCGCTTCCCAAGCAAACTACCTTCCCTTCAACATGGACAACGCTTATCCTCGCCCGAACTCTTTGAGACCGCACAGCTCTTCCAACGCGTATGCCCCGAACTCGTATGCCTCTTGCCGCCGCCACGATCGGAAGTATGGTTCTCGGTATGATTGCCCGGACCATGTTTATCGGAGACAGAGTAAGATGTATGAGAATTATTGGGAGATGCAGAGGTGGAGGGAGTTTGAGCATCGGAGGAGGTTTGGGAGGGAGTGGAGTGGGTTTGGGGGGAGGAGATAAGAAGGGATTGAGTGGGTGGTCGTTTTTCGGAGACGAAAAAGGGGGGATGTCGAAGGCGAGGTTGATGGATCCTGGTAATGGCAGCGGAACCGGAATCGGAGTCGGGACGCGTGGCGATCAGGATGGCTGTTGCTGGCAAACGCAGAGTCTCGGTGTGTCCGCACTCTTGCTCATCGCTGCCAGCATGCAAGATCGTGGTCGTGGGCATGGCTGTAGCGGATTGCTGCACCAAGTTGGTCGGGTAGCTGTGGTCTGGGATTGGTACGGTCAGTAACAGTTTGCAAAAAGGTATGGATGCTGATTTTGCTTGCGGCTTCGAATGCTTCTCGGTCGCTTTGGAGACGGAGCTCCATCTCCAGGCATGCTGATACTCACGCCTCTGGTGCCTTAGCATGAAGAAGTCGTCTCGTTCAGAGGGCCACCGTGGTTCGCGCAAAGATAGTCTTGTGTGAGGGTATACCGGCAGCGTTTGCGTCTGCGCTCGATCATTGTAAGTCTTCCCACGACTTGTCATGTATCCTTCTCTTTCTAACGCGGCCTGGTGGACCCTCCGCTGCAGCTCGCTCAAGTTCATTCGAGAGGGTCGCCTTGATTTGCGGACAGATGGCCGGTCGAAGGAAGATACCGTCAGTCGTTGCCTTTGCGCTCTATCACAGTAACTCTGTCCGCGAGTGTGTCGTGTGTCCTTCTCTTTCTAACGCGGCCTGGTTGATCCTACGCTGCGGCTCGGTGGCAATAGGTCTTCCTTTAGGTCCAGCCCTCGTTCCTATCCTCGTCCCTATCACCGTTCCTATCCTCGTTCTTGTCATTCGTTTATGCTGGACGCGTGATCACGAAGACGGCAGTGGCGAATCGCTGGTGTCGCTGCATTGCGAACGAACAGTCAGCTATGTCCTGACATTGGTGCAGTCGATGACAGTGTGCGAGGAGGTATGGATGCTGCTTACATTCCAAGCTTCTCAGTCCCAGAGCAGCAGATTGGAAGTATTCGGGATGGTGACGATCGCTCGTACGGTGTTCCAGCGCGAAGGTGTTTGTGTTTTCGAGCCCACGCATCATTTTGAAATTGCACGCCAGTCGGAGGAGAACTATCAGACCGTCGGTAGTCTCGGTGGTCGGCGGCCGCGCTCGACCAAGGTACGTCTGCCCACAAGTGTCCCATGTATCGTTGTCTTTTCAAGCAGTAGAGCTGATCATATAGCGCAGCTCCTGAGAAGAGGTCTTCCGTTCGTTCGAGACCTCCTTGCCGAATTGCCAATCACTTCCGCCGTGGCCAATCTTCCTGTTTGCGTGTAGTCGTGGCAAAGCTCCTATCCAAATAGCGTTCGCTGCGAGTGCTCGTCGATGGTCGACGCTTGCTCTCATGCTGTCAATGCGCGAAGGAGTTTGCTGTTGAGGCTGGCCAGTCGGAGGAGTATTGTCGAGTGTCGGTAGCTTTGCTGGTCGCGCTCCATCGTGGTACGTCTGCCCATCGGTGTTGTATGTATCCTTGTCTCTTCAAACCAGCAGGGCTGACCCTATCGCACAGTTCCTGACCAAAGACCGAGAGATCTTTCGTAGACCATTCGGCCCAGCCCTCGTTGCCAATCACGTCCGCCGCGTCCAATCTTTCTGTTTGCGTGTAGGTGTGTCGAAACCCCAGTGCAGATAGCGTTCGCCACAACGCTCGTCGTTGGTCAGCGAGTTGAGTCCGTGAATCTTTGTCCTTTCGAACAAGCAGAGCTGACCCCATTGCGCAGCTCCTGGCAAGAGACCGAGAGGTCTTTCGTAGACCTTTGGGTTCGACACTTGTTGCCAATCAGGTCCACCGTGTCCGATCTTTCTGTTTGCGTGTAGTCGTACCAAAGCTCAAGCCTAGAAAGCGTTCGCCACAAGTGCCCATCGATGCTCAGCGCCTCACGAGTCGGACCCGCCCAGCTTCTTCCAGCACCAGCGATCTCCTGAAGGCCATCTAAACGCTACGCGCCACAGTTTGGTAGAGGCCTCGTTGGCGTTGGCGTTGGCCTTGTCGTCGGTTTTGTGGTTGTCGTTGGTTGGGTTGTTGTCTTGTGAGCTACTGGAGGCCACCATCAAGCTTCGGCGCGTCGACGCCACCGCCACTGGCGCCGGATTGCTGGGGAGAGCGAGGTGCACGAGGTGTAGTAGGAGGAGAATCAATGAATGTATCTGGCCGTTGTATCCGCCGGTCCCTACTGTAAGTGGTGCATGTTCTTTGTCTGGTGATGGTTGTGTCGGCTGCTTGTGTCGTTGCTGCGCGTAGTCACAGGGTGTTGTATCTGGAAGCTCATGAAGTCTCACAGCGTCGACCACGCCAACAAGGAGCACGCGAAGAAGGTATCAAGGTATGTACTGCTCGATCTGCCCATGATGAGAACACAAATGTCAGGGCATGAATGATGTCCAAAGGAGGTGCTCGTGGTGGATCTGTGATGGCTGCTGGTATCGTCGCGGACGTTGCTGAGCGTGTAGCCGTGGGCTGTTGGATATGGAAGCTCATGAACAGCAGCGTTGACCACGCCAACAAACAGCGTGCAAGGAAGGCATTGCACTGCTCAATCTCCCAATGACAAGAACACAATAATGCGAAGACGTAACCGACATCTAAAGGAGGTGCTCGTGGTGGATCCTACAGTAGGTGGAAGACTCCCCGGCCACCAAAGACCACTCGGCCTCACTCCCACCTCACGCCCCAAATCTCGCTAAGTCCCCTTACCTCGCCATGACAAAATTCAACACATATAGAGTCTAGAACTCTATGCACTGTCAGTAAGGAATCTCTCGTGGAAAAGGAGGACTGTGGAGAGAGATTCCTGAAGCAGTCAGAACTCGCTAACGTCTAATAGCTCAACCGTACCGCGCCCCATCTTCACTCACCTTTTTGCACCGAGTCGTTCCTAGTCCTTGGTTCGAATCCGCTGGTGTTTCTCTTTTTTGCTTCTTGTCCCCTCACCCCTGGGCCCTGGCCATGACGGCGAGGGCTGTCTGCTTTTTGGTAAGGAGTACATGGAGGTGAGTATTTTATCTAGTAGCGAGCAATCTATCTGCTCAGCAATTTGTTTGTGTATTGTTTTTGTTTGTGGCATTTGGTGGTGTGGCGTGGCATTGTATTGCTGTTCGTACCATTCACACCGCGCTGACGGTCGCCGCTTCCTCATGCCCTGCTCCTTCCACGCTCAAGACTCAAGAGACCACCGATCTACTTCTCTACACACATACTGCCTTGTCACTTACTCTGCTCGATCGTTTAGTTCCACAGGAACATGAGGTGCTCGACTACCTAGAGTCAACTATGCATTCAGTCCGACATCCTTACCGCGCGCCAGCTATCGCCACTCGCACGAAGCTGGAGTACCAAGCAGCTCCATGTTGCTACTCAAGCCGCAGTACTTTGCTCAATCCACGCTGTAGAGACCACCCGACCTACTAATCTCTACGAACATTGCCTGGCTACTTACTCTGTTCAACCAGTTCAGTTCACAGGACCATGAAGCGCTTGACGAGTCCACTGGGTATGCATCCAGTTTAACAACCTTGCCACGTCCGAGTATCGCCACTGCGGCCATTCGCACGCAGCGGCGAAGCATCAAGCAGCTCCATGTTGACCCTCAACGCACCGCGGTCTTCTGCTCTGCTCCGCTCATGCTGTAGAGATCACCTGTCTACTTGTTCAACTGAATGTTGCCTCACCACTTACTCCTTGCAACAGGTCATCTCACAGAAATGCAAAGCGCCCAACTTGTTAACTACGCATCCAGTTCAACATCATCGAGCAGCTCCATTCAACGAGCAGCTCCATTGGTCAAGCAGCTCCATGTCGCCACTCAACGTGCTGCAATACTCTGCTCCACCCAATCTCGAGACACTAACTCGATATTTACCACTTACTCTGATAAACAGGTCATCGCACAGGAACACAGTTACGCGAACACCTTAGCGAGTTACGCATTAACAGTACAACATCCTTACCGCGTTCCAATTATCGCAACTCCCACGCAGCGTTGAAGCACTTAGCAGCACCCTGTTGGCACTCAGCTCGCCGCAGTACTCTGCTCAGTCCACGCTCGCGCGAAAAACGATCTACTTAATCAACCAGATGTCGGATCACCACTTATCATTTGCAACACTTCATCTTACAGGAACGCAAGCGCCCAACGGGTCACCGACTCACCTACGCATCCAGTCCAACATCTTTGCCGTATCCCACCTACCGCCACTCGCACGCAGCGGCGAAGCATCGAGCAAGTCCATGTTGCTACTCAAAGCGCCGCAATTCTTTGCTCCATTCGTGCTCGAGAGACGACCTAACTACTTCTCGAAAGAAAGACTGCCTCACTACTTATTACTTACTCTGTTCGGCAGTCCATCGTACACAAACACGAAGCGCCCAAGCAGTTTCAGTCGATTGCGGATTCAAAGCTCAACATCCTTACCATGGCTTCGCTATCGCCAGTCGCACGCAAGCAGCTTAGCAAGGAATGCAAGGATTACAGCCAAATCTGGTGAAGAGCGTGCCTCAGATACTCAAAACACACTCAGCCTCTCAGGGACCTCGGGAGCAGCTATACCAACACCATCAGATAAGGGCAACTTCAAAAGAGCAAGGGAGGCAAGGATTTGGTGAGAGTAACACAAAAGATGCCTAGGAGGCCAAATACCAGTTGCAAGGGCAGATACTTCACGAACACCTTTTTTGCAGCCGAATGCTCCTAAGTCAACAACAAACGCAAACAAGTTCAAACTGAGGCATCAGTTTGAGTTTATTTGTTTGACGACCACCCCGAGCAAGCTGAAGCATCAAGCAGCTCCATGTCGCCACTCGACGCGCCGCAGTCCTGTACTCCGTCCACGGTGGAGAGGTAATCTATCTGCTTCTCCAAAACAGTAGACAGCGGCTACCTCACTACTTTGTGGTTAATTTGTTCAGTACTTCATCGTACACGATCACGAAGCGCTCATCGAGTCAACTACGCATTCAGAGTCCAATCTTCTGACCGCGTCCCAGATAGCGCCACTCGAACGCAAGCTGAAGCCTCAAGCAGCTCCATGTCGCCACTCGACGCCCCAGATGCCTTTCGAGCCCGATCGTCGCCCTACTCCTGGTTTTCTGCCTTCGGACCTCTTGAGAAACTCCATATCGCCACTCAACGCGCCACAGACCCTCTCGAGCCCGACCGTCGATTTGTTCATCGTTCATCTCCCTCAAAGTGCCAAAGAAGCACGACTCGACGTCGTTGCCCCGGAAAGAGCAAAGCATAAAAGTTGAACTCGAGAGACGAACGTCTTCGAGACGCGTGAGCGCGGCCTCTGGTGGGCTGTGAAAGAGAGTGTCTTCAACCTACAAGAAGGGCAAGTTCTCAAGTACATCAAGCAATGAGTATATGAGAAGGTAGAGGCCTTGTAGAGTAGTGATCAGAACGTGCCATCTCGAGCCCGATCGTCGATCCATTCCTCGTCCTTCTTCTTCAAAACGCTAAAGAAGTACGATTTGTTGTCCACGGAAAGAGCAAAGCAGAAGAGCTGGATTCAAGAGGCGAACACCTTTGGGGGCGCGTGGCGAATTTGGAAGGATGGTGTCTTCAAGCCAAAAGAAGAGCAAGAACGCGTGGATAAAAGGGCAAAAAGGGACAATGCACAATTCATACCACGACAAAGTAGAGATCGTAGAGTCTAGCGACAGAACCTCCAGAGCCGATGCTTGGTGAGGCGTAGCTATGCTGCAGCGAAATCCAAATGCTTACTTGACCCACCAACGATCAGATCTTCGCCGTGCTTCCTCGAGCCCTACGGAACAAGTACCTCATCGTACAGGAAAAGAGCAAAGCTTAGGCAGGAACGGTGGGTTCGGAAGGCCAACGCCTTGAAGGCGCGTGCCGGGACATAATACATGTAAGGATGGCGTCTTCAAATTACAAGGAAAGCAAGTGCAAAGACACACATTATACATTGAAAGGGTACAGGCCATGAAGAACAGTGGCGAAACTTCCAAGGCCGATGTTTGATGAGTCATAGCCTCCGGAAACAAAAGATGATGTAAGCTGGATCCTCTCGAGTTCGATAAACGATCAAGTCCTCGTCATTCCCACTCGAGCTTTAAGAGACCAGCGCCTCATCGTCTACAGGAAGAGTAAGGCAAGGACCTTGGAATTTGAATTTGAGAAGGCAAGCGTGTTCGGTGCGCGTGAAGGAACAGGGAAGCATGGCAACTTCTCAGGCGCAAGAAGCGCAAGAGCACAGTATATACATCATGCGGTGAGAATGTCGAGTGATTTGGGAACAGTGATGGCTCCCTAACCATTCTTTGTGAGGCGTAGTCGTACAGAATAGAAGTGGAACGTATGCCGGATACTTTCGAGTTTGGTTGACGATTAGATCCTCGCCACCCTCCCTCCAGTCTCAACGAACAAGCACCTCGTCGTCCATAAAAAGAGCAAGGCAGGAAAGCTGGAAATTGGGAAGGGCCCGGAAGGCGTATATCTTTGGGACGCGTGATGGATCACGATGGCGTGGCATGTTTCCAGGTGCAAGAAGAGCAAGGGCACAAGCTATTTGTACAAATCATACAAAACGGAGAGAGAAGTCTTGAGAGATTGGTACTTCAAGGGTGTAGCCGGTGTTTCTTGTCAGGGAGCTGTAGATCTACAATCTTATTTACATGTGGTCGTTTACCTGCAGCCAACCGTCTCCACGACAACGAATCACTACCACTACTGCGGGCATGGGCGCGTTTTCGTGAGTATGGAGCTCTAGGGAGCTGCCATGATCTTCATGGACACGAGGGACGTAACTCAGCCGCCTACTCAGGTTTGGGATGGATGATTGGCGTGGCGCCGTGCCCGGTCACGGCCAAGTAGACCACCATGCATAGCTCGATGGTTGACGGCAAGGGCGAGTGACAAGACAAGACCGCTGAACAGCGAAAACCGTCGGAACACTTGAGCGGCGTCGTTGGCATGATGCATCGCAAATTCATGGAAGCGTGTAAACCTTCAGACTGGCGAATAGCAAGAGCGGTGGCCAAGGATACACATCACGCAATTGAAACGTAGAGGTCTGCCTTGAAAAATAAATGCTCAAGGTCACTGGCATGGCTCACACTCCCTAAGAATACACGTAGCCGCAGAATGGCAGTCTTACAAGTTACATGAGCTGCTGGGCGTCCGGCTGTAGTTCTCACACGGGCGGCGAGCGTGTTACTCCTGCAGCCACGAGCACATTGTATTGAGCACAAGAAGAGCTGCCTAGGTCTCCAAAGACATGAGGCACATACAGGGCAGGTCACTGGCCGTGGTGCGGCAGCATGACGTTTGTTAACAACATGTACGACGCGGTCTCAAATTTCCCGAACATCACGTAAGTTAGTCAAAGAATGAAATGTTGGCTCAATGCATGCATCTCCAGTCATGTACAAGCGACATGCTCGAGATCTGCCAGAGCCCCATCAGGCCAATGGTTTGATTTCGCGATGCTAGCGACTTTTGCTCCGCCCATGGTGTCGCGAGGACGATCCTGGGCTGGGTGCTGTTGTGTCCGCCAGGACTGCGCACCGAAGTACGCCAGCGATTAGGAGCAACCACGCGGTGTGGAAAAAAGAGGAACTGCGGCCGTAACCATGTTCCTGCTATGCTAAACTTCTCTGTAAACCGGTCAGGACGGCCAGGGCTGGTCAAAAATTAACCGACCAGTTGTCACCTGGCGCGTTCCTGTAGCACCAGCCTGATGGCTGTTGATGATGGAGGAGAAGTTCAGGAAGCGGAGCTTGAGAAATTGGGGAGAGCTGTGTGATTCCCAGCTTGCCAAGAGAAGGCCAGTGCACGTTGTCGCCCTGGCTACAGCTTGGGCGAAGCCTGAGGGTCGGGTAGGTGGCAGGAGACGGAAGTGTCAAGTGTCACGTGTGCTTGCTCTTATATCAAAGATACAGCATGTCTTTCAAGATCGATCGATGCAAGCAAGATCGAAAGATACAGATACTTTCGTCAGATCCATTCCGCGTCAATTGCTTCGTCGCTAGTGGTTCAGATACCACTTACCAACTCAAGAACCAGGAAGAGGGAGGCGTGGAACCAATTTGACTCACCACCTCGCGACGAAGATGAACTCAAACAATTTAAAGAGCTCACGGCGCGACCACACTCACGAAACATCAATACTGCACTACGACAATGTACACAACTACTGCGATCATGATCTCCGTCAAGCCTTGTGCGTTCAACATGACTCAGCGACCAGGATCAAACAGCGGCCAATCTTTGATTCCTTGCTAACCCGCGTACAGGCCCTTACTGTTCTCTCAGCAACTTCGGATTGTTTCCCATCTTGCTCGAGCCTTCGAGAGTCATCGGTAACGTTAGAACCATGATCTCTAGTAATTTCGCACATGATTCCAGTTGTTCAACCTACTCGACGCTGACAAGCACAACAGACGTGTATGATATCCCAGTCGACGAGATTCACCTGGAGTATGGCGGTCAGCCGCTCTACAACACCGATACTCTGGAGGACCATGGCATCAAGCACGACTCGATCATCAACGTTTGCACCGGTGGGATGTCGCCGCGCGACGGCTTCTAAGCACATTCGGGCCTCGGACGGAGCGAGACGAAGCCATAGACCAGGATACCTCGACACCGCCAGATTTTTACGAACCACGATACACCGCGACGCGTCGGACTCAGTATGCTCAAAGGCATCGGAATATTCTTCGAGCGGGATATTGGAACTTCAAGGCGCAAAGAAGAGCATGTAATCATTTTCGAGAAAGAATGGGTCGGAGGATAGTCGCGTAAGCTTGCGACGTACAAGCTAGAGTACACCTCGAGTAATGCAAGAGTATGTCACTGGTATCAAACAATATTTCAGTGACCGTATCCGATCGTACTTGCAAGATAGCCACTGATGAAAGTTTGGGGTTGTTTCAGCGTCTCAGCGGTAGGCATTCGGCTTGCATCGCCTATCGCTGGAGCCAAATGTATCGACCAGATCGTACAGCTAACCATATCGATATGCCTGGTGCTTGTCTTCGAGTAGACTTTGATGAACAAGGTGCCCGAACCCTGTGTTCACCAGTAATTCAATTTGCCTTGCAGTATCTTCGTGACAAGTTTGGCAGTCTTAAAGTCGTCTCTGATCAGAATCGCTTCCGCAACAACATACTGTCTCACAACATTGTGAGGAAACACGCGAAAAACCACAGAATCACGTCCACCACGGAGGAATGTCGTCGAATTTGGGTACTGCTAGCGCGAGTCAGAGCCAACAACGGTATTGCTGACAGCCAGCCCTATAGCCGGTGGAGGAGGATCATCATAGCTTGGCATGAGCGGGCGCAGAAGCCTGCGCGTCGCATAGCCAGCTCTGGCACCGCGTCACTCAAACAGCACACATTCTGAGATATCATCAGGCAGATGACCAACTCAGCTCGGGCATCATTCACCGCGCCCAGACACACCTCCAAACCAGTTTTTTCGCGGCATAACGACAACAAACGCCTTTCAACAGCGACCTTCTAGACGCGACGGCGAGACGGTGCCTGCGCTCGCCGACTTTGCGACCCGACTGACCGACTCCACCAGCGCGCAGCGTGCACAAAACACCACCAAGCTCACAGCACTATCCATGGCCGCTCGACAAGAAGGCGTGCTTGACCCTGCCCTGGGGGGTGGCCCGCCTCCTCCGCCGCCACCGGCGCCGGCAGGCCCTGGTATGCCGTATTACCAGTATGCTCACAGTCCCGTCGCACCTTCGCCTGGTGGCGAGCCAGTATACCAACAGTCCCCGCATGTAGCTGCTGGCGGCGTACATTATGCACCTCCTCTTCAGGCCGAGCACGGTGCTCCAGCAGCGCAGGAAGACAACAAAAGACCAAGGGCTTGTGACTCTTGCCGTAACCTCAAAGTCAAATGTGAGCTCCCAGAAGACCGCCCAGATTTGCCTTGCAGACGCTGCGCAAAGACTGGCCGGGAATGTCACATCACGCCGCCAACAAGGAAGCGCCAAAAGAAAGAGGCCAGCCGTGTTGCAGAGCTTGAGAAGCGCCTGGAAGAGCTCACGTCTACTGTGGCTGCTCAGGCAGGTGGACGCCTATCTCACTTCGTGTCTCCAGCTGAGCAGGCCCCCGATCGTCTATCAGAGAACACGTATGGAAGACAGAGCATCAGCTACATCAGCCAGCCCAGTCCATCGACACCATACTATACCTCTCACGAAAATGCACCAGCCAACAAGCGACGCCGGACGGACGATTCCCCCTTCCCACCTCGCTCATCACTACCTCACAGCCGTGGCAGCCCTTCGACAGCAACAGCCCAGCATTCATCTGCAGAAGAGGCGAACAGTATTGAGATGTCATGGGCTATCGCAAGCGACGTCACCCGTTTCCTCCACCACACCACGCCCCAGCAGTTCGTTCAGCGTATCAACAGCCTCATACCTCCCGAAAGAGCACCGGAGCTTTTCAACCGCTACAACACGGAGATGGCTCCTCATCTGCCAGCAGTCATATTCCCCCCCGGCATGACAGCGGAGCAACTGTTCAAAGAGAAACCTCTTCTGTACCTCGCCGTGCTAGGCGCCGCAGCCTACGGTCACACCGAGACAGAAACCTCGCGTTCAGCGGTTCGGGAAGCAATTGGAACCATCGCAGACTGCGCGGTCCGCAACGGCGCAAAGTCCATGGAACTAATCCAGGCCATGCAGGTTATCGCACTCTGGTACAAGCCACCAGAGCAAGCGGAGCAGACGAACTTCTACCAGATCATCAACATCGCCGCCACCATGGTGTATGATCTCGGACTCAACCAGCGATTCAACATTGTCAAAGCACGCCGAGGACTTTTAGGCCCGGCCAAGGATCTCGCACCTAACAGGGGTATCAGCATGGCGCCGGTGAATTCTGATGACCTTGAATCGAGACGCGCTCTGCTAGGCTGTTACTACTTGTGTGCAAGGTAAGATAAAATACGTGGCGAAATACGGTCATTCATATCGCTAACGTACGAAACAGTGCTGCAATGGTACTGCGACGATCCATCCGATTTGACTGGACCAAATACACCGAAGACTGCATCGAAGACCTCATGACAAACCCGGAAGCCGCACCGACCGATCGCCTACTTTGCCAACATGTCAAACTACAACGCATCTGCGAGGAAGTTGGCCAGCAGTTCCGCATGCACGATGCATCCGCTACCATCAGCCTTGACGACGCGCAAGTCGCGTATAACGTGCGCCACTTCGAGAACGAATTGAAGAGATGGAAGGATGACATTCCCGCTGACTGTCGCACACCGGGCTTGCTCTTCTTCGAGCACGTGTGCAGTCTCTATGCCCACGAGATCGTTCTCCACCACAATCACAACGTTGACGACTTCAAGATGCCCTTCAACGAGGAAAGCCTGAAGAATGTCAATGCTGGCTTCGGCAAGCTGACGCAGAACCAGATGAACTCATTGCAAGCCTGCGTGAAAGCGGCGCACGGAATTCTGGACGCAATGCTCGACTTTGATGGCAAGACGATCACCTCGCTCCCCATGCTTCTTTACTTCGTCCGTTGTGTGTACGCTGTCGTCATCCTCATCAAGATGCACGTCGCTGTGTGCATTCCCAACTCTGAGCTTGGCAAGCTTTTCCAAGCCGAGGACCTCAGAGTTGAGTACTACCTGAATGGATTGATCGATCACATCACCACCGTGGCCCGCGAGCGCTCGATTAGGCCTAACAAGCTCATTCGAATCCTCAAGGTGCTGAGAGACTGGTTCGAAGAGAAACACAAGAAGGGCCTCGGTGGCAATCAGTCGCCGCTTGATGGCGCGCACGAACCCAAAGTTGAACCCACAGATGGCCAGTCAGGCCTTCAAATGCTGTCGCAAGTCGCCACCGGCCATCAAGCCCAGAACGGCGAGGCTCCGCCCAACTGGAACCTCGACCGCCCACAAGGCATGCCGTACGGCCACCGATACAACCCGAACGTGCAAAGCAACACCAACTACCACGCGTCGGACAATTCCACCTACAGCATGCCCAATTACGCGCAAGGTTTCAGCAGCAGCATGCAGGACCCGAACATGTCGGAGGACTATGGCTGGGGAGGATTGGGCGTGCAGCAAGCGATGGACATGGCATTCGCCGACATGAATGGGTTGCAGGGCAACGGGTTGGACAACTGGCTGCTCGGAGGAGACAGCATGATGCCGTTCGTTTCGTACGACCCGAATGCTCCACCAACCTCGGGTATGAGTGCAAACCGCTTCTAAGGTCCGGTGTAATCGACGTAAATAGGCTGTGAGGCAGCTTTGGAATCCATAGGCCGAATGAAAAGTCATGAGTTGATGCGAGATCGTGTGCATTGCTTCTCAGAGAATTTGGGTACTGGAGTCTTGGTGAACCCAACATGATATCAAGAATGCACTTATTCCTAATGTTCTGACGATCTCGTCTCAATGGACTGTGGCCTAGAAACGAGTCAGAACACACATCTCAGCGCCACATCATCATACATGCTTACTTGAGCGTCAACGGGCGCCAATAACTAGCTTAATTCCAATCATGCTGTTGCCTTCGCGCACCGCGCAAAGCATACACTGTTCAGCTTCGAGGTAGTCGTTAGAGCTATCTTGATACGAGGTGAGAGTTCGCGCGCGTGTGAAAGGCTGTGAAGCTACAGCTATACTACGTTGATCACGGAGAAGCAAGTATAGCTCAAGGAAGACCACCGTGCGTCGAGGCTGATACATATGCCTCCAAACCAAATTTGACGATGCTATTTTGGCCGCGAGAAAGTCAGTATAGCTACGGGAATGGCACAATGCGTCGAGGCCAGTATCTATACTTCCGAACTCAACCTGTGGTTTGCGGCCGCCTGTGAGATACACGCATCATCTCTTGATCGGTACAATGCCGTACATATCGCTGCCACGGACGATAGAAGCAGGAACCGCATGAGTATGCCGCTGATGCCTTTTCTTCGGCACGACTTAATGGCAAGATGCGTCGAAGCTCGTATCTATGCTTCCAAGCGCAAAATGTTGTTTGAGGTAGCCTGTGAGACAGAAGCATTATCTTTTGATCGTTATCATCCCGTACATATCGCTACCACGGATGATAGAAGCACTGAGCGCGTGAGTATGCCGCTGAGGCTTGCTTGTCTTTTCTTCGGCACATCTTACCTCATGAGGCGCTCTGTTCTAATGTTGTTTAAAATCACAATTCTATGCCAATGAGATACAAGAAAATTGAGACTGAGACAGATGAGGGGCTTTCAAAGGCGCAACGGCCGGTTTTCAATTCAATGCTGCATGCCGCAGCAGCTCAAAACGAGGCTTTCCAATTGCCTAATCGTCCATCTTCGATCCCGTGGCGATCGTGATGTCGTGGTCGGCCTCGCCGAGACCAGCCCACGCGCGCTTCGTCATGACCTCCTCGTAGCCCGCCGGGCAGCGCCGTTTGAGCTGGGCGAGGACGAAGGCGCCGACTCTAGCATTGCTGCTGAACCGGTCGCGGGCGGCCTCGTCGAGGTACTGGTGCAGCTTGTCGACGAGCTGCTGGTCGGCGACGAGAGAATCAGAGTGTGACGCCTAGTCACGACCGTGGTTCTCGCGTGTCGAGCTCATGTCTGCCCAGGCGGTCGCGGTATCGTCGGGGGCGGGGGCGGTGGAGGTGGAGGTTGTGGCGGAGGAGGAGGTTTGGTTTTGTTTGGCCGTAGCCGCGTTGTTGTTGTTGTCGTCGTCGTCGTCGGACTCGTCTTCGAAGGCTGCTGGGTCGGCGATCTCGGATGCGTCGATGTCGGATTGATGGTGGTGGTGGTCCAGCGTGCTGTCTGCGCTCACGCTGATTCCGCGAGCTCCCCAATTTGAACCTCCGCGCTGCGCAGAAGGTCGGATCGTGCCGCTCTCTTGGCCTGCAAGCGCCTCGTCCTCCTCCGTAATATCCTCGTTGTTATCCTGGCTCCTCCTGTTGTTGCCAAGGAACCTCCTAACCAGGAAACTCTTGCTCAGATCGTCCGAATCAACCACTCCTCCGCCACGAAGCTTCACGCGTTGCCTGCTGTAGTACACCCAGGCGAAGTCGAGGTACAGCAGAGTCTGGATCACACCAAAGATGAAAGCGACCGGCTCCCAATAGCCCTCTTTGGCGCCGCGCCAGATCCAGTTCAAGATGTAGAAGAAGCGATAGCTACCCAGCGTGACCAGGTAATAGCTGTCCAGGACCGTGGGAACAGAAGTCTGACGAAGCAACTGGAGCTGAGGCAACACGCACACACTTTCGAGCTCAATACTAAAGGTCCAAATCATCTTACAACTCATCAGCATACGCACATATTGAAGGGGCTAGGAGTTTCGAGCTACGAGACCTACCTCAGCAAAGAACCGGAAGAAGAACATGTTGTGCAAGTCATTGAACACCAACGTGACCACCGGCGCGCTGAGCACGCAAGCCCCCAATGTCCACGTCGTTATCTTCCAAGCGCCCTCCTTTTCTCGCGTGCGCGGATACACGCGCATCATCAAATAGACCACATAGATCGACGACGAAATATAGAACACCTTGAAGAAGAAGTTCCACCAGCTATACGCCGGCGACACCCAGAAAAGATCGAGATAGCGCGCACAGAATACGAGCGCATAGAGCAGCTGTGTCAGAAGCGAGACTCCTTCTGCTGAGCTGTTGCGATGGATCGCGATCACAAGCGTGACCTTGGAGGCCGCGTGCGACAGGTCGGCGAGGATGCGGAAGATGTTCATGGTCGTTGACTGTAGAGGTTTCAGCCCCCTCTGCTGTGGATATAATACAAGAACGACAAGGAAACCAGCCTTATGCTGCGGCCTGGCACAGGTGGAAGATAAGAGGGCATCAGGAACAGGAGACACCAAGCACCACCGCGTTAAGGTTGCCTGCGGCCACGAGGACATAGGCTGTTACAGCTCTTACCAGCCACGTCATCCCTACTGCGAGCATGCCCCCGATCGCGGACGATCCAATCAATAATAGCAATCTGGGGGTGCTGACCCTGCATTTGCCCCGTTCGATGAGCATGGTTCGCTTGCTGGTGGCAGCGCGGCCTCGGCCCAGCATGCTCGGCGAACTTCTGGATTGTCAAGGCCAGCAAGCCATCACAAAGATATTACAGGAGCCTACAAAGTCTACGAAGCTCCTTAGATACACACGGTAGTGTATGCGTTGGCAGGTGTTCTAAGCCGGGCAAATCTGGAGCATTCGCTGCAGCCAAAGATTCAACGAGCTGACAATTAGCGCTGCACCACGACGCCATCACGACAATGACCTTCCCGATCCTGCCAGGCATTGTGAAGTCCAATGCTCATACCTGGTATATTGTGCCCTTTCGAATACTTTGCGCAGATGCTGGACATCATGTCGGCTAGCCAAATCGTTCCTTTGAAGACCACCCAGCAGACAAAGAAAAAGGAACTGATATGATGCTTTGTAGGCCTTCTGCTAAGTCGGCTCTCATCTCCAGCTCTTTGTCTATGACAACAGAAATCCAGTGTTCTCTGAAATTATGCTTGCTCAATATAATACGAAGATGGCGCTGCGTGGTCGGCCAGCACCACGTAAGTCACCTTCGAAAGCGAATAGCAGACCAACTCGTTCATAATGGCTGGCCAGAATCCGAACGATATCAATATGCTAAGGAACCATGTGCGAGACAACACCATCGTGGAGCACGTCTTTCAATTCCTGACACCGAGAGAAGCTCTCAATCTGAACTCCGTGGTCCGTGTCAGACGTTATCAGGCGGATTATAACCATTGCGACACAACATGCCAATCATGGCAGCCACCTTTCCCTTTCCCCACTGCACCGCACAACGACTTCGAGACGATGTTAACTTATTTCATGCATCCACATCCTAACTTTCAGAACGTACACCATAACAATCCTGTCTATGCTGCCCAGCTCAACAACTGGTGCGCGAACAGAGCCAGCTACACCACGCCGGTTGGCCCGATGGAACCCAGCTACTGCTTACTACCGCACGATCATCCAGTCAATAACATGCACGCAAATCCCAACCGGCCTGACGCCAGCAACGAGCCTCTCGTGTGCGGACCGTGTAAGGGAGCTCGCCGGGTAATGTGGAGCTGGAGAATGGAGAAGCTATGGCACGGAGTATGCGCTGCGTGCAGAGACTGGGTCGTCGCGAACCACGAAGTCGGCTACGACGGCTGCGCTTGCATGGATAACCACTTCGAACAGATATTTCACGCGTGGCCTCTCAACAACGGCGAAGCCATGATAGACCACATGTGCCACGATCACGACTTCCAGTACTTTGTCAACATCTGTCTGGATGCAAACAGGGAACTCTGGTGGCGAAGGACTCAAGGGAGACTTCCTCGGAGAAAACGTGGTGGGCATGGCTGGACCAGGCCTAAGGGTAAGAGAGTCGGTGCTCGTGGTGTGCTGAGAGGGAGGACGACGCCTGCAATCAGACGCGCTGATACCCAGGAGATGCATGATGCTTTCCATCCAGCGGCGGTGCCCACGTGTTATTGCGGCGAGGAAATCAATGCTAAAGGCCACGCGAGGCAAGGCACGGCGCATCGACTGTCTCCGTTCAATGAGCCGCTGACTATGCGTGTGAGGAACTGTGTAGGCTGCAATAATTTCAGACGCAGATGGTAAACGGGGAAGTGGAAGTATGGTGTTGTGGCAGGAGGTCGAGGACGGATTTTTGTAGATGGCCTCGGCCGTGATTGAAACCATTCCCAGCGCCAGAGTCAACATACCATTGTTCCACTTCGTTCCTGGCTGGTCAGTACACCTAGCCACCGGAACGTGCTCAGCTCGAGGGCGTAAGATCAAGACGAGACGCCACTTGCCTTTGCGTATACATGTTATGTCAAGAGAAGCTTTATCTCAACGGCAAAGTCATGCAAAAGGACGTATTTGATCACACGGCCATTCCTTTCCAGACTCCCAAGTTGGAAGGTTCTAGTTCGCTGGTTGCTTTGTGATGTTCTCCTCTCTCGGATGGGACTTCTCGAAATTTCCGAGGCGCCTAAGTCCGTAAGTTCGCTGCGGCGCTGCCACTGCCAAGCAGCGGGACATTGTGACGTACAGCAAGTATAGCTCTCATTGTCCATCTGCATCTGCCATCTCCATCGACAATCCACACACCCTCAACAACATGGCGTTCATGCTCAGACGGCCCTTCGCGGTCGTGAACGCGCTCAAGCAGGCCCCCAGCGCCTCGCAAACCGCCTTCCGCAGCTTCCAGACCCAGGCCCAGGCGCCTCTTAAGAACACCATCACCAAGCAGTCCTCACCACTGCGCTCCTTAATCTCTGCCAACCAGCAGAATGTCCTCCGCAACGCCTTCCGCCAGTCCTCGCGCCGCACATACCAGACTCAGGCGCCCCAGAACCCTCTCGCGCAAGGCAACTTGACCCAGCGCCTCATCTACGGCGGCGCGATCTTCGGCGGTACCCTTCTGGCAATCAACTTGGTCTTCAACCGCGAGACCCGTGAAGATGGCGGCATGCCCTTGTTTGAGCGCGAATACCTGAACGACACTTTCCTGCACACTGGTCTCGGCATCGGCATCATCGGTGTTGCTGCACGCGCTCTGCACGCCAACGGCTGGTCCTACCGCCTCATGTCCGCCAACCCGTGGCTCGTTCTTGGTATCGGCCTCGTCGGATCTATTGGCAGCATGATGATTTGCCGCTCCACCCACCCGGACAACTACATGCTCAAGTACGGCTCCTGGGGTCTGTTCAACTTGACACAGGCTGCTCTTCTCGCTCCCATGTTCTTCTTCGCTCCTGCGATTTTGGCCCGTGCCGGTCTCTACACTGTTGGTATCATGGGTAGCATCGCAATCGTTGGCGCAACTGCCAAGCAAGACAAGTACCTATACCTTGGTGGCCCTCTGCTCGGAGCTGTGGCTCTCGTCGCGATCTCTGGCTTTGCGCCTTTGGTCTTGCCTGCGACTGCCGTCCGCGCCCTGGCATGGAGCGAGAACATTTGGCTCTACGGTGGTCTTGCAGTTTCCATGGGCTTCACCCTCTACCACGTGCAGAGCATTCTCCACCACGCACGCTTGGCTCAGCGTGGCCTGATCCCCAAGGACACCGTGAACGAGAGCATCAGCCTTGAGCTCGACTTCATCAACATCTTTGTGCGTCTTGTTCAGATCATGTCCATGCAGCAGAGGAGGAAGTAAGGGACAAGCTCAGTGCAGTTTATGTCCAGATGTACGAGGAGAAGAAGATGTATTCTTATGACGACCCAGCAGTCCTGATCGGACTGCTTGCATTTTTCCTGCGGTCTTAGCTATTTAACTGTATATAATCTCGGCTCTTCAAATCAACGCTGGCGACAGCGCGATCGTGAGTTGCTGTCAGTTCTTCCACTTGTATTGCTGTGATATTTGTTGTTCATACGTGCAACCGCCTCTTGACCGCCTGTATACAGAGGTACTTATCAGGCACAACAGACGTGTTCCTGAACTATAAAAACCAATCATCCGCAATGCCGGTTCCCCCAAAGAGCTGATAAGGTGCCAGAAAGCTTGTATCTGCCGCTTGGTGATGGCCTAGCCCGAAGTCGGCATCTCTCGACGTCACGCTGCACATCACCTCATCCAATCTTCTGCAGAAGGTTTCGAGGCTTCCCGTTTTGCGTTATCCTGCATTGCTTATCAGCTCGATTTGTAACAGGCGTCGTATCACATCACCTTGCGGTAGGTACTCAAGGCCCGGCGAGGAAATAATAAAAGACAGCGCGCGCCCACGCGGCTTCCTTGCCAACAGCACTCCCACGTCCTGCGGAAGTGGTGAGTTTCGCGGAGCTTGACTGGTATCTGGGACATCTTTCGCCAGACCGCTATCTTCGCTACGACACTCGACTGTTCGGCCTAATACACCTTTTGTTGCTCAGCTTTTCCCTAGCATTTCTCATTCTTCGTAACAAGCACCCACTCACCCTAAATCATCATGTGCGGCATTTCTTGCGTCTTCGGCCTCAAGGCCCACTCTCCGGGGCCACATCAGCACCAATCCAATGGCCACTCGAACGGTGACACGCATCTGCAGGAGCGTAAAAAGCTTCTTCGCGATCTTGACCAGTCTCTCGACAAGATCAAGCACCGCGGTCCCGACTCTCGTGGTCACTGGCTCAGCGCGGACAACCGAGTTGGTACTCTGGTAGTGCCTTCGTTCCACCATTTCCGTGTACACCACTAATTGTGCTGATGTAGCTCTCGGCCACGTGAGACTCTCCATCAACGACCTTTCGCCCGACGGAGCCCAGCCTTTCCACTCTCCCAATGGCAAGATTCACGCTGTCGTCAACGGAGAATTTTACGACTACGATCGCATACGCAAGGAGATTGAAGACACCACGGGTTACGTCTTCCGCAGTCGCAGCGACAGCGAGATTGTCATCGCGCTCTACATGCACCATGGCCTGAACTTTGTGCACTATCTGCGCGGAGAGTTCGCGGTCGTGCTGTTTGACGAGGACGCACAATACTTTGTCGCCGTGAGAGACCGCTATGGCATCAAGCCGCTTTTCTGGACCATTCAACAGGATCCGCATACCCTCGAGCGCAAGCTTCTGATAGCAGCAGAGATGAAGGCTTTCTTGCCGCTTGGCTGGACGCCTGAGTGGGACGTGAGGAGTCTGAAAGATGCTGGATGGAACCATGACGAGCGAACAATCTTCAAGGGCGTGCAGAAGGTTCGGCCGGGACATTACATCTCGTGCACTGGGTTTGGTCACGTCGAGCAAAGGCAGTATTGGGACGCCGAATACGCGGACAAGAGAATCGTGGATCCGCGGACACCTGAAGAGATGGTTGAGGGCGTAAGGGAGCGCATGCTGGACGCAATCAGGCTCCGTCTCAGAGCTGACGTGCCGATTGGTATCTACCTCTCAGGCGGCATCGATTCTTCAGTCATTGCAGGCATGGTGACCCACCTGGTCAAAGAGCAAGGAATCGCCATGGGATCCGCCCCGCCTAACGAGCGAGTCTGCTGCTTCAGCATTGCATTCGACGAGGAGTCTGGATTCGACGAATCTTCAATAGCCAACCGCACGGCTGACTGGCTTGGTGTCAAGTATCAGAAGAAGCACATGAGCGAGGCTGAGCTCGCTCGCCGCTTCGAAGATGCTACATGGCATACGGAACACCACAACCCGGACCTCAACTTTGTTGGCAAGTTCGCGCTTAGCGAAGTACCGTTGGAAGCTGGCTACAAGGTTGTCTTGACCGGCGAAGGCGCTGATGAGCACTTCGCTGGCTACCCACTCTTCTTGCCTGACTACCTGCGTGAGACCGACGCGGCGTGGGCAAAGTACAACGCATTGCCCGAGTCTGAACGCGAAGACCAGCTCCACCTCGCCGAAGACGCGGCCAAAGCCTACTACGACTCCGTCGGCGCCGACACCAGCCTGAGAGGGCCCAGCGTTTCTCGCCAGATGCTCAACAACATCACCACCGTCAGCAGCATGGTAGCTTTCCAGCCCGACGTCTTCGCCACCTGGACCGACACCGCCTTTGGCGCCACAGATGCTCAACGTACGATCGCGAACAACATCGACGGCCGCGTTCGCCAGAAGATTCTCGAAACGTGGCATCCGCTCCACTCCGCCGAATACGTCTGGAGCAAAGGACACCTCGCGAATATCTTCCTGACCTGCCTGGGCGACCGGACAGAGATGGCACACTCCATCGAAGCGCGTACGCCACTGCTGGACCACCATCTCACCGACTACGTCAACCGCCTTCCACCTTCGAGCAAGCTCCGCTGGGTTCCAGCTACAGAAGAATTCCCTGAAGGCCGCTTCGTTGAGAAATGGGTCCTCCGCGAAGCCGCAAAGCCGTTTATCACGCGTGAGCTCTACGAGCGGAAGAAACACCCTTACTCTGCGCCCACGACCTGGCCTCGAGATGGTCCTCTTCACGAGCTTCTCGCCGGTCTTCTCACCAAGGAAAATGTGGACAAGCTTGGGTTCGTGGAATGGGACAAAGTCAAGGGATTGGTTGATCAAGGTTTCGGAGAGAACGGAGATCCTGGCGCGATGAGAAAGGCTCTGGTGGTTGCGGAGTGGGTTGTGTTGAGCAAGAGGTTTGGTGTGAAACGTGCTGCTCCTGCTGCTTAGACTTCTTTGACAATCGTGATCACTTCTCCACTCTGTTCTTGGTACTTGTTCTTTAGGCGCGTTGCTCGTCGCCTAAGTCGTCGACTTCGTGCGGGTAGATATACACGTACTCATTTGCTTGGAACCAACAAATCGTTTCGACTTAAATTTGAATGCTGCTCTGCCAACATGCTCCACACAACTCTACACAGACGTCCTGCGTACGGAGTAGTGTCCCCAGTTCCAACATCCGTGGTCTGAATGCTCTCGCCTCAAGTCTCAAGGTGTGGAAGCTCGAAGCCTCCATGTACATGTATCAAATTATCAACTCTCATGTTGTGTCCATCTTCTGATCTTCATGCCAAACAGCCGCCACATGGTCACCATCAAGGATAGCTGAGCAGCAAGCCAGAATGGCTTTGGCATCTTGAATAAAGTATCCTGCCAGTCTACCTCAAGCCAGACTGTTCTTTGCTACTGCAGTGCTGCTGTTGCTGCTGCTGACGCTGCTGATACTGTTGCTACTGTTGCTGGCGGTACCACGCATCACATCCGATCTTCACACTCTTTTCTGCCATATCTTTTCCGCCGGTCGCAAAGCATGAACTGTTGTAACGCTGGCCAGCTCCAAGAACCTCTCTTCCTAAATCTTTCTCAGAAAACTGATGGCTGCCAGCTGTCACACCCACGCGTTCTCCTTCTTGAATCGTGACTGCTTCCAACCCTTCTCTTTTCCAAGTTGTTCAAGTTGCTCTCCGATCTCTTGACTCCGTCATCTGTCTTGCAAACCGCCATTGCCTCCCGCCGCTGCTAGCAAGGTTGATGATTGATCGAAACGAAGAACGAACGTGTTGTGTGCCTCCAGAGAGCCGAGCAGAGTGATCTTTTGCTAGATCGCGGTGGCGCAGAGCGTCGCAGGTGGTTCGGGGAACAAAAGTGGTATTGGAGGATCTGGCTTGAACTATCGTTTTACAGAGCTCGGCCTTCGGCATGCTGTCTAATGGTCAGTCTCCTGTGTTGCGTCGTTGGCCTTCCCAACCATACAAGACATAATGTGAATCACGCGAGAGGAAGATTCTTGTTTGTACTTTGTAGCAATCATCCTTCTTTGTCACCACGATCGTCGACTTATAATGTCTTCTACTTCTTCTTCCCCTGCTGCTCGTGTTGCCTCTTCCTTCTCGTCCTCTCGATCTTTGCGGATTTGTGCTCTCCTTGCTTTCTTCTCTTTTCCGAGAAGCCTCGCGCTTTCGCCTGCCCTTCGTTCATTATTGAAGTTACCATCGGACATCAGTAGGATATCTCCGGCTCAGTCTGGAAGTTAGGCTGTCGTATCTGTCGTTTCGCGGTAAGGCAGTGGCGGATAGCGAGCGTCGCTGGTTTGCTGTGGCGGATTCCATGCTGTCCTTCGCTGCTCTGGGGTGTGAGTGAAAAACCGGCATGAAAGTCGACGCGTTGCGTGGTTTGCGATGGTGTTGGACCATTGTTCTTTTGTTTCTTCCAAATGTTGTGACCAAATCGTGTTGCTTACAAGCCGTTTGCCTCCTCCGTGAAATCTTGCCACCTGAGCGACCATGTCAGCTCGCGGCGGTCGATCAAGCTCCGGCGTTTGCCTGTCGCCCATGTACATTACCTACGCTTGTTCCTTCTCGTTCTGGTGTTTTTTTTTTTTCGTCCTGACGGCGTCAAATTGCTGGCGTTGTTCCGAAGGTGAGCGCAAATGGCCTTTCGTGGACCAGCTGTGCGGCGCGTCGGTCTTGTGTCGGCCAGCGATCTTCGGTCGGCA